>ERZ1669248.726-NODE-726-length-14532-cov-16.407750_pt1 | contig 14532 bp, 13 predicted proteins | sample MGYA00579296_ERZ1669248 | MGnify/ENA primary metagenome ERZ1669248 (study PRJEB41166, sample SAMN08046057) | hot springs metagenome | biome: hot spring; feature: neutral hot spring; material: thermophilic sediment; isolation source: thermophilic sediment from...
TGAAAGGTGTGCGCCAAAATGTAAACTTGATTGGGCAGGGCTAACGGTGGTGAGTGAAATGACGCCGTCGCAGCGGAACATGCTCGTCCGTGAGTTCGGTCGCAGGCTCAATTTGCCTTACCCAATGGGGCTTATAGAGATGCTGGAAGAGGCGCTGGAAATTTACCGACAGAATTTCACCGTCTTGTTCAGTCTGGCTCTCATTCCCGCACTGATTGGCGTTCCCTTTGGGACAGCAGCAAACCTTTTGCAAACGCTTCCCACAAGCGAAGGCTACGAGCCTTTACTCGTAGCGATAGCGCTTGTCTCCCCCATCCTGTCCATCCTGTTCATCGTTGCTGCCTTTATTGGCTACGGTGCACAAATTTGGGCTGCAGGTCAAGCCATAATGGGCAAGCGTGTCGGTTTCGGCGAGGCGTGGATGGCTGTTTTGAAGCGTTCAGGGGCGCTCTTGCTAACAATGCTTCTCGCTTTCCTCCCAACAATCGCTGGACTTGCCCTTTGCTGCGTCGGTGTTCTGGTCACTGCTGTCATTTTCCTCGCAGTGCTTGAGCAAGTTGTTTTGTTTGAAGGCATCGCTTACTTCCGAGCCATTACCCGTCATGTCCAACTGGTCTATCCCAACTGGGAATGGGTGAGGGTTCTCGGGTTTTTCCTCGCCTCCTACCTCGTCATCATGGTCGTGCAAACGCTCATCGGATGGGGAGGCGTGATGTCCTTCTTCGGATTGGAAATTTGGCGTGAAGTTTTTCCCCTCTCAACTCGGCTCGCTTTTCTGGTCGTTGGTCAACTCTGGCAGCAATTGGCAAACGCACTTGTTATGCCTTATTGGGCGGTGTTCATAACCCTGCTCTACTTTGATTTGAGGGCAAGGCGTGAGGCTTTTGATTTGAAGGTTTTGCTGGAAAACTTTTTCCCTGAGACGAGCAAGGAATCTTGAGGGGATGACGCTTTCGGTAAACGACGGCGAAATTTGAAAACGAGCCTTTGCTTGGCGATTTCAATTCAAGCGAGGGAATGGGCATGAGCCGCATATCGGTTGCTCTCATCCTGCTCTTCATCGCACCAGTGGTTGGGCAAATGAGGCAAACAAGGGAAACGGCACCCCGAACACCTTTCGCCATCATCGCCGAACAACTGAGGAGGGCACAATTGTCAAAATCGCATCGCTTCAGGCGGGAAATTCTCTTGCAGGTGCGAAAATCGGTTGGTCAACTGCCTCAATCGCCCGTGAGCAAGAGGTTGGCTGAAAGGATAGAACGAGCGCTCCGCTTGGGCGTAACGACCGACGAAGCCGATGAAGCCGTTGACGAGGCTATTGAAATTGCAGGGGCTGCCGATAAAATGCTTCGTCAACCTTTACCTTCCATTGACCCCGAAACCGCTCAGGCTACTTTACTGCGAGTTTTGAGCAGCCCCGAATTTCGTGACCCTTGGGCTCCAATCCTTCGCTTCCTGCGAAAAATTTCAAGTTGGCTGGAGAGACCTTTGAATTGGATTTTGAGGCAGTTGGGTTGGCTCTTTAGTCAAATGGGGAAAATTTTGCGACCAGTTTTTGAGTTGCTGGCGAAAGTGATTGAGGCGCTGGGAGCATGGTTCATGTATTGGTTTCAGTTGCTCATGTCGGTTTCCCCAATTTTGGCTTGGACAGTTGTTGGGAGCGTCGGTGTGATTGCTTTGACTTCCCTTGCACTCGCTATTTTGAGATGGTGGCGTAGAAAGCAAAAGGCGTTCACCCAAATCGCTGTCGCCGAAGCGATAGCAATGCCTGAGCAGTTGCTCCACGAAGCAGAAATTTCCGCCCGCTCTGGAGACTACTTGACAGCCATCCGCAAAGCCTACAAGGCTCTCCTTCTGCTCCTTGACCACATTGGGCTAATTCGCTTCCGCGAGCAAAGGACGAACTGGGAATACCTCGCCGAAGTTCGGAAGAAAGCGCCATCGGATTTCTTCCGCCGCTTCCAAGAGGTCACGAACATCTTTGACATTTGCTTTTACGCCCGCAAATTCGCCACAGCGAATGAATTTGCGACCGTGAAGCAGTTCGCTGAGGAGACCCGTCAGAATGCCCGAGCATTACTTGACTTGGCAGGAAGGGGTTCAAAGTAAGGCGTTGGCAATTTGTTTCCCCAACTCGGTTCAAGGCAAAACCACCCGCATGTGTCCAACTTCTTCACCAAGCAAATTTTTGAGGACAGGTTTGTGGAATTCAGACAGAGCCTCAAGTTCGCTTTCACTTAACCAACCCAAGTAAGCAAGCAGCGAAGTGGTGGCAATTGGGGTCGCTCTGTGGTTGCCGTCTTGAACTTTCACGGCGATGGCTCTCCCGTCCCTGAAAGCGCCAGCGAACAAACCTTCAGCACCTCCTTTGCCAATGAAACGCCCGTTCGTGGCTTCAATGAGCCTCGTGTTCCACATGCCTTTGCCCGAAACCATGTCAGGGTGCTGAGCCATCGCCTCAACCAGACGCTTCGCTGCCTCATTTGTTGACAATTTGATTGGCAAGGAAGCGTCAAGTTCCGGCAAAGTCTGAGTGCAGAACCTGTGGAAAGCCAGTGCTATTGACCTCAGCGTTGAAGCCCATATCGGTGCGCCGCAACCATCGGCAACTACGGTTTCGGGTAGGTCTCTTTCCCCTGTCGCTGCAACCAAAACTTGAGCGATGATTTGCTGGACTGGGTGGTCAGGTTGGCGGTAAGTGTCCAGAGGCGCACCGATGTGCTTTGCCGTCAACAGCATCGCTGCGTGCTTGCCTGAACAGTTGCTGTGCAAACGGGAAGGGGCGAGACCATCGCGGATTAAACGGTTTCTCTCCTCGGCATCGTAGGGGTCATGGACGCCGCACTGCAAATCAGATTCTGTCAAGCCCGCTTTTGACAACATTTTGCTCACCACATCGGTGTGTTCACGGCTGCCGACATGTGAGCCACAAGCGATTGCCAGTTCTTTAGGGCTCAAATTGAAAGCGTCAGCGGCACCGCTTAAAACCACAGCCATCGCTTGAAAAGGTTTGGCTGTGCTGCGCCAATAGGTCACAAGTTCTGGGTTGCCGAAGGCGGCGATTTGTTTTCCGCATTCGTCAAGAGCAATTGCGTGGACGAGGTGAGTTGCCTCAACAATGTCATTGCGAACGATTTCAACCCTCATCGGCTCCATCCGTCATTCCCCCAATCCGCATTTTGCGCTAATATTTTTGACAAGCCCGAAGTTGAAAGGGGCGTTGTTTTTCTGGTGTCTGCAAACTGCCGAATGGTCGTGTCTCGCTGTAAAATGTCGCAAAATTTTCCCTTCGGTTTCTCGCCACCTTTGCAATCCCATAGAGAAGCGGAGGTGAGACGCTGTGACGGAGCAAGTGCTGAATGCATGGGTTCGTTCCTGCAAAGAGATAGGGACTCGCCCATCGCGGCGGCTGCGCCGTCAAGGTTTCATCCCCGCTGTCGTCTATGGGAAAGCGGTTCCGAACGGGAACTTGCCAATCAAACTGTCAGCCGCTGAAGTCCGAAAAGTTTTGGGCTCAACTTTGCCTGAGGTCGGTAACGCCGTGAAGTTGAGGGTTCACCTCGGCGATGAAGTGCTTGAATTTGAGACCGTGTTGCGTGAAGTTCAGTGGGACCCAATGCAGTTGACCTTGAGACACCTTGATTTCTTCGTGCCCGCTGCAGTTGAAGAAAAGGGAGAACCCGAAGAGTTAGCACCAGCAGCGTGAAATTGACGAGGGGGCAGCGCCTTTAAAGCGCTGCCCTCCATTTCCGCCACCTTTGAGGGGTGAACGAAGTTGCTTTTCCTGTTTCGCCGAACCGAAACTGTTGACAGGTTGATAGTCGGAATTGGCAACCCCGGTCCAGAGTATGCACCAACCCGCCACAATGTCGGCTTCAGGGTTGTCAATTCACTCGCTAAGCAACTGGGAGTAAAAAGGGAGGAGGCGAGGTTCAAAGGCGTTTTCGCTGTAGCGAAGTTGGACGGCTTGAGAATTGGCTTGTTGAAGCCGCTGACCTATGTCAACCTGAGCGGTCAGTCGGTCAGTGAGGCTGTCAAGGGGTTGAATTTGACAACCGAACAGGTTTTGGTTGTTTTGGATGACGCTCAACTTCCGTTGGGCAAATTGAGGCTCAGGGCGAAAGGGAGCAGCGGCGGGCACAAGGGCTTGCAGTCAATCATTGACGCCCTTCAGACGGAAAGCATACCCCGTTTGAGGATAGGCATAGGTTCGCCACCTGAAGGGGTTGACATGGCAACCTATGTCCTCTCCCCCTTTGAGCCCGAAGAGGAAGGGGTGATTAGAGAAGCCATTGAGACGGCAGCGGAAGCGGCAAAAGTTTGGGCGAAAGAAGGGATTGAAGTTGCTATGCAGCGGTTCAACCGCTGAGCCCTTACTTGACTCGCGTGGAAAGTGATTGCGCCAGTTCGTAATCCTCAAGTTTGTCAATGTCAAAAGCCAGTTCTGGCAAATCGGCGACCACAGCCTTGCAACGGCAACCAAGCAACTCCTCCGCCCGCCTTTCAAGTTCGCTGATGGACACGAGGAAAGGGTTGCCCACAATCGGCAGATGGCTCAAAAGCCACTTGAACAAAAGCCTCCAACCTGCAATTTGTCCCAATTGCCACCTTGATTTTCTGGAGCGAATTGCTCGGTCGGCGAGGAGGGAAATGTTTGGCAGCGCTTTTGCGCTCAGCAGGAACAAGTTGCCACCTGTGAAAGTCCCTTCTTTCAGCCTCGCTCTTGTTCGGCGAAACTTTTCCAAAGCGGAAAAGCGCTGGAACGCTGAGAGGGGAACAGCCAAGTAAGCCACATCTGCTCTTGCTTCCAACGCTTTGCTCAAAAACTTCTCCAGACTTTCTCTCGTCACGAAAGGCATGTCGGCGGCGCAAAGGAGCAAGTAATCATCAGGCTCAGGCTTGACCGCTTCTATTCCGAGTTGGACATTAGCCCACAAGTCCGAAGTGGCGTTAACTTTGATGCACCCTTTCGGCGCTTCAGGCAGGATTGACAAAACTTTTTCTGGAGCCACGACCGCAATTTGGGATATTGAAGGCAGCGCTTGTAGTTCCTTGACGATGCGGAGTATCAAGGGGACACCGTTAATTGCGAGCAAAGCCTTAGGTTCGCCGAGCCAATCTGCTGTCCCTCCTGCTAACACGACAGCCTTCACGCTTTGCGATACCACTGCTCCTTCCACTCCTTTTCGGTCGTTTCCCCACTCCCTTGGGTTTGCTCAAGTTTCCTTTCGTTCAAGGCTTCAAAACTTTTGGCAACTCTATCCCATCGTGCTCGTTTTCTGTGCCGTCCGTGCAGGAACTCAAAAGCCGACCATTGACGCCAAAGGGCATAACAGAGCAAAACCATGAACCCCGCTTCGGCGACCCTTTCCATGAAAACCGTTTTGGGGACAGGAAAAAATTGGTCGCCAAGTCTGAGCAGTTCCTTTAGCGCCAGTAGAATGACCCCGAAGACGATGAATTGCCATGCGCGCCCAAGTTCCCCTGCCCTCAACAGAGCGTGCAGGTGCACTCCGAACCACAGCGCCAGCAAAGTCAAAGCCAACAAAAGCAAGTCTACGATGACCGTTAGGTTCATCTTAGCCGTTCACCGCCATAGCAGAGTCTTTTCGCCAAACCCATAGCCCGTAACGCAGCCCGATTTTATCTGCGTGTTCGGGCAACTGCGACCGGACGCTGTCCAACCAATCGGCGATGAAGGGCGCTCCCACAAGGTGACTTAAAGTTGCATGGGTAACTCCGACAAGGGTCTTCGCAAACAAAGCGAGGTCTCCAAGCGTTTGCCACCAACGGTGAAGGCTGACTAAGTTCAACCCCTTAAACTGGATTGGGATGTTCTGCCGAATTAACCACTCGTTGAGCCATTCGGCAAATGACTGGCAGAATTGTCGCCCCATCACCCGTTCCATTTCCGCCAAAAGTTCGTGCACAAAAGAGCGAATTGTGTGCCAAAGCATCGCTTCTTCGTCACGCACCAACCGTTCAAGGGAAATGGGGTTGGTGCAAAGGGCGAGTGACGAAAGCGAGGAGAAACCGAAAAGTTTGGGCAATTGAAAGCAAGCGGCTTTGACCAATTCCGGGTCAAGGGCACTGCCTGATAGACTTTTAACTCGCTCAACAGCGTGGGCAGGACTCAAAGGCGGGCGATACCAGCGGGGAGTTAGAACTGCACTGATGACCTCAGCCACCGCAACAATCCGACCTTCAAGGGGAATTTCGTCCCCTCTCTTGCCGAACGGATAACCCTTGCCGTCCACGCGTTCGTGGTGATGGCGAATGGCTTCAATCACATTTGGGGGAAGATGTAATGCAACGGTTATCCGAGCCCCGTTTGAAGGGTGGCGCTGGACTTGAGCGTATTCATCTTTTGTCAAGGGCTTTGGTTTCTGAAGCAGAGAAGCGGGCAAGGTGAGTTTGCCAACATCGTGAAGCAAACCCGCAACACCGATTTGTTCAACTTGCCTTTCAGGCAAAGAGAGTGCCCTTGCGGTCAGCCCAGCAATCTTTGCAGCGAGCAGACCGTGCTCAACCGCCCACTTTTCTTGCTTTGCGACCGTTGACAACAACTGCCAAAACTTTGGGTCAGGCGGTTCTCCCCAATCCCAATTGAAACTCGTCATCGTCCCTCACCGCTTTGAAAAATTACGCTCTGACGAACGGTGCGTGCCAGCCGACACCAGTTAGCGATGGGTTGAACAAATTTCAGTGCTCGTTTTGCGCTTTCTCGGTCAAAGAACAATCCGAAAACGGTGGTGCCGCTACCTGACATCAGTGCCGTCACCGCACCTGCCGCCATCAATCTTTGCTTCAATTCTGTCACGGCGGTAACCTTGTGGGCTATGATTTCCTCAAAGGCGTTGACGGCGAGCCTTTGAACCTTTGCGACATCCTTTTGCCACAGCGCTGTCAGCAGCGCTTTTGGGTCAGTTCGGACAAAAACGGGGCGGTCATCCCAAAGGGAGAAGGCTTCTTGAGTTGGCATGTCGGCATCGGGTTTTGCAAGGATGAGCCAAAGGGTGGGCAATTTAACTGGGGTCAAGATTTCGCCTATCCCTTCAACGATGGCGGCACCTGTGGGGACAAGGAAGAAAGGGACATCAGCGCCAATTTGCGCCGCCAGAGGTATCAACTTCCTCCACGACCAACGCAAACTCCACAATCTCCTGAGCGCCAAAAAGGTCGCCGCCCCATCGCTGCTCCCGCCACCCAGACCCGCTTGTGTGGGGATGGCTTTCTTCAGCCTCACAGAAAATGTCAAGTCCCTTTTAACCGCTTTCGCAAGCAAAGTTGCCGCACGCCAAACAGTGTTGTGCTCGTCAAGGGCTGCGCCGTTAAAGTCAGTTAGGCAGAATTCATCCGAAGGCTCAAAGGAAATTTCGTCCCAAAGGCTGACGGCAGTCATAAGAGAGCGAAGGTTGTGGTAGCCATCGGGACGCCTGTTGACAATTTCCAAGCACAAGTTAACCTTTGCGGCGCAGCGGACTTTGAGTTTTCTCATCCTAACTCACCCGCAGCCTCAAACTGCAATTCCCTTGCGGCGGAGACGATTATCCGTGAAGTGGCGTCAATGCCCAATGCTGCTACATTGAGCACCAAGTGATACAGGGATGGGTCGTTCCAGTCAACGCCGTAAAAGTGGCGCAAATACTCGGCTCTGCGTTTGTCCTCGGCGATGATTTTTTGCTTCGCTTTCTCAGGCGTTATGTTCTCAGTTTGCACGAGCCTTTGAATTCGCCATTCCAAAGGGGCGAAAAGCCGAACATGCAACGCTTTCGGAAAATCCCTCAGAACCACCATGCCCCCGCGCCCGATGATGATGACTCGTCCCTTTTGAGCCAGTTTCCTCAAAACCACCTGAGTGAACTTCAAGCACTCTTCGTGGTCTAAGACTCGGACGCCTTCCCGTTGCCACTGCTCCCTTGTTGGCAGCCAAAAGGGCACTTCCTTTAACGGTCCGGGAGACCAAGTGACCACTCCTTCTGGTGCGGCGAATTTAACCAACGCTCGCAGGAACTTCTCAACGGGCGAAAGTGCTGCCTCATCATATTGGGCGACTTCCTCCTCACTCGCTTGCGCTTCCGCTGCCACATGAGCCAAAAGTTCTTTGTCAACCACCTCGTATCCCAACATCGCAGCCACTTTCTCGGCGATCTCGTTTGCAGCACAACCGAAAAGCCTGCTAATGGTAATGACACCCATGGCGAATCCCTCGCTCTGTGGAGAACTTGCACCCGTCGCAATTTTGACTTCGCTACGGTGGAGAACGCAACATGTTCCGTTGCGGGTAAGTTTTGAGGGGAAGTCAGCATCATCCTTTCGGGCTTTGCCTTAAGGCAGGTCTATTGCTCGGCGGGGACTTCGCTCAGAACCTCACCCAGCGCTTTGATGAAGCGCTCAACTGTTTCCGGTGTTCCGACATCAACCCTCAAGTGGGTCGGTAAGCCAAAAGGTTCGCACGGGCGGACGATTATGCCCTTCCTCAACAAAGCATCGGCTACTTTCTTTGCTGGGCGCTTGACATCTATCAACACGAAGTTGGCTTCGGTCGGGACATACTTCAACCCCAATTTTTCCAAGCCGCGATACATCAACCGCTTGCCTGCCCAAACAGTCTTCCTCACCCTGTCAAGGAATTCAAAATCGTCAAGAGCCGCTACAGCCGCTGCTGCCGCTATGCTGCTGACATTGAACGGCTCCCTCACCTTGAGGAGGTGTTGGGTTATCTCTGGACGGGCGAACCCATAACCGATGCGTAACCCTGCAAGCCCATAGGCTTTTGAGAAAGTGCGAAGGACAATGACAGGGTAGCCCTCCCTGAGGTAATCCAACGATTTCGGGTAATCGGGAGATTCCACGAACTCGGCATATGCCTCGTCAAGCACAACTATGACGCCTTCTGGGATTTCGTTCAGCAAAGCCCTCACTGCACGCTCTTTCAAAATCGTCCCGGCAGGGTTATTCGGGTTGTCAATGAAAACAACTTTCGTCCGTTCCGTGACCGCATCAATCAACCCAGCGACATCGTGGACGAAGTCACGCAATGGCACTTTAACGCAAACTGCGTCCATCAAAGTGCTCAGGATGTCATACATCACAAACGATGGCGTGCTAAAGACCACCTCGTCACCGGGCTCAACGAAAGTTTGGACGATGTGAAGCAAAATCTCGTCCGAGCCGCGACCAAGCAAAACCCATTCTGGAGGGACATCGTGGAAAGAAGCGATTTTGTGGCGAAGTTGATGGTAAGAGTCGTCGGGATAGCGATGGATTTCGGGCAAGACTTTCATTGCTGCCTCAACTGCTTTGGGTGAAGGTCCAAGAGGGTTCTCGTTTGATGCGAGTTTGGTGACTTCTGTTAACCCCAATTCCCGCTGGACTTCCTCAATGGGTTTGCCAGGCACATAGGGTTTGAGACGATGCACCGCTTTCCTGACACGACTTGACCAATCCATTCCCACCGCGCTCCTTTCCCTGATGATGCCCATGAGAAGTCGCTTGGGACATAGTCGCTCTTCGCTACAAACATTGTCGGTGCGCACACAACCGTAGGGGCAGGTAAAACCTGCCCGAAAAACTTGCGGAAGGATTTCACCCGCAATGTAGGGACAGGCAAAGCCTGTCCGAAAAAATCTTCGGGCGGATTTCATCCGCCCCTACGGTTTAAGGCTGTAAATCTCAACCCAAAAGGTTTCCGTAAAGCCAACTTCGTCAAGCCACTGCAGTTGCGGTGACCGTTGTTTGAAGTTTTTCCGAAAAGCCTTTGAGCGCTACAGGTAAGACCTCGTCCATGTGCCTGACGAAAACCAGTTGCAGTTCCCTCAGGATTTTTGGCGGTAGGTCTTGCAGGTCTTTTTCGTTTTCTTTCGGCAATATGACGACCTTCAATCCGGCACGGTGAGCACCGATGAGTTTTTCCTTTATCCCGCCGACAGGGAGAACTTTCCCTCGCAAGGTTATCTCTCCAGTCATGCCAACTTCCCTTCGGACTGGCAAACCGAGCAACGCTGAAATGAGCGCCACAGCAATTGTTATCCCTGCAGATGGTCCATCTTTCGGGATCGCACCTGCGGGGACATGGATGTGCAGGTCGGTCTTTTCTGTGAACCTGTTAGCGATGCCCAACCTTGCGATAACGGAACGAGCGTAAGTTAATGCCGCTTTTGCAGACTCTTGCATTACCTCGCCAAGTTGACCTGTCAATACCAATTTCCCGCTCCCTTCCAGCAAAACGACTTCAACTGACAGAACATCCCCACCCACTCCTGTCCACGCCAGAGCCGTGGCGACGCCGACCTCGTCCTGCTCCTCGGCTTCACCCAAGCGGAATTTGGGAGGTCCAAGGAACTTTGAAAGGTTGCTCGGGGTGATTTTGACGGAAACTTCCTTCCCCTTTGCGACTTGGACGGCGACCTTTCGCATAATCGCTTGAATCTGGCGCTCCAAGTTCCGAACGCCCGCTTCTTGAGTGTAATGTCGGATGATATGCCGCAATGCTGGCTCAGTTACCGTCAGATGTTCCCGCTTCAACCCGTGACTTTCAAGGTTCTTGGGTATCAAGTGCCTGATGGCGATTTGAACCTTTTCGTCCTCAGTGTAACCGGGGAAGTTGATGATTTCCAAGCGGTCGCGGAGGGCTGGGGGAATTGTGTCGGTGACATTACCCGTCAGGATAAAGAGCACCTCGCTGAGGTCAAAGGGGACTTCAATGTAGTGGTCGCTGAAAGCGTTGTTCTGTTCTGGGTCAAGGGCTTCAAGCAACGCTGCCGCCGGGTCACCGCGCCAATCAACGCCCAGTTTGTCAATTTCATCCAGCATGAAAACGGGGTTTTTCGTCCCAGCCTGTCTTATGCCTTGAATGATGCGACCGGGCAATGCGCCCACATAAGTCCTCCTGTGCCCCCTAATTTCCGCTTCGTCTCGGATTCCCCCCAAACTCATGCGGATGAATTTCCGCCCCATCGCCCTCGCGATGGATTTTCCGATGCTCGTCTTACCAACGCCGGGAGGACCGATGAAGCACAAAATCGGTCCCTTCGTTTTGTCGGTCAACTTGCGAACTGCCAGGAACTCCAAAATCCTCTCCTTGACATCTTTGAGCCCGTAGTGGTCTTCGTCCAAGATTTGTTGTGCTCTGTCAATGTCAAGGTTGTCTTTGGTTCGTTTGTTCCACGGCAGGCTGAGCAGCCAATCCAAGTAGGTTCTGATGACTCCGGTTTCTGGCGACATGGGCGGTAACTTTTCAAGCCTTTCAATCTCTTTCAGTGCCCTTTCCCTTGCCTCGTCAGGTAACTTGAGTTTTGCGACTTTCTCCCTCAATTCCTCAACTTCGGCAGCGAAGATGTCCCGTTCGCCCAGTTCTTCCTGAATGGCTTTAAGCCGTTCCCGCAGGATGAACTCCCTCTGGCTGGCGCTGACACCTTCTCTGACTTTGCTTTCAATTCGCCTTTCCAAGTCTATGATTTGCAGTTCCCGTTCCAACAAGGTCGCCAATTTTTGCAACCTTTCCTTCACCGACAGCGTTTCCAGAAGGCTTTGTTTTTCTGCCGGTTTCAAGTCCATCAGAGAGGCTATCAAATCGGAAATCCTCATCGGGTCATCAACTGTGCTCAAAGTCATCAAGACATCTGGGGGCAAAGAGCGACTTCCTTGCACGAGTTGCTCAAACTTCTGCCTGACCAACCGCTCCAGCGCCATCGTTTCAGGGTCTTGCTCGTATGTTTCCGCTACCTCTTCAACGACGGCAAGGTAAAAAGGTTCAGTTCTGGCAATCTCAACCAAGCGGGCACGAAAACGCCCCTCAGCCAGAACCCTGACATTGCCGTCAGGCAACCTCATTGGTTGGAGCAAATCAGCAACTGCACCAATTTCGTAAAGGTCAGACTGCTTTGGCTCTATTATGGTTGGGCTTCGTTGAAGAACCATGAAAACTGGAGAGTCGTTAGCGAACGCCTCCTCCATTGCCCTTAGGGATTTTTGTCGCCCAATCAAAACAGGCGTAATCGCACCAGGGAAAACCACGAGTTCAGGCAAAGGTATCATCGGCAACGCATAGGTTGGTCCTTGAGTTGTCGCTTTTGCTCGCTCTGAAGCCTCTTCCGAATTTCCATTTCTGGGTCTCATTTGACGCATCTTTCCTCACTCCTTTGGTGGGATGGCTGTCTCAAGGTTTCCGTTTTTCTCCGCCACATGCCCAACTCCCGCAGTTTATTGACGATTTTCACCCCGACACCACTAACTTTTGCGACGCCTTTCTGCTGTGTCATACTATCATGCCCTCAGTGCATCTCCATTTCGTCACGCTGTTTCCCGCTCCTCCCACCTCTCGCTTTCGCTCAAAAGCAAAGGCTTTTTCCTTTGACGGACGGTCTCTTCAGTTATGACGCATTGGCGGATGCCTTCCAGCGATGGCAGTTCAAACATCACATCAAGCATGATTTCCTCAATGATGGTTTTCAGGGCACGAGCGCCTGTCTTTCTGCTGAGGGCTTCATCTGCGATTGCTTCCAGCGCTTCAGGGGTTACAATCAACTCAACGCCTTCTGCTTCCAGCAGGGCTTGATATTGCTTGATGATTGCGTTTTTTGGCTCGGTCATCACCCTGATCAAATCTTCCTTTGTCAATGGGTCAACGACAGCGATGACGGGCAATCGTCCAATGAACTCAGGAATGAAGCCATACTTGAGCAAGTCCTCAGGCATCACATACTTGAGCAAGTTCCCCCGCTCCTCTTTGCTTCGGATGCGAGCGCCGAAGCCCATGCTGTTTTCCTTCAAGCGCGCCTCTATAATTTTGTCAAGACCGTCAAAAGCGCCGCCGCAAATGAACAAAATGCCCGTCGTGTCAAGTTGTATGAACTCTTGGTGCGGGTGCTTTCGCCCGCCTTGAGGGGGGACATTGGCGATTGTTCCCTCAAGGATTTTCAGCAAAGCCTGTTGAACTCCCTCGCCTGAGACATCTCTGGTTATTGATGGATTGTCGGCAGACTTGCGGGCAATCTTGTCAATTTCGTCAATGTAAACTATGCCGTGTTTAGCCGCCTCTAAGTCACCGTTGGCTGCTTGAATGAGCCTGAGCAAAATGTTCTCAACATCTTCGCCAACATAACCTGCTTCTGTCAGACTGGTTGCGTCGGCTATAGCGAAGGGGACATCCAACATTTTCGCCAATGTCCGTGCCAGCAAGGTTTTCCCTGAACCCGTCGGTCCGATGAGCAATATGTTGCTCTTTTCAATCTCCACTCCAGAATCGGGGGGCATCAGGATGCGCTTGTAGTGATTGTAAACGGCGACGGAAAGGATTTTCTTCGCTCGGTCTTGACCGACAACATACTGGTTCAGGAACTCGTAGATTTCACGGGGTTTCGGGAGTTTCATCGGCTTGAAAGAACCTGTCCTTTGGGTTCGGTAACCGCTTCTCCGCTCCGTCCCCGACAAGCCCAGCATATCGTAACAGGTTTGAACACAATCGGCACAGATGTTTACGCCACCTGGTCCGAGTATCATGCTTGAGACTTCGTCTTTTCGCCGAAAGCAGAAGGAACATCTTGGGTTGCTTCGGTCTTCGCTTCCGAACAACGGCATCTTTATCGCCCCCGTTCTTTGTCCTTCATCATTTTTGTGTTCGGCAGTTTGCGAAAGTTACTTTGCAACTGCAATCACTCCTTGCGCTTCTCCAACACATGGTCTACCAAGCCATACTCAAGAGCCTCATAAGGGTCCATGAAGAAGTCGCGCTCGGTGTCCCGCTCAATCTTTTCCAGTGGCTGCCCCGTATGGTAAGCGAGGATTTTGTTGATGGTGTCTTTGACCTTCAAAATCTCCCTCGCATAAACTTCAACATCCGCAGCCTTACCTTGAACCCCGCCCCAAGGTTGGTGAATCATGATGCGGGCGTGGGGCAAAGCGTAACGCTTGCCTTTAGCCCCCGCCGCCAACAAAACTGCAGCCATGCTGTAAGCATGTCCAATGCAATAGGTAGCCACATCGGGCTTGATGAATTGCATGGCATCATAAATTGCCAGACCTGCGTCAACTGAGCCGCCTGGGCTGTTGATGTAAAGGTCAATGGTCAAGTCTGGGTCTTCCTTCTCAAGGAAAAGCAACTGGGCGATGACCACATTCGCCACTTGGTCGGTGATTTCACCACCGAGAAACACTATTCGGTTTTTGAGCAGCCGCGAATAGATGTCGTATGCCCGTTCGCCACGCGGCGTTTCTTCAATTACCCATGGGATGAGCACGAGCCATCAGCCCTCCTCACTTGACTTTTTGACAAGAAATTTCGCCAATGAGTTCCTCCACCGGGAGGTTTCATCCACTGCCAATCCGTAAATCTTGCCCAAGCGACCGTCAGTTGTTAATACCAACGGAGCGTGTCTGGAAATTTAGCCCGATGGGAGGGCGAACCTCCCGGTGAGCCTCATTCCACCGACCTGCCGAACTGCCTATCTGCCGAATTGCCAAAATTTTGGGCTCGGCAGGAGCCTCGCCCTCCCTTTCCGAACATCCTCATACCAGCGCTGCCTCTGCGTA
>ERZ1669248.729-NODE-729-length-14519-cov-37.261477_pt1 | contig 14519 bp, 16 predicted proteins | sample MGYA00579296_ERZ1669248 | MGnify/ENA primary metagenome ERZ1669248 (study PRJEB41166, sample SAMN08046057) | hot springs metagenome | biome: hot spring; feature: neutral hot spring; material: thermophilic sediment; isolation source: thermophilic sediment from...
AATTGAAAACATCAATTTTATTGAAGAAAACATTATTCCAAAAGAAATGATAGAAATTTACTCTTACCCTTTAAAAAGTCATATAGACTATATAAGGAGATTCTTATATTCCGTTGTTAATGACGAAGCCTTTATTGGTAAAGATTACAATAGTTGTGAATTCAGTATATGGCTAAAAAAAGAAGGTAAAAATTTTATAGAGGAAGAAGTTATATTAAAGAGAGTAATTATTTTACATAAGGTTTTACATAATTTAATAAGTACAACTGAAGATTACAAGAGAAAAGGTTTATATAAAGAGGTATTTTTTTCTATAAACGAAATAGAAGATACGTTTTTACAGATACTTACATATATGCTTTATCTAAATACGAAAGCTTTAACGGTAGAATTTTCAAAAGACCCTCTAACAGGAGCTTTGACTAGAAGAGTTTTCTATACTATTCTCAAAAAACATATAGACATATCAGAGCTTACAAAACTACCAATATCCATCATAATGGCAGATTTGGATTTCTTCAAAAAGATAAACGATACTTACGGCCATTTAGTTGGTGATGAAGCTTTAAAGCATTTTGTTCGTGTAATAAAAGAGAACATTAGAAAATCTGATTACGTATTTAGATTTGGTGGTGAAGAGTTTATAATTCTTCTTCCACACACATCACTTAAAGAAGCTGTGGAAATTGCTGAAAGAATAAGAAAGTCCTTAGAATCTAAACCTCTGGTAGTAGATGGAAAAGAGATAAAAATCACGGCAAGTTTTGGTGTTAGAGAACTTGATCTATCAGAAACTATAGAATCAAACATAAAAGCTGCCGATGAAAAACTTTACAAAGCCAAAGAACTTGGAAGAAACAGAGTAGAGTTTTAAATTACTCCCAAGGCTCTAAGCCTCATTCTTGCATCGCTTTCCCATCCTCTTTTTCCATCTGATAGTTCTAAGGCTGTTTTTAGGTTTTCTGCTGCAAGTTGTCTGTTACCAATTTCTTGGTATGAAACTCCTAAAAAGTAGTATAGGTCTGGGTTAGAATCTATAAGTTTTCTTGCATCTTCTAAAACGGCTATGGCTTCTCTGTAATTGTTTAGTTTTACTAAGGACGCTCCAAGTATAAGTCTTGGTAAAAAGTAGCTTTTGTCTATGTTGTATGCTTTTAATGCATCAAGGTAAGCTTTTTGGTATTCTTTGAGATTGTAATAGGTTAAAGCTCTGTATGTGTAAGCTTCGTTGTTGTTTGGAAATATTGATATTGCTTTGTTTAGGTTTGTTAAAGCAACGGAGAAGTTTCTGTTTTTTATGTTCTCTTTTGCATTTTCTACGGCTTCGTAGCTTGCTGCAGTAGACATCAGTTTTTTCTTTATTCTCTGAAACTCCTCACTGTCTTTTTTTAGTAATAACTTTTCTGGATACTTAGTTTGTATTAGATAAGCAACGTTTTTTATTCTATCTTCAGGTAATGGGTGAGTAAGCAACCATGATGGAGCGTTAACTTTTTCCATAGCTTTAAATTTTTCAAAGGTGGTTATCAATCCTCTTGGGTCGTAACCAGCTTCGTATGCAAATCTAACTCCTAAAGCGTCTGCTTCGTTTTCTTGGTCTCTACTGTATTTAAGTTGTAATAGTCCTGCCGAAACTTGAGCTAACTGTAGTATTACCTGTTGATACTGGGAGTTAGAAGTTGCTACTGCAAGAATGTTTAAAAGTATATTCATTCCGTAGGTTTTTTCTAAAAATTTTGCATGATGGCGAGCGGTTATATGTCCAATTTCGTGAGCCATAACACCGGCAAGTTCTGATTCGTTGTCAAGGATAAGTATCAAGCCTCTGTTTACAAAGACAGGACCACCGGGTAATGCAAAGGCGTTTATCTCTTTAGAGTTTACTAAATAAAACTGGTAGTCTACCTTTCTTGGAGAGTGTGCAGCTATTTTGTATCCTAAGTTTCTTATATAACTTTGGACTTCTTGGTCTGGATACAGTCCACCATTTTGGTTTATAGCTTCTGGAACAACCTTTTGACCTATCTGAATCTCTTGTTCTGTAGACAGTAGTGTTAACGTTGGTTTGCCTGTAAGTGGGTCTTGAACGGTAGCACAGGATAAGCTTATAAAAAATACAGCTATTAGAAAAATCCAAATTTTCCTCATATTTCTCTACCTATATGTCCATATCAAACATAACTACTTTTATTTTACTACCTTTTTCTATTTTATATATATCTATATCAACTATACCAAGTCCGTTTGCGTTTACCATTCCGGTAAGTATATTTGATGCCTGTTTTCCAAAAGGTTTTGCGTAAAACTGTCCATCTGAGTATTCAACGTTTAACCTTATAAACTCAGTCCTATCTGCTGATTTCCTACTAAAATCTTCTGTTAGAATAGCATCTATTGTTGGGTTGTGTAATTTTTGATATCCCATCATTTTCTTTAAAGCAGGTTTAACGAAAATCTCAAACACTACCATAGACGCTACTGGGTTTCCCGGAATACCGAAAAACAGTTTTTCGTTTTCTTTTCCCCAAGTTCCGAAAACAAGTGGTTTTCCCGGTTTTATGGACACTTTCCAAAAGTGTATTTTTACATCTAAGACTTCTTTTACAAAATCTTTTACAAGGTCGTATTCTCCAACGGAAACTCCGCCTGTTGTAAGTAAAACATCGCAGTTTTTTGCATACTCTAAGTTTTCTTTTATACTTTCTGGGTTGTCTTTTGCAAAGCCTATTATTACCGGTTGAGCTCCTGTTTGCAACACTTGGGCGTAAAGGGAGTAAGTGTTAGAGGTTCTTATCTGGGATTGTTTCGTTATTGGTTCTGCAATGTCCAGTATCTCATCTCCAGTTGTGATTATACCTACTTTTGGTTTTTGATAAACGTAAACTGTAGGTTTGTTTACAGATGCTAATATTCCTATCTCTGGTGGTCTTATCTTTTTACCAGATTTTATAAGAATGTCTCCTTTTTTGTAGTCTTCACCTTGCAGTCTTATGTTTGTTCCTTTTTTAAGTTCTTTTAAAATATAAACTTTTCCGTTCTCTACTTTTGTAAGTTCTTTTTGGATTACTGTATCGGCTCCTTCTGGGATTAATGCCCCTGTGTATATAGGAATGGCTTGACCTTTCTGTAGCTTTGGTGGTGTTCCTCCGGCTTTACTTTCTCCTTCTATGGTTAGTATAACTGGATTTTCTTCACTGGCTCCTACTATGTCTTCGTATCTTACTGCAAAGCCGTCCATTCCACTGTTATCTGCCGGTGGGTTGTCTCTATCGGCAACTATATCTTCTGCTAACACTCTATCTAAGGCTTGGTTTAAAAATACTTTTTCTTTACCAAGGGTTTTTGTGTTATCTAAAATTACATCTAAGGCTTCTTTATAACTTAACATTTTTAAATACCTCTCATATCTTGTAGTGCTAAAACATCTAAATCTTTTTCTTTGTATGATTTTATGGCCATAACGGCTGCAGCGGCTCCTCTGATGGTTGTAAAGTAAGGAGTTTTTGTAGAGACGGCAGCTCTTCTGATGTAGTAAGCATCTGACCTTTCTCTCTTTCCAGAAGGAGTGTTGATTATAAGAGAGATTTCCTTGTTTTTTATTCTATCCACTATGTTTGGTCTTTCTTCAGAAAGCTTATTAACTAAAACCGATTCTATTCCTTTTTCTTTTAAAAACTTGTGGGTTCCAGATGTGGCGTATATCCTAAATCCAAGTTTTACAAGCTCTTTTGCTATACTTTCTATGTATGGTTTATCTTTGTCGGCTACTGATATAAACACGTTTCCACTTGTTGGTAGTATCTGACCAGCGGCAGCTTGTGATTTCCAAAAGGCAAGTCCAAAGTCCCTATCTATTCCCATAACTTCTCCGGTGCTTTTCATCTCTGGTCCCAAAAGTGGGTCAACTTCAGGAAACCTGTTCCAAGGAAAAACAACTTCTTTTACGGCGTAAAAAGGAAAGTCTTTTGGTAAAAAGTCTGACGCAGGGTGTTTTTCTTTTATCTGAAAAACTTCTGGCACTATTTCTCTTAACTTTTTACCAATCATAACTTTTGACGCTATTTTTGCTAAAGGGTATCCTATGGCTTTACTTACAAAAGGCACAGTCCTTGATGCCCTTGGGTTTGCTTCTATAACGTAGATTTCTCCATCTTTTACTGCATACTGTATGTTTATTAAGCCAACCGTGTTTAAAGCTTTTGCAAGTTTTCTTGATTGTTCTTTTATCTCTTCAACGATTTCATCAGAAAGGGTGTAGTGGGGAATACATGTAGCACTGTCTCCCGAGTGTATCCCTGCCTCTTCTATATGTTCCATAACTGCCCCTACTAAAACATCTTCACCGTCGCAAACACAATCAACGTCAACTTCTATACTTCCATCTAAAAATTTATCTACAAGTATAGGTTTATCTTCCGTTACTGTGACGGCTTCTTCTATGTATTTTAAAAGTTCTGATGTGTCGTAAACCAGTCTCATAGCCCTTCCACCTAAAACGTAGGAAGGTCTAACTAAAACTGGGTATCCTAAACTTTCTGCCACTTTTATAGCTTCTTCTTTAGATTTTGCAGTAGCACTTTCTGGTTGCTTTAGTCCAAGCTTTATAATCAAATCTCTAAACCTTTCTCTGTCTTCCGCTATATCTATACTTTCAGGTGAAGTTCCAAGGATTGGAATTTTTAGCTTTTCCAAAGGTTTTGCAAGCTTTAAAGGTGTTTGTCCCCCAAACTGCACAACTACACCAAAAGGTTTTTCTTTTTCCACGATGTTTAACACATCTTCTAAAACGATTGGTTCAAAAAAGAGTTTATCTGATGTATCGTAATCTGTAGATACGGTTTCAGGGTTACAGTTTACCATTATTGCTTGGTAGCCTTCTTCCTGTAAAGACCATACACAGTGGACGCATGCGTAGTCAAACTCTACACCTTGTCCTATCCTGTTTGGACCACTTCCAAGTATGATTATCTTTTCCATCTCTCCTCCAAAATCTTTTTAAAATCCTCTATAAGTTCCTTCATATGGGTAAATCTATGGTTTCCTCCGGGATAAATAACTACATGAAATCCTTTAAAATACTCAGCAGTCTTTTTACTATCTAAAAGTTCATCTTCTTCATCTAAGTAAACGTAAACTAAATCTTTGACACTGTCTAAATCTTTGATATAATAATTTTTTAGCTTTTCCAGATGTTCTTTGGTAAATACGTAATCTTCATCAGTTTTAAAGTTTTTCTGAGGTCCAACTTGACGAGAAAGAGATTGGTAAGGGTCTATGGACGGGTTTATCAAAACTGATGGAACTTTATACTTGTAAGATAGGTAAAGGGCGTAGAATCCACCAAGAGATGTGCCAAAAATAAAAAGTTGGTCTTTTTCTTTCATACATTCTGTTAAAAACTCTAACTGAGACATTGCTTCTTCTGGGTCGTAGTGAAGGGTTGGAGATACAACATTTCTTGGCTTAAAAGCTTCTCTTAGATGGTTGATTTTTTCTCCGTAGCCTGCAGAGTTAAAGCCGTGTATGTAAAGGATTTTCATAACACTTTACCTCTGTTTTATAAAAATTTTATCATAAATCCTGAAGGAAAAATCTTATACTGGCGATGCCGTAAACACCGGTCTTTAAAACGTCTTGGTAGTTTGACCTGTTTATTCCACCAAGGGCGTAAACAGGTATCTTTGCCACTTTTAACACTTCTTTTAAACCTTCTAAACCTATAGGTTCTCCTTTACCTTCCACTTTAAAGATTGGAGATATATAAACGTAATCTGCACCTTCTTCTTGAGCTTTCAAAACATCTTCTACGCTATGACAGGACTTTCCCACTATCAAATGTGGAAATTTCTGTTTTACGTAAGCTATGGGAATACTTTTGGAAGGTAGATGGACACCGTCTAAGTTAAGGATTAAAGCTATATCTACTCTTGAGTTTATGAATATTTTAGTGTTGTAGCCTTTTGATACTTCTAAAACTTTTTGAGTTAATTCGAAAAGTTCATCATCGGGAAGGTCTTTTTCTCTAATCTGTATGAGTCTTATACCTTTATCTAAAACGTCCTTTATTGTTTCTAAAAATGGTTTTTTAAACTGTTTTCTATCTGTTATGAAGAAAAATTTATGCATTACTCTTTATCTTTGTCTAAGTAGACAAACAATCCAAAAAGTAGAAAGGTAAAAATTACCATACCTAAGATGATTATTGGAAACCAAGTACCTACATCCATATCAGCACCTCCAGTATGATATAATTATATCTCATTTTCAAGTAGGAGAAAGAATGAGTTTAAAAGACCGTATCGCTTTGTTTTTAGCTACATCTTTCTACTTAGGGAAGTTTCCAGTTGCACCCGGAACAGTTGGCACTCTGGGAGCCATACCGTTTTTTCTACTTTACTGGGATAAAGGTTTAACTGCCCAGATTTCAATCACTTTATCCGTTATTTTCATTGGAATATGGGCTTCTTACGAAGTAAGCAGAATGTATAACGACAAAGACCCATCTTTTGTTAGTATAGATGAAGTGGCAGGATACATGATAACTATGCTTGGTATAGACCCTTCCAAGTTAGAGCTTAACCAAGCACTTACTTACTTTATCTTAGGATTTGTTATATTCAGAGTCGTAGATATCGTTAAACCACCCCCGATAAAAATGTTAGAAAAGTATCCGATGGGAGTCGGTATTGTCGTTGATGATGTGATGGCTGGGATTTACAGCTGGATAACCTTACACTCTTTAATATGGATATTTAAATTTTAAGGCTTGAGGTAAGAGATGCTGACTTACAAAGATGCCGGAGTAGATATTGAAACTGCAGATAAGTTTGTAGAAGAGATAAAAGGCTTTGTTCAAAAAACCTTTACAAAGAATGTTATAACACCAATTGGTGGTTTTGCTGCAGCTTACCTGTTAGATATTGCAAAATACAAAAACCCAGTTATAACCTCTTCTACCGATGGAGTAGGCACAAAGTTAAAGATAGCCCAAACCTTGGACAAACACGATACAATAGGAATAGACCTTGTTGCTATGTGTGTAAATGACCTTGTAACCACTACATCAAAACCGATTTTCTTCTTGGATTACTTTGCCACAGGAAAGTTAAAACCTCAAACTGCTGTAGAAGTAGTTAAAGGAATAGCAAAAGGTTGTGAGATTGCAGGTTGTTCTTTGGTTGGTGGAGAAACGGCAGAGATGCCCGGAATGTATAAAGAAGGAGAATACGACCTTGCCGGTTTTGCCGTAGGTATAGTAGAAAAAGATAAAATGGTAGATGGAAGTAAAACAGAAAAAGGTAATATCTTAATAGGTTTAGCATCTTCCGGCGTTCACAGTAACGGTTACTCTTTAGTTAGAAAAATAGTAGAAGTGAAAGGTTACGACTATAAAGACTACTTCCAAGAGTTTGGCAAAACCCTTGGAGAAGAGCTTTTAACTCCAACAAAAATATACGTTAACTCCGTGTTAACGTTGGCAGAAAAAATAGACATTAAATCTATAGCTCACATAACAGGCGGTGGTATCCCCGGAAACTTGATAAGAGTAATCAGGAATGGTTTAAAGGCAGTTATAGAAGAAGGTTCTTGGGAAGTTTTACCTGTGTTTAAATGGATTCAAAAAGAAGGTCAAGTTCCAAAAGAAGATATGTATAGAACCTTTAATATGGGAATAGGCTTGATAATAGCCATAGATAAAAAAGATGAAAAAGAAACAATCAAAATCCTTGAAGACTTAGGAGAAAAACCATACATAATAGGCTACTTAGAAGAAGGTCAAAAATCTGTGGAGATAGTGTAGCTTTGAAAAATATCGTAGTATTAATATCAGGAAGAGGCTCAAACTTAAAGGCTATAATAGATGCAATCGAAAGTGGGAAAATTAATGCTAAAATCTCTTTGGTTTTATCTAACAAAAAAGACGCAAAAGGTCTGGAAATTGCAAAAAGTCATGGAATAAAAGCAAAGTTTATAGACCCTGCTTTTTTTGCATCAAGAAAAGGCTACGATATCTATATAGCTGAGTTAATAAAAAAAGAAGAGCCTGACTTGATAGTATTAGCAGGTTATATGAGAATCTTAAGCGATGAGTTTATAGAAGCCTTTGAAGGTAAAATAGTTAACATACATCCTTCGTTAGTGCCAGCTTTTCAAGGTAAAAAGGCTCAAAAACAAGCTTTGGATTTTGGTTCTCTAATAACTGGATGCTCAGTTCATTTTGTAACAAAAGAGCTTGACAACGGACCTGTTATAATACAAGCTGCCGTTCCAGTTATGCCAGAAGACACTGAAGAAAGTCTATCTGAAAGAATACTACAGTATGAACATAGAATATACCCTCAGGCTATAAAGTGGATACTTGAAGGTAGAGTTTATGTTGAAGGTAGAAAAGTGATAGTTAAAGGTGCAAAATACGGTAGCATTCCTATTAATCCTTCACTTGAAGATTTTTAAAATAGGTGTATAATAGTTAGTTAACGCTAACCTATGGAGGTGTGGTTATGTCAACGACAGTTGTTCAAGGACAGAGTTGTCCACAACCAAGTTTTTTTGAAAAGAATAAGTTTACTATTTTGAGAAACGTTGCATACCTTACGGTCATATTCTTTTTGATAATTTTACCGACTTTCAAAATAGTAAAAATAGATATAGCCAGAAATCAAGCTTTCATATTTGGTAAGCAGGTACCTTTGGCTGAAGGTTTAGCTCCTGTAATATTTGCTATTGGTATATTTGCTATACTGGTTATAATACTTAACCTAATCCTTGGAAGGGTTTTCTGCGGATGGATATGTCCAGGTGGTTGGTTTGCAGAACTTCAAGAAAAATTTAGAAAAATGTGGTGGACTCCAAAATCTCCAACAGGTCAAAAGATAACATACATAGTCTTTACACTTTTTACATCTATAATTTTTTCTTTACTATTTTTAAACTGGGTTACTGATTTAAGGGTTTTCTTCTACGTAACAAACCCTTCATTTGTGCCTATGTGGCTTGTTTTCTTAGCAATGACTGGAATGTTTTACTTTGAGTTGTTTATAGGTAAAAGATGGTGTAGAGTTTTCTGTCCAACTGGAATATACCAAAAGATAACACCTTACCACCATCTTTACAAACCAACCCTTGTAAACGTTGATGCTTGCACAGACTGTAGAGAGTGCGTTAAAAACTGTCCTATGGCTTTAGACCCAAGAAGAATGGCTTATATAAACGACTTTTATAAAGGAATTCAAGCGTGTATAGAATGTTATAACTGTATAGACTCTTGTGTGAAAGCCCAGTCTGAAAAATGTTTACCAGTAGCTATGGGAATAGTTAAAGAACTACCACCAAGAGACCCAGATTTCATATCAGGAAAATCACTTAATAAACATACCAACTAACCCCCTCCAACCCCCCTCCCTCCCAAATCCCCTCCATTGGCTTCCCGTCAAAGGGAAGCCCTTTTTTGATTTATAATATTTTCTGTATAAAACCTTGGAGAGGATAAATTGCTTAAAATAAAAAAAAGTCTTTTAGAACAAATTAAAAAGCAATCTGAAGAAGGATACCCTTACGAGATATGTGGTTTTATATTAGGAAAGATTGATTATAAAAACAACGTTAGACAGGCTGTTGAAGTTATTCAAGTTGAAAATCAGAACAAAGAAAGAGCTAACGATAGGTTTGAGATATCACCGAAGGATTACATGAAAGTAGAAGACTACGCCGATAAGAACAATCTACAGATAGTTGGCATATACCACTCTCACCCAGACCACCCTGACAGACCATCTCAAACGGACTTGCTTTATGCCCTTGAAGATTTATCATATATCATAGTAAGCGTTGAGAAAGGAAAGGCAGTATCTTACAAAAGCTGGTATTTGAAAGATGGAAAATTTGAGGAAGAGGTAGTTTCAGATGAAGACTAACTTAAAAAATCTAAATTATAAAGAACTTGAAAAGTTTGTTGTTGAGAGAGGTTGGCAGAAGTTTAGAGCAAAACAGATAGCAAAGTGGCTATACAACAAAAAAGTTACATCTTTTCAAGAGATGACCGATTTATCCAAAGATATTCGTAATTATTTAGAAGAAAACTGTGAAATAAACACCCTTGAACTTGTTACCTATCAACAGTCAAAAATAGATGGTAGTATAAAATTTCTGTGGAGATTAAAAGATGGAAATACGATAGAGACCGTTTTGATAAACGAAAAAAACCATAAAACACTCTGCGTTTCAACGCAGGTTGGTTGTGCTGTTGGTTGTAAGTTTTGCTACACTACAAAAGATGGACTTATCAGAAACCTTGAAACGGCTGAGATAGTTGACCAGTATATAAACGTCCAAAGGTTTTTAGGAGACTCAGAAGAAAACAGAATATCAAACATAGTTTATATGGGAATGGGAGAACCCCTTGCAAACTATGAAAATGTAAAAAAGTCAGTCCAGATTTTCACACATCCGGACATGTGCAAACTTTCCCATAGAAAGATAACCATATCTTCAAGTGGTATACTACATCAGATAAGAAGAATGTATGAAGATAAAGAATTTCCAGAAGTGAAGCTTGCAGTATCCTTAAACGCATCTTACCAAAACCAACGGGCTTTTTTAATGCCAATTTCCCAAACAAACACACTGGAAGACCTTATGGACTTACTTAGAAGTATTCCACTAAAACCCGGTTGGAGAATAACCCTCGAGTATGTTCTTATAAAGAATGTAAACGATACCTTAGAAGATGCAAAAAGACTTGTATCACTGCTTAAGAAGGACAAAAACAGGTTTAAGGTAAACCTTATTCCGTTTAACCCATTCCCCGGTTCAGATTTTGAAAGACCGGAGGAAAGCAGAGTTCTGGCTTTTGAAAAAGTTTTATGGGATAACAACATAGCTACATTTATAAGATGGAGTAAAGGAAGAGATATAGATGCTGCATGTGGTCAACTAAGAAAAAAAGAGTTGTTGCAGATAAATGTTTGATTATCTAAAAGGCAAAATAGAAAAGTTAAGTAAAAATAAGATAGTGCTGGAAAAGTTTGGAATAGGTTTTTTGATAAACGTTCCAGACAGTGAAAAATTCTCAGAAAACGACAAAGTTTACACAGTCTTTAAGATAAAAGAAGATGAATTAAAAATACTTGGATTTAAAACAAAAGAAGAAAGGGATATATTTAACGCATTAACACAGGTTCACGGAGTCGGGGAAAAAGTAGCTTTATCGATACTATCAACTTTCTCTGTGGAGGAGTTTCAAACTTTACTTGAAGAAGGAGACGTAAACAGTCTTACGAAAGTCCAAGGTGTAGGTAAAAAAACTGCTCAACGTATAATCGTAGAGTTAAAAGGAAAGCTAAACTTTTATGAAGACTCAAATTTAGAAGACTTAGTAAAAGCTTTGGTAAATTTAGGATTTGATAAAGAAGAGTCTTACAAAGTTGCAAAAGATGTTTTGAAGGAAGAAAAGGATTTACAAAGTGCTTTGAAAAAAGCAATCAGTCTGCTTTCTTCCCGTGTTTGATGTAGTAAGCTATCTGCTTTATAAATCCGTTGGCTATCTCTTCAAACTCTGATTTTACAAGTCTAAAAAGGTAGTGTTTATCTATATCTTTTGTAGGGTCTGCCAGTGTATCCCTTAGACTTGCAACTTCAGAAAGTTTTTTTGCTAACTCCTGCTCTAAGATGCCGTTTTCGGCTAAATTTATAAAACAGTCTTTAGAAGGTTTTAAACCAGACTGTCTTGCTACATGCCTACACATCCATAGCATACTATCTATCGCAACAACTATAAAGTATCGACTTCTATCGATTGCAAAGTTGTTGTTAATAAACTCTTCCTCACTCATACCTTTAAAAGGATTGAGTCTTTTTATCTCAGATTTTACAGTAGAAGCGTGATGGTTTAGCTTTACAAGATTTACTGGTATTGCAAGCTTTGGCTGTTTTTCTTTCAGCTGCTTAACTACTGCAGCAAGTTCTTTTATAAAAAAATTTTGTAAGGTGGAAACTATCTCGTTTGAAAGGTGGAAAAGTTCTCTGTCTGAGTAATTAAAATTTTCTTCAAAAAGTTTTTTCTTAAAGTTTACAAAGTCTTGGAAAATTCTGTTTAGTTTTTCCGAAAAAACTCCTTCCTGAGACAGTTTTTCCAGACAGTTTTCTTTAACTTTTTCTTCTCTGATGTTAGAAACTATATGACAGGCGATAGCTTCAAGCTCGTCGTAAAGTATGATAAGGTAGTATTTAGTCCTGTCTGGATACATCGGAGTTTTTAAAAACGTATCCTCTCCAAACTGAAGTATGTTTGATAATTTTTTTAACGTGCTGTTTACTTTGGTTGCTTTTTCGTTTAAAAATTCTACGTTTAACATTTTTTAACCATCCTTTTTGAAAATTTGCAAAATTTCAAAATGATTTAATAGAATATATTAGCATTTTTAACAAAAAATTTAGGCATAAAATTTGATATGTGTCTGCTTAAGTTTGAAAACTAAGGAGAAAAAATGATTTGCCAATTTCAAAGAACGATAAAAAGACCTATTAGCATAGAAGGTATCGGACTTCACACTGGTAAAAAAGTAAAGTTAAAACTCTATCCAGCTAAAAAGAACGAAGGTATAAACTTTATAAGAAAAAATACACTCATACCGGCTAAAATAGATTATGCCCACAGTTTTGACTATTCCACTTCCCTTATGAAAGATGGAGTTGTTGTAAAAACTGTAGAACATCTTATGGCAGCTTTTTACTTTACAGGGATAGATAACGTATTTGTAGAAATAGACGAAGAAGAACTACCGATACTTGACGGAAGCAGTAAAGAGTTTGTAGAAGCTATAAAAAAAGCCGGTATAGAAACTCTAAACGAAGAGAAGTTTTACGCAGTGATAGAAAGACCAGTGCAGGTTATAAATGGTGATAAATTTATAAAAGCTAAGCCTTCATCTATTACTAAATTTAGCTACCAAGCCGATTACAACAACACAATCATAGGTAAAAAGGTATTTACTTACGTTCCTAATGATAAGAAATCTTACGAAGGCATTTTTACTGCAAGGACTTACTGCTTTTTGGAAGAGGTAGAATACCTTAGAAGTGTTGGACTTGCAAAAGGTGGTTCACTAAAAAATGCCGTTGTTTTCCACAACGATAACGTGCTAAACGAAGAAGGTCTTAGATTTGAAGACGAACCTGTAAGACACAAAGTTTTAGATTTGGTAGGAGATTTGTACCTGTTAGGTTATCCTTTAGTTGGAGAGGTGTTTTCTTTTAAAGGTGGTCACAGGTTAAACGCAGAGTTTGTAAAAACATTGTTAAAAGAAAATGCCTTTTTAATAAAACCATCATCTGAAGTAATTAAAACTATCAACGAAAATTACTGTAATGCTGGGATAAAAATTTAACTTTTTAAATACTGTTAATTAAATTTCTGTAATTTTGGCAAAATCTCTGTCTATCGTATTTTTTTGCTGTCTGATATGCATTTTCAGATAGTGTTTCTCTTAAATTTTTATCTTTGTAAATTTTAACCATATTTTTTGCTAAAGCTTCTACGTTATCTACTGGAAATACCAGAGAATTATATCCATCTACTGCAAAAGGAACTACGTTTGTTGATATTACGGTCTTTTTTAAAGCCATAGCTTCCAAAGTTGCCATAGAAAAAGATTCTCTTCTTGAAGATGTTACAAAAACATCGCAGGCTTTTATGTAAGGAAACGGATTTTTCTTAAATCCTAAAAATTCAACTTTACCTTTTAAATCCAGTTTTTCTACCAAATTCATTAGTTCTCTTTTCTTACTTCCTTCTCCCAATATGAACAATTTACTATCTTTTATGTTTGCTATTTTAAAGGCTTTTATAAGAGTGTCAAAACCTTTATCATCACTTAACCTTCCAGCAGCTAAAAAACTAAAACCTTCAAGATTTACTTTTTCTTCTAAAGCTTTTCTTTCTAAATCTTCTACATCTACAAAATTTTCAATAATTTGTATATTTTTAGCTCCGTAGTCTGAAAGGTTTTGGGCTACTTTTTCTGAAACTGCAACGGATACATCGGCATACCTATAAAACTTTTTTATCAGATTTATCTCTTTTTTAGAGTAATAATCTACGGTAACGTGTTCCACTACTATAAGTTTGGAGTTTAACTTACCTTCGGATTTTAACATACAAAGCCTTACGTTCATATCTCTAAGGTGAGATATAACTACTTCAAAATCTTTTAACTTTTCTTCTAACTTTTCAATTAAAATCTTTTCGTAGATAAAAGATGGCATGTAGAAAGGTTTTTTTTCAAACGGCATAATTACAGTTGGCTTAAAATCTATAGGAAGTTTTATTACGTTTTTTCCAACGATAAACTCATTTTCTCCATAGTCTTTTAGACATTTAAAAACTTCGATGGCTACTCTTTCTGCACCTCCGCCAGACAGTGTGTTTATAACGTGAGCTATTTTCATCTTTTACTCCTTTAAAACATTGTAAAATAAATTCTATCAAAAACTTTCTTCGGAGTGTTGTCGTGGATTGTAGA
>ERZ1669248.730-NODE-730-length-14518-cov-19.836548_pt1 | contig 14518 bp, 25 predicted proteins | sample MGYA00579296_ERZ1669248 | MGnify/ENA primary metagenome ERZ1669248 (study PRJEB41166, sample SAMN08046057) | hot springs metagenome | biome: hot spring; feature: neutral hot spring; material: thermophilic sediment; isolation source: thermophilic sediment from...
GGTTACTGCTGTTTTTATCCTCTCCAGCTGGACATCAGGATACGGTATAATTTTGAATCCTGAACTACTAATCTAAATGTTTATGATTGCAACATCATATTGTCTCCGCCTCAGATCAGGGCTCCTTTATCACAGTGATGAATACAGGAACTCTTGCACTCCTGAGGACCTCTATAAAGTCCTCAAGATCCAAACCTGACATGTGTTGTGCCAGCCTCAGATCCCCCTTCTCTATGAATAGCTTTACAGCCCACATAAGCCTGGGATTGAGGGAGTTTATGAAGCTCCAATCTGCCTCCCTTCTCCTTATCTCCCTCTCCACCACGCTCTCCTCATCTTCCAATAGCTTTCTGAAATCTATGGCCCGTCTCCCTCTCATACCTTCTAAGCTCCTCCTCAAAGTTGCTTATAAACGTGAGCTCATAACCTCTTCTCAGTATCTCATAGCTCCTCCACACAGTGGCTGAGAACTCAGGGTATAGCCTCACAATGTTCATGACTCCTCTATTTTCAGTGAGGACAACGGCTCCCTCCCTAATCCCTATGGCAAGGGCATAAGCTTCAGGTGGATCAAGCGTCCTTACCCTCGGATCTCTAGCACTTGTATCGACAACTGCCCTCACAATAGGCTCTATCTCCCTTTTAAAGGGGTATATGACCAGAAATCCCTCTGCAAGCAGCGAGGACAAATATGCCAGGGTGTTCTCCGATTTAACCTCCTCTAGGACCTCATCCACGACAAATCCGTAGTCAAAAAGCCTTTTTAGGAGATCCCTTCCGCTGTACTTTGACCAATCTATCAAGAAGCATGTGTCTATCGAACATATCATCATCCCACCAGGATGACCTTAGGGATCTTGGCCCTGATCCTCAGCTCCTCGAACTCGTCCAAAGAGAGGCCTGCAAGCTTTGCTGCTTTGTACTCATCCCCCACCTCAATGTAGAAGATGAGAGCTGTTCTAAGCTTCAGAGGAAGGGAGTTTATGAAGCTCCAATCTGCCTCCCTTCTCCTTATCTCCCTCTCCATGGCTTCATCAGTTTTGATGTGCTCCACAGCCAATTCTACATGGTCTCTATTTAAACCTTTTAATGTAGCAGTGGAGGGAGCTTTTCCGATGAGCTCAAAGACTTTTGTAAGTCAATCTGCTCCCCACTTTAAAGTTATTGAAATTTTATAATGATCTTTATAAGATACTGATATAATATTAGAAGAGTTATTATCAGTAATCTCTATTTCATTGTATCTAATTTATTTATAATAATTGTCTTCAGTATTGTTTACAAAATGTCTACAAAAGATATTTACAAATGAAAGATTATTTTTGTGTATATTTCTTAGTTAGCTTCGATCTGTATGGAGCCAGCTCTGCTGAAGGTCATGATACCCAACAGGATCTCAACTGCGTTTTTAGGTTAAATCTTGCTCATTCTTTGGCCTTTAAGCTTCCTCCAACCTTGAAAAATGTAGATCCAGAGAGATGAAGGAGAGGCTGAAAGTCGAGTTTGCTCACATGCTCTGCCACAACCTTCCCCACAACAAGATAGTGATCCCCGTACTCCTTCATCTCCTCCACAATGCATTCAAGCTGAACGGGGCACTCCTCAACTCTCGGAGGTCTCACAACCCTGCTTGGAACTGGAGTCAAACCTGTCATCCTGAACTTGTCAGAATCCCTTCCCGATAGCTTTCCGCAGATCCAGACTTTATCCAGCATCTCAGCAGTTGGGACGTTCACGACGAACTCTCCCACTTCCTTCAGATTGTCAAAAGTATGGCGTGTTGGCGCAACTGCAAATGCAAGATATTTCGGATCAAAGCTTATCGGCATGAGAAAGGAGAATGCCGCGACATTCGGCCTTCCTCTCTTATCGCATGTTGTTATCAGGACAGTCAACCTTGGATATAAGAGCTCACTTATCCTGCGGGCCACAAGCTGAGGATGCCTGGAGCTATTTAAATGTTGAGCGTCATTCTAGAAAGGTAAATTCAAATTAATGAAAGCTATATTTCAGAATTTATTTAGATAAAAAGCTTATATAGCAACCAGCTGGCAGGTGAGTTTACTTATTCCTCAACGTTTCTACTTTTACATTCAACTCTTGATGTATGCGTTCTTTTTCTCCCTCAAAATCCTCATCCACCGTCAAGAGCTTGCTTATCTCCTCCCCTTGCTCTATCAGGGTTCTTATATATGCTAGATGGAGAAGATCGAGCGTTTTCAGTTTAAACCTAGACGAGAGCTCTATGGCTGCCCAAAATGGAGAGTACAGACTGCCCAAAGCAGGAACCCTCCTGTAGCCATCAGCCCTCCTGTAGTTAAGCTTAAACTTCCTCATCACATAGAGAATTAATACTGGTACAATGAGCTCTTCTCTTACTTCTATCTTCTTGGAGAGCTCAGATAACATGCTTTCTCTCCTGGATAATATGCTGGCAAGCTCAGCCAATGTTAGCTCTGAGATCTTCTTGTTATCCTCTTTTTCCAGGGTCTCCATTGCTAACTTCTGCCTGGGATCAAGCTGATCGAGAGCTGCCACTATGATGCTTGTGTCCACATAGCTCATCTTCTCCTCTCCTCCAGCAGTTGTTCTGTCGCCCCACTGAGGTCAATCAGTGTTTTCCCCTCGATCTTCTCAAGTTCAAAAAGCTTCTCTAAAGCTCTGGAAACCTCGAATAATTGGCTTAAGTTCTCAATGCCAAGCTTTATAAGCTCTCTTATGGCCTCGCTTCTCGACCCAAAAACCCCATGCTCTACCAGCTGGTCTATCTGCTTTAACTCCTGCTCTTTTAGCCTCACAGGAACGATCTTTGAAACCATATGTAATACGATATGTATTCGTATATAAAGATTTCTCTCCTCTAATGAGGAACATGTCATCACTGCCATTGCCGCCCCCGAAAGCTCCTGCAACACTAATTCAGCTTCTAAAACATCAGCAAAAGAGCTATTCTGAACAAAAAATTGAGGATAAGCCACCACAGGATGTGCTTATTTGATCTCTGTCAGCAATGCCATCTTTGCTGCAGTATTCAGAATGCATCAGTTTATTTATAGATGTATTAATCATTAAAAATACATTAATTTAGTTTATCTTCAGTATTGTTTACAAACGCCCATAAGAATATTCAAATAATGAAGATTTATTAATAAATACTTTATATTAACTATCTACAGATGATCCTCCGATCTTCTCATCCTTCTGATCTCAATGCAGACAATCAGCAGGATTATCACCACAGCCAAGCGAGATGCCAGCCTGCTGATGAGGCTGATCCTCATCTGATGGACAGCCTCCATGTACTCCTCTCTTATCTCCTCCCACTTCAGATGTCCCTTTACAAATCTGTAAAGTAGATCGTAGTACCTCCTGTCCTCCTCGTACATCTCATAAAACGCATTTCCATAATAGTAGCTAACAGGAGAGAGCCTCCACCAGCCGTAGAACATGGAGGCATTCAGGTATATTATGAAGGACTGCCTCCAGTCCTCAAGGTACTCGTTGTCCGTGTAGGTTGGGAGCTCGATCTCAACTGAGAGGTTGTACCTCCTTATCTTCTCATCTGCCTCCCTGAACCTCTCAAGGGACATCGTTCCAGTTATGAAGTTCGGCTGGAGCATTGCATGATCGAAGCCAAGATCCCTCCACCTGCCCACATCAGCGAAAAAGTAGGGAATCCAGTACATCTTAAGCCCTCTTTCATGGACATATGAGCAGATCTCTTTTATCAGCTGGACATCCTCCTCCGGGGCTGACTCTCTAGTCCAGTAGAAGCCAATAAGTTTTAAATTTTTGAAATTAAAATTTGATATTATATAATTTATGTAGCTCTTGATCTCCTCAGCTCTGTCCTCTGATGGCATTGGCACTGCAACTATCACATTCAGCTCAACTTTTTCATCTAAAAGAAGCTCTGCCTCCTCTGCAGCAGCCTGGAGCTCTGATATCTGCTGGATCATCCTCTCGGAGAACCATCTTATGTCCTCTTTTGTCGCCGTCCCATCCTCATAGCTCATGTTGGATGGCGTGACGAGCCCGAGGAAGAGGAAGGTGTCGAAAAACCTGTCAACAACCACTCCATCCCTTATGTACAGAACCAGGGAGATAAGCTGATCCCTTGTCATGTACATATCAGGCCTGGCATCCGTGTAGACTAGGACTATCGGCGCTTGAAACACAAGGAGGAGCAGAAGGATGGGGATCACAGGATATATGAGGATAAATAAAAAGCTTTTATCAAGATTTTTTACTATCTGCAAAAGATTTTTAAGCTTCGAATGCCTCAAGCAGTATGCTTGCTGGACGCAGAAGGAGGATAGGACACATATACAGGGGTGTCCATTCTGGCTACAAGAGTGAGGCTTAGGCTGACCTCCTCCCTGCCCTGAAGGGTGAGGGTTCCCTTTGGGGCGGTCATAGGTTCCCCCCATCTATTCGGGTTTACATCTGTCATTTGGGGGGCAGTCGGGGTGATCAGAGATCCCCCCATCTGGATGAGTTTAATTGCTCTTCTCCTAATATTTAACGCTCCGACTAGGTCTCTGTCTGCCTCGAAATCACATTTGAGGCATCTCAGTCTTCTATAGCCAATCTCAACAAGTTTTGATTCGCATGCTGGGCATGCAGTTGATGTGTTTCTTGGATCTACCGTGATGACAGAGATTCCTCTCTTCATCGCCTGCCAGTTGATCCAGTACCCGAGTCTTCTATAGCCCAACAAAATCAGCAGACATTCGGTATTCCCGCCCTCTTTCTGAGCTCATTGAACTCCTCTATGCTCATGTCAGCTATCCTTGAGGCCACGTACATGTCCCCTGTCTCCACATAAAAGGTGAGAGCTGCTTTAACCCTTGGAGGTTGGGAGTTTATGAAGCTCCAATCTGCCTCCCTTCTCCTTATCTCTCTTGCCTCCTCCTCAAGCTTCCTCCACCTCTCAATCGACCTCATCGAGTTTTTGCATGCGCTAAGAATAAAAATCTTCCAGGAAGAGACTGATTAATATCAGGAAATAAAGTAACAGATCAATGGCTTGTCTGGCCGGTGGAGGGCAGTTGCTGATTTTACTCTGAATTTATAGAATGAAAAAATAAGCCAATAGTAGAGTGATAAGTTTTTAAGGAAGAAGTAGATAAAATCAAAGGGACGAAGGATGCAACAATCCCTTGCAGAGAGGGTCATGGATGAGATAGAGGCAGATAAGAGGCTTAGGAAGAGGCTTGCAGAGCTCATTGTATCGGAACCTGACATAAGGCTTGTGCTGATAAATTCTGTCATAGCAGATGTAGCTACTAAGAGCGATATAAAGGAGTTAAGAGCTGAGATGAACCAATTTAGGGCAGAAATGAACCAGCTAATGGCGGAGATGAATCAGCTAAGGGCGGAGATGAGCCAAATGAGGGCGGAATTTAGGGAGGATATTAATCAGATTAGAAGTGAGATCAACCAGTTGAGAGCAGAGGTGCACAGCGATTTCAAATGGATCGTAGGGATTTTGCTCGCTGTCTGGGGATCAACTGTTATACCCCTTCTTTTGAAGCTTGCAGGGGCCATTTGAGACCATTAGCCCATGCTTCCCCTTTGCTTCTTTAGCAAAGGCCTGATGATGGAAAACAGCATTAGGATCATCCCTGGATCTCCTGTAGTCCCAAGCAAGGATCCAGCTGTTGCTATGCCCTCGCTCTTCTGCAACATCCCTCATGATCTTCTCAATTTATAAAACTCTGGAAATAGTTAGCAAGCTTAGGCTAGTCGCAATATTGCTGGTAATGCGACATGAAAGCAGATTTTATATATTTTAAGAACTTTACAGGAAGTGACATCTCAGGTAATTTTTAAGTATCAGCTGTTTTACATTGTGATGCGGAGGCTACTCTCACCAGTTCGAGATCTGATTCTACTTTTATTCCTGCTGATCTACCTTTACTTTTCATGTAAGAGGGGCTTTTTGAGCATGCTCGACTTCATAGCAATTGTTGAAACATTTTCGATCATATTCGGACTGAAACAAGTCACCAAGAAGGCGTCCAGCGTGAGAGTGGATAAGCACCTCATAAAATGCCATCCTGGTGAGGAGCTAACCCTTCTGGTGAGAGTTGATTCAGAAGAGAAGCTTGAAGAGAGGAATTTTGAGGTTTTCATAGATGGAAACAGGGTTTCCATGAGGAGGTTCAGGTCCATTGGCCGGGAGTACGAAATTTGCATAATAGCTCCGGAGGAGGCAGGAAGCCACTCAGCGATGGTGAAAGCTGGCAATGGAGAGGGCAGCTTCGACTGCCTTGAGATAATGGTCTCATCCTCAAAACTTAAAAAATAATTTAATAATAAACTCAGAAAATCGAGCTTGGATGAAGGGATAAAGGGTGAGAATTAAGCACCTAATAGAGACTTTCCCCTGCGCATGCCTCACCTCCAAACCTCATTCAACGCCCTAAGTCAAATTTTTATTCTTAATCCTTCTTAAATAAAGTAAATGAGAGAGTATGAAGTGCATGTAAGGAGAGCTCTGGCCGCATATAGGGCATTTAAGATCCTTCGGGCTGAGGGGCTAATGGAGGATGCAGCATCAAGGGGTTATTATGCTATCCTGCACCTGTGCAATGCCCTCCTCCTCAAACATGGAGAAGATCTGCCCAAGACACACTCAGGATTGATAGCCAAGCTCTGGATTTTGAGAGAAAAATCATTGGATAAGGAGACTGTGAGCGATATAGCTAGAGCATCAGAGAAAGAGGAGATTATGGTGTTGTGCCAACGATCACCGAAGATGACTTGGATTTTATGGAAAATCTCATCCTGAGGTTGAGGGGGAAGCTGGATGAGAGAGAATGAGGCCCTAAGCTATGAGGATGTGAGGGATGTGATGGAGAGGCTGAGGGATAAGCTGAGAGGTAAGGTGAGGGAAGCTTACATAATTGGCTCAGTTGCAGGTGGCTATGCAATCAGGGGAGAGAGCGATCTTGATCTGCTTATTGTACCTGAGGGAAGCAGCAAGGGGCTGTTTAATTTGATGAGGGAGGAGGTCTACCTTCTTCTGGATAGAGGCCTTTCCCTCGACCTAATTGTGGCAGACAACGAGACATACTCGCATCTCATCAAAGAGGCCAGAAAGAGAGGAATCAGGCTAATATAACGCTTTTTAATGATTAATCAACAATAGAGATCTGTGAAATTCTCACAGAAAGCTAAAAATGGCTACACAAAGTAAAGATTTTTGCATCTATGTAATGGACTTCAACTTTACAATTTCATGAGATAATCAAGCATGAAGCCAAATCCGAGCAGCAGGCCTGCTGCTATATTTAGATCAAAGGCCTCTCCATATCTTCCTCTTCTCGCCTCAATGTTCTCCATCAGAAGCACCAAACCAAATGCAACGACGGAGATCAATGAACATGGGCCTATTGCCGATAACGCAAGTATCAGAAATGAGGAGATATGACATATTGAGGCTAAATTCAGGGAAAATTTTTCCCCAAAGCATGATGGTACAGACTTTATCCCGAAGCTCTTGTCGAACTCGAGATCCTGCATCGAGTATATCATATCAAAGCCCGCGACCCATAGGGCTAGGGAAATAGAATAACCCCATGGGATTCCCTCCAGGCTATTGGAAATTGCTATGAATCCGGCAATTGGAGAAAATCCTAATATAGCCCCTAGATGAAAGTGGGGGAAGCAGTGGATCCTCTTGGCTAGGGGATAGGAGAGCTCAGCAATGAGTATGGGGAAGGAGAGGAGGAAGCAGAGGATGTTGAAGTATAAAGCAGATAGGATGAAGGTCACGGAGAATATTGCTGTGAGGATCAACACCACCGAGGGGTCTGCCTCCCCTGTGATGAGGGGCCTGCCTGATGTCCTTGGATTTAGTGAATCTATATCCCTGTCCATCAAATCGTTTGAGAGTATGGCTACCGATCTCGCTGAGAATAAGGCCACTCCTATCATTATTGCATCCGTGATATCCTTGAGGCCAGCAGCCAGTGCCCCCACATATGCGAAGGGGAGACTGAAGATTGTGTGCGGTATCCTGAGCATTCTGATGTAAGCCCTATATCCCAAGCTCTCCCCACCTCTCATCCACTCTTCTAATAACATCTGGATCTGGTTTTATCCTCTCCGGCCACTCCCTTCCCAACTCCTCCTTGAGCTTCCTTGTGGCATCTATTATCATTTTGCTACCGAGTCTTGGGCTCTGGCTGGCGTGATCCAGCTCATCAGTGACGGCATTCTCTATTATCTGAACATCTCTTCTTGGATCAACAGTTGTGGCTATTGCATAGATGACTTCATTGATGTCGTGCACGTTGACATCCTCATCGACCACAACAATTATTTTCGTCAAGGAGAACTGACCTATTCCCAGTAGTCCCATGGCAGCACTTCTAGCATGGCCAGGATAGCGCTTCCTTATAGATATTATTGCCAGACCGTGAAATAGGCCGTGCTCGGGCAGGTTCATGTCCACCAGCTCTGGGATTATGATCCTAGCGAGGGGGAGGAAGAGCCTCTCTATCCCTTTCCCTATGACTGAATCCTCGAGCCAGGGATAGCCGACGACAGTAGCATGGAATATGGGGTCCTCCACAGTATAAACTGCTTTTGCCTTGAAGATGGGAAATGGAGAAGGCGGTGTGTAGTATCCTGTGTGATCCCCAAACGGCCCCTCCATCCTCAGCTCATCCAGGGGAACCTCGCCCTCTATCACAAGCTCAGCATCGGATGGTATGAGAAGATCTGTCAGCTCGCCCTTGCTCACTCTGAACGACTTACCGGCTATTATGCCAGCGAATAGGTAGCTATCTATTCCCTCTGGAACAGGCGCCACTGCTGTGAAGGCAAGAGCTGGATCCACTCCTACTGCAACTGCTACAGGCATATTCCTACTGTATTTTCTCATGTATATAGCTCCTCTCTTGTGAACGTGCCAGTGCATCCCTGTAGTTGAGCTGTCCATGAGCTGCATTCTGTATACTCCCAGATGGTGTATTCCCGTCTCCGGATCCTTGGTGATGACTATGGGAAATGTGAAGAACCTTGAGGCATCCTTAGGCCAGGTTCTAATGGCGGGTATCCTCTCCAGATCCGGCTTATCCCACTTTCCTCTCTTCCAATCAGCTTCAGTCAGCTTAGGCATGTACCTTCCCATGGAGGTAATTTCAGTTAGCATCCTGATCTTATCGAAGATGCTTAGGGGAGGAGGCCCTATGATGCTCAACATCCTCCTTCCAGCTTCCTCTGGGTCGCAGTTAAGCGCTAGCTTTATCCTTTCTGGCTTAGAGAACAGGTTTCCGACAAGCCTCCACCCTTCGAAACCATCTATGTTCTCGAAAAGCAGAGCAGGTCCTCCTTTAGCTACTCTTCTGAGTATCTCAGCTATCTCCAGCTCCACGCTTACCCTAGCCTTAACCCTCCTCAGCTCTCCCATCTCCTCAAGCCTTCTCAAAAAATCCCTAAGGCCCATTTTCATCACCCGATCATTCCAATGAGAACATCCTTTATTGCATTAACCCTATCCTCCAGCCCCATCCCTCTCATCTGAAGCTCAGCTCTCACTCTGGAGGGCTTTGGCGTCATCACTATACATCTGTCAGCTATTGCAAGAAGATCCTCAAGTTGATGCGATACTATCACTGCGGATATCCCTTTCTCCCTGAGCAGATCTGCCAGGGAAGACCTTAAATTAATCATCGTCCTGAAGTCAAGGCCTGTAAAGGGCTCATCCATTAAAAGTACTTCAGGTTCGATTGCAAGAGCTCTTGCTATTGCAGCTTTCCTCCTGGTCCCTCCACTCACCTTTCCTGGAAAGCTCCTAAGGTCCTCCTCGCTCAGCCCGAGCCTCATTGCATAATTAAGAGCCTCCCTAATTTCCCTCCTTCCTCTGTACTTTAAACCCAGGCATATGTTCTCAAAGAGAGTTTTCCATGGAAGAAGCCTGTCCTCCTGAAACACCATGCTTATGCTGCCTTTTCTCCTCACCTCCCCCTCATAGGAGTCATCTAGACCTGCCAATATCCTAAGGAGAGTGGTCTTCCCGCATGCATTTGGGCCAACTATCCCCAATATCTCCCCTTTATCAAGCTTCAAGCTAATTCCATCCAGCACTAGCTCGCTGAAGCTCTTCCTTATCCCTATTGCCTCGAGCATCACCTCAGCCATGCGCTCGACCTCTCCTCTATCGGCTTGAGCAAGAGTCTATCAAGCAATAGGACGAGGATTATCAGCATGAGGGACCATGTTATGACCCCTTGAGCATCAGCCAAGTTGTATGACCTCATTATCATGTATCCAATCCCCCCGCTGGATCCGAAGGCCTCAGCTACTACGCTTATTCTTAGGGCAAGGCCGAGGGATGCTCTGGATGCAGCTATTATCATGGGGAGAGATCCGGGTATTATCACATCAAGGTACTCATTAACCCTGCTCCCTCCCAGCGATCTAACCATCTCCAAAAGGTTCCTGTCCACTGAATCCAGTGCGGTCATCGTAGTTGAGAGGAGGTGAGGGGTGGATACCGCGAAGGTCACCAGAATTGGGGGGAGAGGGCTCAATATCCCGATCGCTGAGACCAAGATAAGGGACCATATTAGGGCGGATGTGCTGTTGAATATAGAGCATATTCCAACGGAGAAGCCCTTGATAAACTCGTTCCTGCTGGATAGGAGACCTAGGAATAGGGAAAGAAGTACGGAGAGGGAAAATCCAGCGAAACTGTTGTACAGGGTTATAATTGAGTGAAGGGCTATCAACCTCAGGTTGAGGCTCATGGCATACCTTAAAGTATCCATGGGCGATGGGAGGATCCCCGGCATTGATATAATTGACCATAAGAAGAGAAAAAATAAAAAAGATGAGAGGACTCCGATCCTGAATTTCAATTTCAACCCTCCCAGAAGGCTCTATCTTTCAGCTTCTCTATTATTCCCTCATTTATGTAGCCGCCAAGAGAGGCGAGCTTCCAAGCTAGGACTATCTCATCCCTCGGCAGTCCGCTAACTACCTCCACCCTCTCCATCAACACACGGACCTCCTCATTGCTCATGTTATATAGCTTCTTAAGGGAGTCAGCAGCCTTGTACTTCCATTCCAAGCAAGCTTTTTCCCTCATCTTAAGAAATTCCTTTGCTTCTGGTTTATCAAGAAAACTGCTTCTGGCCACCCAGACGAGCATGACAGGCCTCCTGCCCAAGTACCTTTCAGCTAGCTTGATGAAGTCCACATGTTTATAGCCCCTAGCTATTAGCTTGGAGGCCAGGGGCTCCCAGCAGACAATTGCATCAACATCCCCCCTTTCGAACGCTTGGAGCAGCTGTAGAGGAGGGGCATCTACAACCTTTATATCGCTCTGCTTCAATCCTGATAGGTTTAGGTAAGCGAGGAACATTGCATATGTTCCGCTTGCAGTTGTGGCTCCGACTTTTTTCCCCTTCAGCTCCCTTACATCACTTACACCTATTATAGCTTGATTCTGGAGCATATCAGCTGCTATTATCTTTAGATCCTCGTTTTTCTCAGCAAACTTTGCGTACATCTCTGCGGTTATGACAGCAACATCTACTTCTCCCCGAGAAAGAGCCTGCGATAGGTCAAGGGGTTTGTCAAATCTGACCACCTTCATCCAGTCTGCCTCCATTATATCTAAGGTGCTTATCCCTCCCTGTATGGTACCTACAACTATCCTCTTGCTTTCCCTCGGAGAGATGAAGTAAGCTATCACAACTGTTGCTATAATCACTAAGATGAGAAGGTAGGGCCATCTCATGCCGATCTTGGACGTGAATCCGAGATCAATATATATCTTTACCGGCAGGCACTCCGTGAAGCGATGCAGAAGAACACGTTTCGATGTCCTATACATCTTTTAGCTCTTGGCTGGAGTAATGAGGGATTCCATCGATAATAGTGGAGATGTCGCCATTGAAATCTTGAAGGCCGTGCTTAAATCCGCTTCTGAGCTCAAGAGGGTGATAGCTATGCCTAGTTCCGATCAACAGGTTTATGGATCAAACGTTCTCTAGACAGACCGAGGGATGGTGATCTGGAGCTCATCGTTTTGCTTCAGTTATGGACGAGAGGATAAACTCGTAGCTCATGAGGAGGACTTCTCCAGAAGAGTTCAACCTCCATCACCTTTCTGCATCTTGCGGAAAGCTTTTAATAACTCCTTTCAACATTTTAGAGGTGTTATGTTGGCCCGTGTTGGGCGGATAAAAGCAATAAGAAACAGAGTTGGAAGGATAAAGGGTTATATACATAGCTATAAGGGTGAGAATAAGGATATTCAGAGGAGATAAAATTGTTGATATTGTAGCTCTTGTGAACAGCGGTTATGAGGCTGATTCCCCGCAGCTCATGGTGCCAATACAAGTTGCTAGGGAGCTCGGTCTTTGGCCTCCAGTGGATGTAAGAGAGGGGAATTTTCGACACTGCCGGAGGGCCCCTGAGGGTCTGGATAGTGGAGAGATGTGCTGAGGTGAGAGCTGTAGCAGATGATGCAGAATCCAAAAGCATTCTGGCCGATATAGTCATATCGCCTCTTGCTGATGAACCACTCATAAGCGATGTCCTTGCTGGAAGGCTTGAGATTGCTGTTGAGGACTTTGCAGAGGGACTTTGGAGGTTCAGATGGGAGCCAAGTGAGAGGACCAGGAGGAGCGCTGGAAGGGCAACAGACAAGTGACAGCAACCTCTGTGAGGGTCCAATGAGGAGGAGATTTCTGGAAGCTGAGAAAGAGGCCATCAGAAGCCTGCATGAAACGGGAACTAAAAGCCCTTGAATCAGGGGAATTTTCGGCTTTGGAACCTCTGCAATCAAAATGCCCTCAGGACCTCCTGCATTTCCTCATGCTCAAGCTCCTGGCGCAGTAGTCCAGCTCCAGGATGAAATTTTCCAAGAACTCTGATCCTAGGACGAACTCCTCAACTCCCTTCACTGTCTCTATGAATCCCTCTGAGATGCCACACTCAGATACTATCACATAAGTCCCTTTTGAAACCATCTCGCGCCCGTCAGCTAGGACCAGAACCCTCTCCTCCGCCTTTAACTTCCCGAACAAATGGTCAAATACGTCCATAGGGATCAGAAGGAAACCTTCGTAACCGGTGTCGATCACAGCCAGTATTTTCCCCTCCTCCAGGTACCTTCTGTCAGCAAAAGGATTCCTCACAGCTATCCCGACCACAGGAGTCAACGAAGTGCAACCTTTCACCGAGGCCTGAGCCTATAGCCCGCAAGGGCCCTCCTCTTAAACCCCTTGCTTCTGACTATCCTTATCTCTCTGGGATCTATTTCAAGCGATTTTAGCTTTCCTGAAAGCTCAGATAGGGTTTTGGCCTCTGCTATTGTTTTCCCTTCCTTCAGGGCTTGATATTTTACTTCCTCTTCTTCCTCCAGAAGAGGAAGATAGCTTCTGAGCGCGTTTTCAACTATTCTCGACATCCCTCCTCTCCTGGATCCATACACCCTTTCAGCAGCTTTTCTCAGCCTGTCAGCCAGCTCTCTATCTACCGATACAGTTATGGTGCCCACAGATTATCACACCTCAGTTTTATTTAAGGTTTGATTACTGATTAATTAATATCTATTTAAGACCAGATCCTCATGGAAGGCTAGCATATAGCCCCCCATTTAGGCATATTCCTCTTTTTCCTCTTCTAGTGGGATCTATCCGTAAAAGTCTCTGGCCTGAGCTCTCAACTGTAGCTTAAATACCTGATTGAAGGAACCATTCACTTCTTCAACTTATTTCACGCTCGTTTAAAAAAAGCCAAGCAAGAAAGCCCAAGAAAAGGGCTATCCTTCCTCAACCTTCCAGCACCTCACAGAAGAGCTCCAGATCACCTGACCGGACTTCATGATGTATTCCTCTTCTATCATAAATTCCCCATCCCTCACAGTTTTTCTCATTACCGTGATATTTCCAAGCAAGAGCTTCCAAGTTTTATTGTCTGCTGGAAGCAGAACACCATGAGCACACATCCCTTTCCAGCCGGAGAAGGATTTGTTGATCTTGGAAAATTCAGCTCCCTCAGGAGTCCTCAGGAAGAGATTCGATATCCCTTCTGATATCCTTCCTCCAGCACCTAAAAACGACTCGTTTATCAAGTTCTCGCCAAAGCTCATGCAGGTTGTTATCATAACACCATCGGAAAAGTGGCATGGTGGGATTCCTCTCGCTCTCAGAGAGGATCTGTCAACCAAGCTTCCATTTTTCATCCCCTCGGAAAAGCAGATTATGGGGATATCAACTGTTATAACAGTTCCATTTTCAAAACCTGAGGTTTTGCCTACGGAGAAAGTGTATATGGCAGCTTCACTTGACACAGGGCATTCATACATCTCCTTGTGGATCTCATAGTAAGCAGGCATGAATATCTCATGTAGGGAGTATGCTACGATAAGCGAAAGGGAGAGGAATAACACCACTAAAAGGAACAGAGATCCTCTCATATTCACCTCCTAAAACAGGGGGGTGCTTAAAAATTTTTCATCGCATTTTATCCAGCGCTTCTTCGCAAAAAT
>ERZ1669248.732-NODE-732-length-14501-cov-4.063270_pt1 | contig 14501 bp, 17 predicted proteins | sample MGYA00579296_ERZ1669248 | MGnify/ENA primary metagenome ERZ1669248 (study PRJEB41166, sample SAMN08046057) | hot springs metagenome | biome: hot spring; feature: neutral hot spring; material: thermophilic sediment; isolation source: thermophilic sediment from...
TTATTATAATTGGTTGAAAATTCTTAATTAAATTACAACCTCCCCTCAAAACATAGGGTTCTGCACCCTCGACATCAATTTTCATTATTGTTGGAGGTTGGTGATTTAAAATATAACTATCTAATTTTTGAGTTAGAACTTTTATTGTTTTAAATCACTTATTACATTTTTTATGCGGAATCAGCGAACCATCTCCAGTATTAAATGTACTAGTCGGAGCATAAAATTCTATTTCACCATTTTTATCATATAATGCTATTTGATTTAGAAATGTATTTTTAAATTTTTTAATCTGGGCGTTTTTTTCTAAAATTTCAAAAATTTTAGGCAATGGTTCGAATGCATGAATTTCTACTTTGATTATAAACTCCTGAGCTAATAGAGTATAAAAACCATAATTAGCCCCAATGTCATAGAAATTATCATTTTCTTTAAAATTTTTAATTAAAAATTTTACAATTTTTAATTCTTCACCGTGCAAAACACCAAAAAAATATAAACCCGATGACATTCTATCAGCTAAATAAACTTCCATAGATCTTCCCCAGAAAGTTTTGACTTCTTTTTTAAAATCTTTGTTAAAAATTTTTTCAATTAAAATCGAATATCCCTTCAAAATCGATTTCTTACCAACTATAAACACTCTAATCAATTTGCTACTAAATTTATCATTCATATAATGATGATATTTTCTTATTTTTGGTTCTATTTTTGCTAACTTATTTAAAAATTCTTCTTTTTTATCCATTTTTTATTAGCTTTAAATATTGCATAACGACATTTCTAATATCTAATTTTAAGGCATCTTGTTTTAATTTCTCGCCAATTTCCTTCCTAAATTTTTCATCTTCAATCAATTTTTTTGTATAATTTATAAACTCTTCCTCGCTATTTGCAACTAAAATATTATTCCCATATTCTTGACTATAAATATCTTTAAATATAACCACTGGCAATCCGCTCGCCATTGCCTCTAAAATTGCATTACTAAAACCTTCTCCTTTTGAAGGAAAAAGGCATATATCTGCAGCTTTTAAGTATAATGGTATTAGTTCATTTTTAATATAGCCTAATAATAAAAACCTGCCCTCCAATTTTTCTTCTTTTATCTTTGTTATTATTTTTTCTTTTGTTTCGCCTTCACCAATTAAAATCATTACAAAACCATCTACCTTTTTTACAACATCTATCAAAAAGATATGATTTTTAGGTAAAGTAAAACGAGCTACATAAATTGTTAATATTTTATTTAATGGTAAGTTCAGTTTCTTTCTTAAGCTTTCTTTATTTTCTTGAATTTCAAATTGGCTTAAATCAATACCATTAGGTATGGTAATAATTTTGTCTTTTAGGTTAGGGAATGTATTTTTTAAAGATTCTGAAACCATTTCTGATACTCCTATTAATTTATCAAAATAGCTTAAAACTTTTAAATAAATAATTTTAAAAATACCATGATCTGGATTCTTATAAAAATGTCTTGAATAAATAAATCTTTGTTTCTTTTTACCAAAAATTTTTATTAAAACATAGACGAAAAAATTTGCCGGAAAATCTCTTGCCCAGATTGTTTCTGCGTTATCCCAATAATTTTTCAGATCTTTATTAAAAATTTTTGTTAGTAAAGATAAAAAATGAATTAGATATTTCCTTTTTGAGGGCGAATCACCTAAAGATTTATTAGTAATTGTTAAAAAATTAATATTTTCCTTTTTGAGTTCTTGTTCAAATTCATCTGATTTAGCAAGATTAATTATTATAAAATCTAAATTTTGCTTTTTAAATTCTTTGGATAACAAAACAAGCTGTCTTTCGCCACCGCCATATCTTACTGGAGTATGAAAAATAATTAGTTTAACCATTTATTTGCCCAAAGTTGAAAAATGAATAAATACCAAATTTTAAAATGATTTTTCAATTTATTAGCATAAAAACTATCTTTAATTTCTTTAACATATCTATAATTTAAAATTCCAATTTTGTTAACATTTTCTTCTGATAAAATTTCTTCAACTAAATTTTTTAATTCTTTTTTTAACCATTCATTTTGGGGAATTCCAAAACCATGTTTAGGTCTTTCAAATAACTCGCGAGGTATATATTTTGCTAAAAGTTTTTTGAGAATATACTTACCAGAATTTTTAGTAAATTTATATTTAAGTGGTAAAGGAGCAACAAATTCTAAAATTTTATGGTCCAATAATGGTTCTCTCGTTTCTAAAGCAACAGCCATACTTGCTCGATCTACTTTAGTTAAAATATCTTCAGGTAAATAATACTTCGCATCAGTAAGCATCCACTGCATTACAGGAGGCAAATTATTTAACTTTTGATTATTCAAAATAAAATTTATATCTTTATTAAATAAAAAATCATTTTTAACTAATTCTCGGTAATCGTCCAAAAAGCAACTGCTAATATATGAAAATTTTTCTAAATTACTTCTCAACTTTATAAGTTTCAAAAATTTTTCTATTCTATATGGATCTTCTTTTTTAAGTTTTAATATTAAATTAAATAGAGGTGAAAATTTTTCGTTAAACAAAAATTTTTTTTCTAAAATAAACTTATAAACCCAATATTTATCATAACCACCAAAAAATTCATCACCTCCATCTCCACTTAAAATAACTTTAACTTTTTCACGAGCAATTTTTGAAACTAAATGAGTTGGAATTGCTGAAGAATCACCAAATGGTTCATCGTAAATTTCTGGTAATTTAGGGGTTATCTCCAGGGCTTCATTAATCGAACAAAAAATTTCAGTATGATCAGTCCCTAAATATTCAGCAATTTTTTTAGCCCATTTACTTTCATCATATTTATCTTCATAAAAGCCGATTGTGAAGGTTTTTAATTTTTGAGAAATATTTTTTTGAAGTAAAGCTGTTACTGTTGAAGAATCAATGCCACCGCTTAAAAAAATACCAACCGGAACATCAGAAACTAACCTTAATTTAAAAGATTCAATTAAAATTTGTTCTAAATTTTCAATTAATTCATTTTCATCTAATTTTTGATCTTTAATTTCAAAATATTTTTTATAAACCTGCTCTAAATCCCAATATTTTTCTTTTTTTATCTTTCCGTTTTTATCAACAATCAAATAACTGCCTGGTTCTAATTTATAAACATTTTGCCAAATTGAGTAAGGATAGAAAATATAGCCATATCTAAAAAATAAAAATAATCCTTCTTTGCTGATTTCTTTTTTAAATTTAGGATGCTCTAAAAAAGCTCTTGTTTCTGAAGCAAACATAAAAAGACCATCTTTAAAATAATAATATAGCGGCTTGACTCCCATTCTATCTCTAATTAAAATTAACTCTTCTTTTCTTTGATCCCAAATGGCAATAGCAAACATCCCTCTAAATCTTGAAAGACAATCCAATCCCCACTCTTTATAAGCATAAATAATAACCTCAGTATCAGAATTTGATTTAAATTTATAACCTAAACTTTCCAATTCTTTTTTAATCTCTTGAAAGTTATATATTTCACCATTAAAAACAACAATAATCTCGTTTTTGTCATCAAACATTGGCTGATGACCCAAGGGTGATAAATCTAAAATCGAAAGTCTTCTATTAGCAAGCCCCAAACTTAATTCTTTTTTAATATAATTTCCAGCATCATCAGGTCCACCATGTTTTAAAGAATCCCTCATTAAAGTCAAAACATTTTCTAAATCATATTCCCCCTTATAATTAAAATCCCAAAAACCTGCTATTCTACACATATAATATAAATATTTTAACTCTTATTTTTTAGTAAACTATTGTGGTTTTTTCAAATTAGCAATTATCATTATTGTTTTCGAAAATAATTTGCTAAACCCGTTGATATATATAACTTTTTCTAAACTAAATCCATTAATTTCTAAAAAATATTTCACTAAATGTATATTAGGTATAAAAATATGCTGATCATATAGAGGATGTAATTCTGGAGAAAAATTTTTCCCAAAAAACCCAGAAAACCTATCTTTTAATAAATACAAAATTTTACTTTTCAAATTATGAACATTAGGAAAAGTCAAAATTAATACGCTGTTATTCTTTAGTATTTTAGATGTTTCATTTAAAAAATATATAAGGATTAGTAAGATGTTCTATCACTTCTGTAGCTATAGCTAAATCAAATTTATCGAAATTATTTATTACTTTCTCTGACCAATAAGGAGTACATAAGTCTATATTATCTAAAAACTGAAATTGAGTGAATTCTCTTTGATCCTTCACGTCCAGGCCATAAACATATTGAAATCCTTTGCGAATTAATTCCTGAACAATATAAGCCCTGCCACAACCTAAATCAATTATCTTTGTTGATTTTTCAAAGTTATTTATTATATAACCCACAACTGATTTTAAAATTATCTCTGTATTTTTATCCATGATGAATTTTTTATTTTATTTTTACTTAAGAGAAATTTTAGTTGAATAAGTAGTTTATCAATAAAATATTGCCATTTATATGGTGATAGTACCATGGACAGAATGTAAAAAATGATAAAATGTTTTTTATTTTTTAATCTTAACTCTAAAGCAACTGAATGGAAAAAACTACTTAATAAATGACATTTTTTTATAAATCGAGATGATGGTGGTTTGATTTTTTTATTAAGGTTTATTACAAAATCATCTTCTATGAATCTTTTAGAAAACACACTTTTCCTTATTTCTCTAGATATCTTGAATTGGATTATATCCTTATCTGGATTTTTCATTTTATAAACTCTATATTTTAATAATGGTTCTTCTATATTAGAAACACCATATCCAGATATAATTGCTCTACATAAAAAATCTACATCTTGAGCATATTTAATATTCCTATAACCAATTAAGCGATCTAGAAGCTGTTTCCTAAACATCCAAGTTGGATGTAATATTGTAATTTTACCTAGAAGATATTCTAGGGGATGTCCTCTGCCTGAATGAATGACGCGTCCGATTTCCTGACCATCTTCATTTATCAATATTACACCTGTACCACATAAAAAAATGTTTGTATTTTTATCTAAAAAATTTACTTGTTTTTCTAATCTTTGCGGTAAAGATATATCATCGGCATCCATTCTAGCTATATATACACCTCGACAAATTTTTAAAGCCTCATTTAAGGAATACGCTAGTCCTCTATTCTCAGTATTTTTCAAAATAATTATTCTTGGATCCTTTTTTTTCCAATGACTTAAAACATCATCTAATTCATGGCACCTAGGATTATCATTTATTATTATAAATTCAAAATCTTTAAAACTTTGCTCCAAAATACTTTCTATACTTAAATCTAAATATTCTCTTGACTCATTAAACACACTCATAATAACTGAGACTAAAAGGTTGCGCATTATAAACTTAAACTCTTATTTAAGAAATTTATTAATAAAATTATTTATTTTTCTTTTTAAAAAAGCAAGAAGCACTTGCGGAAATTTAAATAGGTATTCTTTGATAGATATATAACTGGGGTCAACTTTGGCTTGCCATATTTCTGGATGAACAATATCTAAAATATAGATGTCAAAATTTTTGTAAAAATTTTTGTAGAATTCATTTTTAATAGATTCGCTTTTAGTAAATATTAACAAATTTTGTCTATAATAATTTGCAATTTTATGGTTATTCCATATTATTGGCCTTACATCAATAAAGTAGTACCCCGAATGTTTAAAATAATTTACCCAAAAACTTTGCCATCGTTCGTTGCAATGTCCTGTACCTCCTTGATAAGGAATAGCCGCAGAAAATATTATATTATTTGAACACTTTTCTAAATTTTTCAGAAAAATTTTGACTTTATCTGAGGGTATATGTTCAGCTACTTCTAAGGATATAGCAACATCAAATTTTCTTCCAATATCTAAATCTATCGTTAAATCTTTAGCTATAAAAACCTCTTTTGGTATTACCAGATCTTCTAGAGGTACCCAATCCCCATCTATACCGCAAACATCAAGAATTCCATTTTCTATAAAACTCTTTATAAAAAAACCTAAACCACACCCCAAATCTATAACACTATTAGGTTTAAATATCTTTATAAACAAAGGAACTAATTCTTTCGCAGATTCTTCTGCTGTTTTCGAAAAATCTTTAAAAAATTTATTAGAATATAAATTGTATTTCATTAAATTTTTGTTACAATTTCAGTATATATTTCAAGGGTTTTAAATTATAGTTTTTATTTTTGTAAATATGACCGCATAAAATTCGATTATAATTATATTATAATAAAATTTATGGGCTTTCTAATTTATAAACTTTTTCAAACCATTCAATTGTTCTTCGGACTCCTTCTTCAAAAGAAATTTTTGGTTGCCAATTTAAAAGTTTTTTTGCCAAAGAAATATCAGCTCGCGTATGTTTTACATCACCAGGACGCGGAGGTAAATAAACTTTTTCACCGCCAATCAAATCAGCCAAATAATTTACAGAATAAGATTTATCACTGCCAATATTTATCACTTCCCCACCTTTTAATTTATTACTTTTCATAGCTTTTATATTAGCTTCAACTACATCATCAATATAACAAAATCCCCTTGTTTGCTTGCCATCACCATAAATTGTAAGTGGCTTTCCTTCTTTTTTTAGTTTTAAGTATTTACCGATCACCAAACTATATTCTGAATCAAAATTAATTCGTGGACCATAAACATTAAAATAACGCAAAGAAATAATAGGTATTTTATAAAGATTAGTAAAAAGCTTAGCAAATTGCTCACCAACATATTTTTGTAAACCATAAGGAGAAATTGGATTAGGAATCATTGTTTCTTTTAAAAGTAATTTCTTTTGATCGCCATAAACTGATGAGGAGGAAGCAAAGAGGATTCTTTTGACTTTATTGTCAGCTGAAGTTTTAAAAATATTTACTGAACCAACTATATTAACTTCTGAAGTTAAAACAGGATTTTGAACAGATACAGGAACACGCGGAATAGCTGCTAAATGAAAAACTATTTCGGGCTTTTCTCTCTGAAAAATTTTTGTTATCTCTGAAGAACAAATATCAATTTTATAAAATTTTGCTTTTTTATTTAAATTTTCTTTTTTGCCAGAAAAAAGATTATCAATCACTATCACTTTATAACCATCTTTAATAAGTCTATCTACCAAATGGAATCCTATAAATCCTGCACCTCCAGTAACTAAAATTTTCATAGTTTAAAATTTAATATTAATTAAAGACCTTTTAACTTTTATTATTAAGCCAATCTTCAAAAAGTCTTTTTAATAGTTTTTTGTTTTTTTAAATATTGGAAATTTATTCTCCAAGCAGTTTCAAAAAGTGCTGGCTTTAATTTGAGTTTTTTATAATGAACAATTAATGCATTTAAATCTTTAGGCAAACATTTACCACCAAAACCACGATAACCATTATGGAAAATCTTTAAATGACTCTTGCCAATTCGTGGTTCGTTTTCTAAGGCTTCTCTTATTACCTCATAGTTTGCTTTCAATTTTTGACATAAATCATAAATTTGATTAGCAAAAGTTACTTTAAGAGATAAAAAGGCATTAACGGCTTGTTTAATAATTTCTGCTTTGGTAGCAGGAATAATTGAATTATATTTACCTTTAGGTAATAAATTTAAAATTTGTTTGGAGATTGTCCTGGATCTTTTTGTATAACCAATAATTTGAAGATCTGGATATAAAAATGTATTTAAAGGATCTGCTTCTTTTAAAAATTCGGGGTTAAATAAAAATTTATGTGTTGTAAATTTTTTCTGAAAATATTCTGTTGTTCCCGGTAAAACTGTCGATTTAATAATAAAAATTTTTGGTTTTTTAAAATATTCAATATTTTCAATGAGAGCATTTAATTTATAACCAGATTTTTGATCAAATGGTGTTGGTAAACAGAGAAAAACAACTTTTGCTTGATTTACATCTTCTAAATTTCCAATCCTTTTAAATTTATCATAACCATAAACCTCATAACTATTTTTCTTTAACCAATCAAACAAAGTTTTACCAACAATACCCAAACCAATGATTCCAATTTTTTTGCTTCATAATAAAATTTTAACATAAAAAGTTTGCATAATTATCTAAGAATTAAATTTTATTTTGAGCAACCAAATTAAAGATTTCTTTAGGTTCGTTTTCTAAATTGATTATTTTTATTTGATAGTTTTTTGGTTTAAGGTATTCTAAAACTTTTAAAAATTCATCAGCAGAAGCGCGAGTTAAAAATTCAACGCCGTCAAAATCTTAAAATTATTTCTTTTTCTTCTAAACTTAAAAGATAATCTCTTAATTTAATAATCTGCTGTCTGATCAGAATTTGTTTGCCACAAATTTCTTTAATTTTAATTTTCATTTTATAAGTTCAAGAAAATTATATCTCTTTATAATCTTCTTTAATAAACCTTTTCCACCAATTTTGATATTCTTGGGGGGTTGTAAGATGGAATTCGAATGGAGCTAAAAAGCCAATTAATTTTCTTATTTCATAAATTAGTCTATTTTTATTTTCTGGTTTTATATTTTCAGAAATAACTAAAATATCGATATCACTTTCAGGGCCAAAAGTTCCCTTAATGTAAGAGCCAAAAATTAAAATTCTAGCATCTTTTAATTTTTTAGCAAAAAATTTTTTGATAATTTTCAAATATTCTTCAAGATTTTCTAAATAACTATCTCTTATTTTTTTTCTTTCAATTAAAAGATCGATATATCTCATAAACCTAAAATATCTTTTAATTCATTTAAAAATTCAAACATTTTATCAATTTGATTTTTAGTAAAACTTGCAGGTAGATATCTTGCTTCAATGTAAGCAACTTCTAAATCATTAATTGTTTCTTCATATTTTTTAATTAATTCATCTATTTCTTTTTCTTTTTTTGATGCTTTTTTGTAGTCTTCTAACAAATTAAATATACTATGAGTTTTTTCAAAATCTCCTAATATTTTCCAGAGAGAATACTTTAGAAAAAGTTGAACTGCTTGCTCTAAATTAAAAGTGCAAATATCATAATATCCTTTTTGATAAAAATAATTGGCTGCTTCTAAAAATTTTTCTCCCCTTTCTTTTAAAATTTCTCCCATAAATTAATTATATTATACTTCTTTATAATCTTCTTTAATAAACCTTTTCCACCAATTTTGATATTCTTCCGGGGTTGCTATGTGGATTTGAAATGGATGAGAAATATTTGCTGATTTTTTTATTTGATATTTGATTAATCTATCTTCTGAATAATTGCCTGTAAATTTATTTGAAATAATTAAAACATCAATATAACTATTTGGTCCCCAATTTCCTTTTATAATGGAACCAAAAACTAAAACCTTAACATCTTCACCTAAAATTTCTTGTGCAGATTTTTTTATTTTCTTTGCATATTTTAAATAATTCTCAAAATATTTTCTTCTTTTGATTCCAAATTTTCTTATTTATTTCAGCTAAGCTTTTCATTACAAAATTATATCATAAATTTAGAAAGGATCTTAATGAATTAAAATTTTTTGTTTATTTTTCTCTTGTTTTAGTTTTCTCATTTTCTTAAGAAATTAAGAAATTAATATCACTACTTTTTTCTTATTGCCTGATGGTAAACAGATCAAGCAAAGAAAATGAAGTTCTGATATGAAATGATATTCTAACATTGATCAAATATTGGGACGTACGACGCCCCGTAGTAGAGGTTATCTTCACTACGGGGCAGCCCCGAACCGAGCTCAGTTCTGGTTCAGGGTGTCCAAATATTTTTATTTTTTCTTTTTTAATTCATCTAAAAATATCGCAAGGGCTAAAATTAAAAGAGAAAGGTCACGAAGGGCAATATCATTTAAAATTCCCATATTTAAAATAATTCCAGTAAGATTAATAATAGCTAAACCTGAGAAAATTAAAGGATAAAAATTTAAAATTAAGGCTGAACCAACAATAAAATCAAAAATTCCATTGATTCTAATTAAAAATACGGGATTATAATTTCTTAAAAATAAAGGTAAATAAGGAGTCCAATAATTTGGTTGAATAATTTGCCAAAGACCAAAAAAACTAAAGCAAATTTATAAAGATTGACTTTCATTTAAAAAATCTTTAGTAAAAATTATTTTCATTTAATATTTTTTTAATAATTACTTGTTTTAGTTTCTCTTCTGGATAATGGTCTAACTTCATTTGTAAATTTAAAATTCTTATTTAACTACAATTTCTCCTGTCTTTGATGGATTTAAATGATCGTGATAATACCATTCACCAACTTCATTAAAAATAAAACTCCAACTTTCACCTTTATTTAATCCTCGGCAAGCATCAAAAATATTTACTTGTTCTGATGTTCCGCATTTTTCAATTCCTGACCCAGGATAAACACGATGAGTTAGATGTTCATCTGATGCTGGCCAAGAAGGCTTAGAAGATTCATTAACCCAAGTTACTTTTGTTCCTTTAGTTATTTCAACCTCTTTTGGCTCAAAATCTTGATCAGTTATTTTAATAGTGACTTCTGCTGGAGTGACAAAAGGTGTTGGTGGTTGAGGTAATTCAGGAGCTAAAGATGGTGCTTTATATTTAGTAAAAATATAATAACCAACTCCTACTAAAACAAGAAGGACTATGACCCCAATAATTAAATTTTTGTTCATTTTTGTAATCTTGTTTTAATTTTATCAACTTATAGCTTTATTATAATTTTCTTCAACTTTTTCCCAATTTACAACATTCCACCAGGCTTCAATATATTCATTTCTTCGATTTTGATATTTTAAATAATAAGCATGTTCCCAAACATCCAATCCCATAATCGGCAAATCACCGTTCATTAAGGGATTATCTTGATTTGGCAGAGAATAAACTTTTAATTTTTTGTCTGGAGTTAAAACTAACCAAGCCCAACCTGAACCAAAATGTTTTAAAGCAGTTTCTGAAAACAATTTTTTAAATTCTTCAAAAGAGCCAAAAGTATTTCGAATATTTTCTAATAACACTGACTGGTCTGGACTTAACGCAGACTCTGCAGAAGCTGGTTTCATTATTTCCCAAAATAAAGCATGATTATAATGACCACCACCATTATTTCTTACTACAGTTCTTATTTCTTCAGGAAGCTGATTTAGGTTTTTTAAAATTTCTTCAAGTTCTAAATTATGAAACTCAGGGTATTTTTCTAGAGCAGAATTTAGATTATTAATATATCCTTGATGATGCTTGGTATGATGAATTTCCATTGTCATTCTATCAATATATGGCTCTAAAGCATCATAAGGATATGGAAGTGGTGGTAAAGTATATGGATACTTCATTTTAAAAATTACGAATGCACACGAATAATCATACGAATTAAACACGAATACAAAATCACGAATGATACACGAATATATACACGAATAGAACACGAATACATACACGAATGGAACACGAATAATGATATTCGTGAACAATTCGTGAATAAAAAATTCGCGAAAAATTCTGGTGATAATATTCGTGATGCGTTCGCGCCAATTAACTTTACATTATTTTTTAATTTACAACCGTAATTTTTCACAATAAAACTTTAACTCTTTAAATAAATTTTCTAAAAATTGTTTGTAGCTTTCTTTTTCTTGATCAAAATTTTTAACATTTGAAAAATAAACTGCATTTCTTAAAGGAATAGCCATAAACTCAATTAAAACAAGTTTTAATTGCTCAACTACTCTTGCTCCGCCCAATTTACCTGAGCTCACACCACAAATTCCCACTGGCTTATGATTAAATTCTTCATAAAATTCATCTAGAAATAACTTAAGCTCACCAGGGAAAGAGTGGTTATATTCAGGAGTTACAATTATAAATCCATTTGATTTTTTCAAAATTTCTGAAGCTTTATTTCTTTTTTCTTCATTCATCCCGCCTGTCCAAGGTTTATCCAAATAATCTTTTACTTTAATAAATTCAACATCAAAATCATAATTTTTCACTTCTTCAAAAACAAATTCAGCAACTTTTTCTGAATATGCTCCCTGGCGTCCTGTTCCTAAAATTATCGAGATTAAATATTTCATTTAGATATTCTTATATTATACATTAAATGGTAATTATACATTAAATGGTAACTCTACATAAAAAGTACTACCTTTACCTTCTCCTTCTGATTCTACCCATATTTTTCCTTTATGAGCTTTAATAATTTCTTTTGATATATAAAGACCTAAACCGCTTCCTGCTATTTTTCTATCTACTCCACCTCTCTCAAATTGTTCAAAAATTTTTTCTAAATCTTCTTTTGAAATGCCCCTTCCGGTATCCTGAACAGAAACTAAAACTTCATTATCTTTTTCTTTAATATTGATTTTAATAAAACCCTTATCCGTATATTTTATTGCATTATCTATTATATTAACAAATACTTGTTTTAATTTTTCTTCGTCTCCCTTAATTACTATTTCTTCTTTATCAGACTCAAAAATAAATTCTAAATTTTTTTCTTCTGCTCTTACTTTATAAAAATCATAGACACCTCTAATTAAGTGTACCAAATTAATGTTTTCAAAATTATATTCCATCCTTCCTTCTTCTATTTTTCTATAATCTAATAAATTATTAACCAAATTTATTTCTTCATTTATATTTCTATATATCTTTAGCAATATCTCTTTAGCTTTTAAGGAAATATCTCCATAATATCCTTGAAGTAAAAGTTCTAAAAATCCTCTTATATTAACCATCGGAGATCTTATTTGGTGAGAGGCTATAGATAAAAATTCTGTTCTTATTTTATTCAATCTTTCTAATTCTTTGTTTAATATTTCTAATTTTTCCCTTTGTTCAACCTCCTTCAAAACAGACCTTATTAACAATATTCCAAGTATTATTGTAAAAAATAGTGAAAATACATTTAGCCTAATTTCACTAGGTGTAGTTGAATTAAGTATTCTAAATAAGTTAAAATACCACAATATAAAAATTATAATTTCAGAAGTTATCATTGTGATATTAAACAATTTATATTTGAAAATAGCCAGACTTATAGCAAAAACACCAAATACAATAAACATAGGCCCAAGCCAAGTATAGTTAAAAATACCAAAATAAGGAAGCACCAGATCGAAAATTAAAGCAGGAACAGAAGAAAAAACTATACCAATAAAAATTAGGATGTTATTTATTTTTTGAATTGTATCAAATGTTTTAAATAGTTGAATGACTAAAATATAATAGCAAAATAAAAAAGTAACTAATAAAAACGCGGAATACAAAGAATATAAAATATTTATCTCATAAGAAAAGTCTCTAGCCTCACCTACTATTAAATTTGTAAAGAAAATTATAAATAATAAAAATATCCCTATTATAGTTAGCAAAAATTCTAAATTTTTTATTAATATTTTCTCTTTGAAATAATATCGCAAAAAAAGAAACAAAGATAAAGCTGTAAAAAGGCCAAATGAATGAGTAAATTTTAGCCAAATAGTTCTATCTGGGAAAATTAAATTGTAAAAAAAGCCAGCAATTGATAAAACCCAAAGAGATGAAAATATCATAAATAATCCCCAAAATCTTACTTCAATCTCTCTAAATCTTCTAATTATCACTGTTATACCCAGCGTAAACAATGCTAAGGAAAGAGATGATATTAAAATAAGTTTCCAATCATACATTTAATAATTTTAAAATAATTATCTGTCTTATAATAACCTTTTAAGATTTACTAAAAAATCGTATAAAAATATATTTTTCATAATAATAAGATTGCCTTTTTTAATAAAAAATAATCTAAAATTAAATATCTTTTCAAAAAATTCTGTAATTTCATCAAGAAAATAATAAATTGGGATTACAGGATCATTAGGATCATTAAAATATTTATACAAAATACCATCTTTAGGATATCTTTGTTTATAATTTTTTATCACATAAAAAGGAATTTTAATTAATTTTAATTTTTCAAATAATCTACTTTTAACAAACGCATATCCGGCTTTGTAATTATTAACCATAGAGTAATCTGCGATAGTTTTAAAAAGCATTAACATAGTAATATGCCTTGGTAGATATCTATTATTATTTAATTTATATGGCTTAATTACTAATCTGCTTATTTCTGCTCGTTGATCTATTGGAATGTTTTGAATTTCTAATGGTTCTTCAAAATCAAAATATATTTGCGTAGGTAAGGGGTAATCAATTATTAACCTGGCTGTACCTATTATGGCCTTGTTAACTTCAGCAATAAAATACACGCACTTATTATCTTTATCATATTGGTCGATATCCATATTATTTTCAAATTTTTCTGGGTCTATATAATTTTTATTTTTATAAATCTCAAATCTTAATTTGAACATTTCATTGAGCTCTTCTTGAGAATCTGGGATACCAAAATTAATTTGAATTGGGTTTTTATACTTAAGTTGTATAGTATTTATGATTTTCATTTTTTAGCGTAATTTAATATGGCTTGCCCTGCATAAACTAATTTAGTCTCAGAAACAAAACTAAATTTAGCTTTAAGCAATAGATTCTTCTGTTCATTAAAATCAAAGAGATTA
>ERZ1669248.733-NODE-733-length-14490-cov-5.910426_pt1 | contig 14490 bp, 14 predicted proteins | sample MGYA00579296_ERZ1669248 | MGnify/ENA primary metagenome ERZ1669248 (study PRJEB41166, sample SAMN08046057) | hot springs metagenome | biome: hot spring; feature: neutral hot spring; material: thermophilic sediment; isolation source: thermophilic sediment from...
AACATAATCCAAAAATATTTAACAAGACAAGAATTCAGAACCCACAACGTGCTCTACACTAATCCCTAAAACATTGTTTTTATCTCTTATCACCTTTTCTCCAGCTTAGGCCATTGCTCTATAAGGTTTACACACTCATGGATGCTTCTACAGGTGGACCAGGCCTTAATGTACAGTAGATTACCCAGCGCTTTCCTCGTGTCGTCAAGGTGTATTTCCCTGCGATGTATATAATGGATGCTCCACCCAAGCACCTGCTTTTCTCCTTAATGATCTAAGTATTTTGAGAGCCATGGATGCTTTATCCGGGTGGTACTCTATCGCATTATAGTGAAACAGCTTATCAACCTCCATTACCTTCAATGCTTCGAGAGTTTTCTCAGGCATATTCCAGCTGAGGGTTGAAGTGATGAAGCCATGGCTTAAAGCATATCTAAGTATCTCTATTGCCACGGTATTCAATCTAACCTTTTCACCAAGTGAATCAGTGAACTCTAGCTCGGAGACCCTTTTAAACGGAGGGTTGAGAACGGATGTGTCGTCGTGATCCCAAAGGGTGCCATCGAGATCCATGAATAATATGATGCATTGATCCATTCATGTCCACTGTTTAACAGTGTTTTTTAAAATGCATAGATTTAAATCCACCGCCCCTACCTATATTAGGGTGTGACCCATGGATGCTTTCAGTAAGAGAATAAGGGTTATCATTGTTTTACTGGCTGCATATGTATTGGTCTACTTCCATAGAACTATGACGGGAGTAATGAAGCCGGAGATAGATTACTACTCGGGGTACTACGGTGTAAATGCTGAACTATTGCTGGCTATAATGTCCTCCGCTTACTTCTACGGGTATGCTGCGAGCCAGTTCTTCACGGGACCCTTGATCGATTATTACGGTGTTAAACGCATTGGATCAATAATGCTTACAATGCTTGGGGTTGGCACAGTATTAATGAGTGTGCCGAGCCCTAATACACTTGTAGCCGGGCGTCTTCTAATCGGTATATCCGCGAGCGTCGTGTTTCTATCATACATGAGGTCCGCCGCGCTTAGCTTTAAGATAAGCTACCAAGGGAGGCTATCCTCTTACGCGTTATTCGCTGGCAGTATAAGTACGATAGCCGCTACATATCCCCTCCGGCTAATGCTTAATAGTATTGGCCTCTCATCAACATACATTATACTAGCGCTTTTAGCATTCACGCTAGCACTCCTAACATATCTTACATCAAGCGATATAGGGGGGAAGAAAAAGGATAGCTCTTTCCTGAAGCAAGCCTCATTAATAGGTAGTATTGCTAGGAATCCACATAGCTGGGGCGTTGGAATAGCTTCTGTAGCATCATATGGACTTGGATTAGCGTATCAATCTACATGGGGCCAGATACATCTCAGTAAAGTATTCCTACTTGGCAAGGAGGATGTCAGCATTTACTTAATGGTATTGGCAATGGTTTTCGCGGTATCATGCATACCAACCGGCTATTTAAGTGATAAATTCAAGAGGAGGAAGCCGTTCCTAATAGCGGCGACCATCGCATCGGTCGCTGCATGGATCCTCATGTATCTATCCAGTATAAGCCGTGATAGAATTATTTTACTAGTTGCATTAATCTTTCTCGGGGTATCCCAGGGTCTTCACATTGTTGCACCAACCATGGCGAAGGAGTACTATGACCCGAAGATATCGGGCACGAGCGTGGCATTCTTCAACATAGTTTTATTCACCGGTATTGCAGTGCTTCAATCAGTTCTAAGCATGATAGACCCCACTGTATCAGTAATAATTAATATCTTGATAGCATTCATCGGTATACTCGCATCAACCATACTGGCTAAGGAGACGTATCTATACGAGAAAATAGTTTAAGCAGGCCCACTTGTTTTTTATTAACCCACATTAACCTATGGATTAATAGGTGCCGGGTTTAAGCGGTGCTACATGATGATGGCGTTACTGGTGTTCTTCATTGGATTACTGGTCTTTATCGTAGGTATAGTCCTCGCTGTGATCGCAGCCTTACTCCAGGGAGCCCGGGGAAACGAGGGTGGTATGAGTGGCGGTGCTGTAATAGTGATAGGCCCCATTCCCATAGTGATAGGGAGTGATAGGGAAGCAGGTAAGACGCTAATGATTTTAGCGATAATACTATCGCTTATAGCGTTCCTACTATTTCTAATCCCCTATATATTAAGGGTGATGTAGAGTGTCAGTGCTTGCGAGGATGGCGAACTTATTAATGCTCCTAGGGATAGTATTAATGATGCTGTCAATAGTGTTCTTCACGCTTGAATCATTTAAAGACGCCGGCACTGGCACGGTGTCTGGAGGGGGATGCATAATATTATTCATTATACCTATATGCTTCGGGTTCGGTGAACACTCCACAGAACTCCTATTTATCTCTCTGCTACTAGCGCTCGCATTGACAGTAATATTATTGATCACCATGTTCTCCACATATAAGAGATCACGCTGGAATCAGGATCTGTAAAAACGGAAACCCGACTAGGAAACATATTCTATTGAAGAAGCCCAGTCTTTCACCCTATACAGTTGAATGCTGTATGACTGGATATGAGGTATTAAAAAATATTATTGATGTAGTTGCTAAGAGTGAAAAACCTACTTCTTGAGTAAGTGTACTGGATTACCCAGCAAGTACTCGGCGAAGTCTCTAAGGGACTCAGATACTGTTAGATGCGGGTAGGGTATCCTGGAGATGTCTCCAAAGCCTATTTTACCAAGGTATAATGGTATATATGCCGAGATAACCTCTGAAGCGTTGGGGGCAACTATATGTACTCCAAGTATCTTCTCCTGCCTCTCATCGAGCAACACCTTTATGAAGGATTGCTTGCCGCCCTTAATCTTAACCGCTGAGAGATAGTAGGCCGGTATCCTCACCTTAACATATTTCACTCCCCTGCTTGTTAACTCCTTCTCGGTGTAACCTATTGACGCGATTTCGAGCCCTGTGAATATAGTGGAAGGTATGGATGAGTAGTCTATATGGAAGCCCTCCTCACCACTCATCCATCTAGCCGCTGAAATACTCTCTAATATAGCCTTGTGAGCGAGCAGTGGCCCCCCGACAACATCGCCTGAGGCGTATATGCCTGGTATGCTTGTCTCCTGTCTCTCATTTATCTTTATGAAGCCCTTCTGATCCAGTGCTATATTGTTCTCAACTAATCCAGCTTCCCTGGTTCTAGGCTTTCTCCCAGTTGCTATTAATACCTTATCCACCTCAAGCTTCAAGCCGTTTGAGAGCTCTGCTAAATATTTGCCACCAGTCTTAGTCATGGATTTAACCGTTGTCTTCTCATATATCTTCACACCCCTTGAAGAGAGATGCGTCTTCAACGCTTGCGCGACATCTCTATCCATTGTAGGCAGTATGTGATCCATTAACTCCACTACTGTAACACCTACCTTGAAAGAGGAGAGGATATTGGCTAGTTCGACACCTATTACTCCACCACCGATTATTAATACTTCACCGGGTTTCTCCCTCATGTAGAGGGCCTCCCTGTTACTTATTATTCCCTCGCCGTCGAATGAAACCCCTGGTATTGGTGAGGGATCTGTCCCTAGGGCTAGAAGTATTTTACCGGCTTCAATCCGCCTCTTCTCTTCCCCGGCACTAATAACTATCTCACGCTGCGTCTTGAGGATGGCCCTGCCCTCTATTACGTCTATCCCGTGTGACTCGAATAAACCCTTAATTCCCTCCCGGCTCTCCCTCACTACCTGTGATACCCATTCAACCAGGTTTTCCCATTTAACCGAGGCTTCACCACCGATCTTCTCAATGCTCCTAATGGCCTCAGCTACCTGGTAAAAGGCTTTACTGGGTACGCATCCGTAGTTAGTGCATTCTCCACCGATCAAGTGTTCCTCTACGACTGCAACCTTTAAGCCCTTCTGAGCCAGGTATATCGCTCCCGGGTAGCCTCCCGTGCCGGAGCCCACTACTACCGTGTCATATCTCACTGAATTTCTCCCCTCATCCTCCTGACATGTACTCTCCATGTGGGTGTGACATGCTTGGGGTGATTAGCCTTGAGAACATCAACTCTTCCAACACTAGTGTTCCTTGGCCATGTCTTAGGTTCGCTTGGATTGCTGTAGGCTATCTTACTGATCTCCTTGAGTCTCTCAGCATACTTCTCAACGTTCTCCGGTGTCTCGGTCTCAGTGAACTCTGTCATTAATGCTTCCTTGACTATTAGCGGGAAGTATATGGTTGGAGCATAGAATCCAGCGTCCAGCAGTCCCTTCGCAACGTCTTCAGCTGTTACCCCGACCTCGTCAGTCATGGGCTGCGCGCTCAGAACTACCTCATGCTTCCTGAAGCGTCCTCTACCATATGGTATATTATATCCTTTCACGTTCTCCATGAGCTTCATGAAGTAGTTAGTTATGAGTACAGCGTGCTCTGTGACCCTTCTTAATCCCTGTGGACCCATGCTAAGGATATATACGTAGCCCCATATCAGCGGCGTTATATTACCGAAGAAGGCCTTAAGTAATCCAGTACTATATTCCCCGGGTCCCTTCACCCTGTACAATCCCGTCGACTCATCATAGACGACCCTGTAGCCTGGTGCAAGATCCGAGAGCATTATATTCTTTTCACTATCGACAACCCTATCCTTTATACAGATCGGCCCGGCTCCAGGGCCTCCTCCACCATGGGGTGCCCCGAAGGTTTTATGTATATTCAGGTGAGCTATATCGAAGCCCATGTCACCGGGTCTCGCGTAACCCATTATCCCGTTGAGATTTGCCCCGTCATAGTATATTATTGCGTCATGCTTATGCAGGAGCTCTGCTATCTCTAGTATGTGTTCCTCGAATAATCCTAGAGTGCTTGGATTAGTTATCATTAATCCAGCCGTTGACTCCCCTACAACGGATTTCAACGCCTCCATATCTATGTTGCCATCCTCAGCAGATGGGATCTCTATAACTCTGAAACCAGCCATCGCCGCGCTAGCTGGGTTTGTTCCATGCGCGCTGTCAGGTATTATTATATCTGTCTTCTTATCCAGTTGATTCTTTACCTCGTGATACCTCCTTATAGTTAATACACCGGCTAGCTCCCCATGTGCCCCAGCCGCTGGATGCAATATGCATGTATCCATACCTGTTATGTTTGCAAGCCATTTCTGGAGCTCATACAGGATCTCCAGTAATCCCTGAACCGTTCTCTCATCCTGTAAGGGGTGTAGATTAACTATCCTTGGATCGCCGGCTATCTCCCAGGCTATCCTCGGGTTATACTTCATAGTACATGAGCCCAGGGGGACGGGACCGTTGTCTACCCCGTATGCTGCTTGAGAGAGGTTTGTGAAGTGCCTTACAACCTCGACCTCACTTAGCTCGGGGAGCTCTGGATCCCTTGTCCTCTTCATTTCCGGTGGTATGTCTATACTGCCCACGCGTTTCTTCGCTGCATCCTCTGGCTCCGGTACCAGGAAACCTATTCTACCCTTGCTCCCGAGTTCGAATATTAATGGCTCCCAGTTCCTAGCCTGTCTGAACCTGTTCATTACCTTCCCACCTCCCGGATCACCTTACCGAGTACCTCGATTAACCTATCTATAGCCTTTACGGAGTGTAGTTCCGTGAAGGCGTAAAGGGCTGTCTCACCTAGTTCAGGATAATACCCGCCTATGTAGAGTCCTCCATGTAACCCGTGTTCAAGTAGTTTCTCATGTATCACCGAGTACTTGACCCCTGCTTCATTGAATGAAATGGGGAATTCATTGAAGAATTCAGCCTTGAAGACCCTTCTCAAGCCGATCTCGCTTATCCTGCTTGCAGCGTAGTGAGCCCTATAGTATATGAGTTCAGCCAGCCTTCTAAACCCTGTCCTACCCAGCAGAGCCATGTAAACGGCTGCCGCTACGGCCATCAATGCCTCATTAGTGCATATGTTAGACGTAGCCTTCTCCCTCCTTATATGCTGCTCCCTCGCCTGCCACACCATCGCGAATGCTTTATCTCCTCCATCAATGGTAGTCGTCAACCCTATTATCCTCCCAGGCATCTGTCTAACCAGGTTCATATCGTATTTGATGGCGAATATCCCGAGATGAGGGCCGCCATAGTTCATGCCTAATCCAAGTGATTGCCCCTCGCCTACAGCAATATCGGCATCTAGTTCACCAGGGGGCTTAAGGATCCCGAGGGCCACTGGGTACACACCTGTGATGAATAATGCCTGCTTCTCATGGGCTATCTCGCCAATGGCTTTAGCCTTGTCCTCCACGATACCGAAGAAGTTGGGGTACTGGATGTATACTGCTGCTGTATCATTATCGATCATTGATTTAAGCGCTTCCACATCAACTGTGCCCAGCTCCCTATCATAGGGTATGGTTTCCAGCTTTAATCCATGAGGCTTGACATATGTTTCCACAACCCTTTTATGGAGGGGGTTCATGTTGGCTGGTAGCAGGATCTTCCTTCTCCCCTTTCTAACTCTGAAAGCCATTAATACGGCCTCGGCAATGGATGAGGACCAATCATACATTGATGCGTTAACTATATCCATCTCAAGCAGCTCAGCCATCATGCTCTGATACTCGAAGATTGCCTGCATTAATCCCTGAGATATCTCGGCCTGGTAGGGTGTGTATGCTGTGAGAAACTCCCCTCTTGAGATAATGTATTTAACAATGGGAGGCACGTAGTGAGGGTAGACCCCTCCACCCATAAATGGCGGGGGATTGAAAACCCTGTTTTTAGCCAGCTTTTCATCAACGATCTCTTTGGCCTCTATCTCGGATAAGGGCCTTCCCACACCTATCTCCAGTCTATTCCACTCGTCTTCCCCTAGCAGTACCTCCCTTGGTATATCGTTGAAGAGCTCGGTAATGCTTTTAACGCCAATTACATCCAGCATTTTCTTAAGCGATTCCTCGGTGGAACCAGGTATCCAAGGATGAGGCCTCGTTTCAACCACCCAGTAAACAAATAATGGTTTCAAGGTATATATAGTTATAACTGTGTATGGAACCTATAAATACTTAGATAGATAACATTAAAACTATGGTGTATAAAAATGTCCAGGATACCTTTACTCGAATACTATATTGAGAAAGGGGCTGAAACAGGTCTATTCGGGGAATGGGAGGTGCCATACCGCTATACCAACGCTATCGAGGAGCATATGGCTGTGAGAACGAGCGTCGGGCTCTTCGACGTATCCCACATGGGGAGAATATTGTTAAAAGGCCCCGATGTATTACCATTCGCCCAGTACATATACACTAAGGACATCAGTAAGACGAAGGAGCACTTTATGAGCGGCCCGATGCTAGCATTGAATCAATGGGCTAGAGTAAAAGATGATGAAATGATGTATAAGGTAAGCGATGAAGAATGGCTCCTGGTAACAAACGCCTTAGCCAGGGAGTCAATGCTAAACTACTTTGAGAAAGTAAAGAGTGAGAAGGGGTTCAGAGTTGAGATAGCGGATTTAACGTTCAATTACTCCATGATAGCACTGCAAGGTCCCCGTGCAGCCGAAGTAATGGAGTCGCTTGGAGCAAAGTGGGCGGGCGACCTCAAGGTCCTGGAGTTCCGTATGAATGAGGAGATACATGGGGTCAAAACCTTCTTAGTGAGTAGAAGCGGATGGACTGGTGAGGATGGATTCGAGATCTGGGGTGAGCACGGTGAGATGAGGAAGCTGGTTGATCTACTTGTCTCGAAGGGGGTTAAACTAGCCGGGTTAATAGCCAGGGACACCCTGCGTATAGAAATGGGCTTCGTGCTGGGCGGGCACGAGTACGGTGAGGACCCGGTGAAATTCCCATGTGCCCTAAGCCTGAGATACGGTCTCGGCGCGATCACATGGGAGAAGAGGGGCTTCGTAGGCGAGGAAGCATTAAGGGCCTGTAGACGTGAAGGTGTTAGATGGATTAGAGTAGGGTTAAAGCTGGGTAAGGAGGCCGGGAGACTGTTTCCACGGCAGGATGCTGGGGTATACTCTGATGATGTATGGGTTGGATGGGTTACCAGTGGAACCTACTCCCCAGTCCTCAACAGAGGTATAGCGATGGCTTATGTGGACGCTAGGTACGCTGTATTCGGTGAGGAGTTAGCAGTGGATATAAGGGGGAAGCGATACCCTGCTAAAATTGTTGACTTTCCATTCATAAAGAAATGAGTATTTATAGGATCGTTAAGACATAGTAAGGTAAATGTAGGTGGATTGAAATTGGTATATGAATCAGGTGAAGCCCTAGGCATAGATGCTCTTAGAGAAATGTATCCAGACCTCAACCAGGTATTAAGCATCACCATAAACCACACGGTATGGAGGAAGCGGCAAACAATAAACATGATTGCAAGCGAGAATGTTATGTCACCCCTTGCAATGCTCGTGTACCTGAACGACATGATGCATAGGTATGCAGAAGGGAAGCCGTATAAGAGGTTCTACCAGGGGCTCATATACGTTGATGAGTTAGAGGTTAAAGCCCAGGAGTTAATGGGTGATCTCCTAGGCACTAAATACGTGGATTTAAGACCTATAAGCGGTACGACAGCGAATGCGACGGCCTTTAGAACATTCACGAAGCCAGGTGATAAAGCAGTAGTTGCCCCTGTTCAAGCCGGTGCACACGTAAGTCACACCAGGTATGGGACCCTTGGAGCGCTGGGCATAGAGCAGATTGAGATGCCGTTCAACATAGAAGAGTGGAATATAGATGTTGATAAAGCCAGGAAGCTCATTGAAGAAGTCAAGCCGAAGATAGTGACTCTGGGCGGCTCACTCTACATATTCCCGCATCCAACCAAGGAGATCGCTGAGGCAGCGCACAGTGTGGGGGCTAAGGTAATACATGATGTGGCACATGTCTTGGGCTTAATAGTTGGAGGTGTATGGGAGAACCCGTTGAAGCTTGGGGCAGATGTAATCACCTCGTCAACGCATAAGACATTCCCAGGTCCACAAGGCGGAGTATTCGCTACCTCAAACGAGGAGGACTATAAGGAAATGGGTAAAGTCGTCTTCCCAATGTTCGTCTCCAACCACCATCTCCATAGATTAGCTGCAATGGCTGTTACAGCAATAGAGATGAAGCTCTGGGGCTCCGAGTACGCTAGGCAGGTGGTTAGAAATGCTAAAGCACTAGCGGAGGCCCTTGCAAGCGAGGGCTTTAAGGTTGTGATGGAGAGCAAGGGTTATACCACGAGCCACCAGGTGGTAGTAGACGTTGCAGAGCTCGGCAGAGGCACCAAGGTAGCTAAGCTACTAGAGGACGCCCACATCATAGTCAACAAGAACATGCTACCATGGGATAGGCCGGAGGATGTCAAAGATCCAAGCGGGCTGAGACTTGGAACCCAGGAGTTAACCAGGTGGGGTATGAAGGAGGGCGAGATGAAGGAGATAGCTAGGCTCATGAAGATGGTTGTGATAGATAAGAGGAGCCCAGCTGAAGTGAAGGAGAAAGTCATGGAGTTCAAGAAGGAGTTCATGGAGATACACTACGGCTTCAAGCTGACGAGGGAGGATGAGGTAAAACTATTAAAGATAATGCTTCACGCGGAAACTTAATATTATCCGGCCGCATAGCTATACATGGTGGGATACATGAGTGAAGTCATTGTAGAGGTTAAGGGTAAGAAATACGTTGTTAAAACGGATAGAAGGTACACTGAGACAGATGAATGGGCTCTCCTCGAGAACGGGAGGATCAGGGTGGGTATAAGCGACTATGCTCAGAAGGAGCTCAAGGACATAGTCTCGGTTGAGCTACCCGAGGTCGGGAGAGTAGTGAGGAAAGGGGATGAGCTGGGTATAATAGACTCCATTAAGGCATCGTCATCGTATTACGCGCCGGTGAGCGGTAGGATAGTAGAGGTAAATGAAGAGCTCTCCACGACCCCGGAGCTCCTTAATAAGGACCCCTATGGAGCCGGGTGGATCATCGTTATCGAGCCATCGAACCCGAAGGAGTATGAGGAGCTATATACTCCTGAGAAATACTCTGAGAAAATAAGGAGCGGGAAACAACACTAGTTTTTTTTAACTCGTTTCTGATTCACTTGATAACCCCGAGAAATAAAGAGGTGTTGTACTTGTTTACACAGTTTGTTGAGAAGCTGAGTGTGAGAGAGCTGGCAGGCATGATTGATCATACTTTACTGAAGCCCGAGGCCGATTTAAAGCTACTTGATAAATACATCGAGGACACTAGGAGATACGGGTTTAAACTACTCATGATCCCCCTCTCGCTCGTTGAGTACGTGAGGGAGGTAGCTGGTAGAACAATAGATATTGGCGTGGTAGTAGGCTTCCCACTCGGTAACACATCTACAAGAGTTAAAATAGCTGAGGCCGTTGAAGCTGTTGAGCAAGGTGCCAGCGAGATAGACATGGTTATGAATATAAACTTGTTCAAGTCGAGGAACTATGAGTACGTTAAGAGGGATATAAGAGGAATTGTTGAGGCAGCTAGGTCCAAGGGGGCTAGAGCCGTTAAGGTGATCATTGAGACCGGGTTGCTCAGTGACGAGGAGAAGAGGAAGGCGACGGAGCTAGTCGTGGAAGCAGGGGCGGACTTCGTGAAAACATGTACGGGGTTCCTTGGATCAGTTGCAACAGTACATGACGTAGATATATTGTATAAGGCGGCATCCGGTAAGATAGGTGTGAAAGCGTCTGGTGGTATAAGACGCGGGCTGGATGCCCTAGCATTAATAGCTGCAGGCGCATCTAGGATAGGTACTAGTTCAGGGGATAAGATAATCGAGGACTTTATAAGGATTAAGGAGGGGAAGTAGGGTGTCCGGTGAGGAGGGATTATGCTTATTTGAACCAGCCGGTAGATCATTCAAGCTATTATTAAGGGTCCTCAAGGTATACGCTGTTGAGAAATCGCCATACCAGGAGATAATATTCGCCGAGCTAGATGGCTTCGGTAAGGCGCTTATAATAGATAACTTTATACAGAGCACGGAAGCCGATGAAGCATTATACCATGAACTACTCGTCCACCCAGCGATGGTGCTCCACCCGAAGCCATCTAGGGTTCTAATCATCGGTGGCGGCGAGGGGGCAACGCTCAGGGAGGTCTTAAAGCATAATACTGTTAAAGAAGCCGTAATGGTGGATATTGATCCCGTGGTGGTAGAGTTCTCGAAGAAGTACCTTGAACACATGCACCAGGGGAGCTTCAATGATCCAAGGTCAAGGGTGTTCATCATGGATGGATTGAAATACGTGGCTGAGGCACCCGACAAGTACTTTGATGTGGCAATAATGGATCTCACGGATCCTTACGCAGGCGAGGCGGCGAAGCCCTTATACAGTGAGGGATTCTACAGGAGCGTTAAAAGAATACTGGGGGATAACGGTGTTCTAGTCACACAGGCTGGAAGCAGCTACTTCTATACAAGCGAGTACGACTATGTGGCCGGTAATATTAGAAGGGTCTTCAAGTATATGGCGGAGTATAATATATGGATACCCAGCTTCGGGCTAAACGTCAACTTCATCATCGCATCAGATACCCTAGACCCGAGGAGTATTGCCCCGGGAGACTTCGATAAAAGGCTCATGGAGAGAGGGGTGAAGACAAGGTTCATTAATGGCGAGCGGTACAACGGTTTATTAATGTTCGGTGTATTGAAGCCTCTACACTGATTCTCTTTTTGAAATATACATGCTACGCCACTCCTTTTAACGCCGGGGGATCCGGCTGTGAGATATTGAGAGTCCTAGTTTTAAAAGCACTGCTGTAAGAATTGTGAGTATTATCGTTAGCACCGCGAGGAGCTTTAGGAGGGGGTTACGTATATATAGTATGGATTCGAAGGCGTCTGATGCTAATAGTATGAGTCCCCTGATATACTGTGTAATCACGCTGGTCGATGAATAAGCATATGTCCTGCCACCCTCGTATACCACAAGATCCCTCCCATTGCTCACAATATCTATGAATAACCTGTTACCGTACCAGGCCCCGCCCTTTGATAAAACCTCGTTGATAACCAGGCTTGAATCACCTATCGCGATAACCATTCCCCTACCTATGCTACGGCTTAAACCGGTTGTCTTATCATTGACGCGGCATAAGACCGTGTAGTTGCTTGTCGAATACACCACGGTGTACACGTTGAAAACAACCTTTATATTCGCGTTCCCCACACTGCATACACCAGTAGCTATCTCCTGTATAGCCGACGTGTCCCCCAAATATATATCGAAGCCCCGTAACAACTCCTCGGTATTCATGGTCTCATCCATCACAATGAGTAGTCCTCCATCCTCGATCCATTGCCTGAGCCGGGGTGAGGCGTCCACACGTGTGTCTGGCCCCACGATTAACAGGGCGTGTTTGCCTGGGTCATATCTATAGATATCGTCTAAGGAATAGATGATATCCACCCTCCTCTCCAATGCCTCACTACTGGTGAAGATAGTGAGTCCACCAGGCATGTTATTGTATACTGAGGGAGGATCCCCAACTAGCTCCCCTCTTATCCGTACCCCAGAGTACCCGGTTATAAGTAGTAGCAGGATGAATACGCCGAACCAATATACTTTAACCACTTGATCCACCTCCCTCCTCGATGAGTCTAACAACCTCTAAGGCATCATCTCTATGTTGATCACCGTAGACAACGTCTTCATATACCTCGCTAAACCTCTTCAAGACCATGGAGATCCTTAGACGAGCCAGCTCCCTCGGCGTACACGTGCCGCATCCATGGATACTCCTAAGCTTTCTCAGGGTGCGCCATAGTATCTCCTTGACCCCTGTATAGGAGTACTGTATTCTCAGGTCATCCTCCTTGCTCACGGAGATCTTAAACATGGTTGAACCCTGGGGCATCCTCGTCGAGGCAATGGATAATATGAGTAATGCTATTATGAGTAGTGAGGCGGCTGCAAGTAGTATGAGCAGCGGCATCGATACACCTTGCTGCAGGGGGCCCGTCATGGTGCCATGAATACCCGTGGTCGTGGTTACAACACTATGATTCATGCCTGGGGCAGGGTTTTCACCAGGGGTGATCACGGGCTCGGGGAGCGGTAGGTATCTCGGTGAACTCAATTGATTCTCCCTTCCCACCAAGGTAACCTGGTTTTATTATATGGGTACTGGATATAATATTTTCATGCACCACAGGCTATACTCTAGCGGTATCAACGGGTCGGGTAGTAGGATCACCGTTCACGCTTATCCTGAAGTCGTGTAGTCGCGGGATAATCTTTTTATCTTCGGGCTTGATTAGAGATTATTGATATTTGCCTGGTGGCTTCTATGGATAGAAGGTTTATCGAATCCCACCAATTCCCTGTCGACAGGGTTAGCAAGGCTTCTTCTAAGGAGAAGCAGGGTGGTGGTAGGCCCCCGTACTGGGAGATGGTGTTCTGGTGGACTAGGAAGCCCCTTGCTAGTGCTAGAGCCGTTATCGCGGGGGCTCTCCTACCCGATTCTATCTCAAGGGAAGAGTTCATGTATGCTACCAGGCTCTCCGGCGTTGAAGGCGTCCCCCACAGGAACAACCCGTTTATACCGGCTAGATACAGCGATATATTTAGGCAGGCTAGGCTCCTAGACCCGTTCTCAGGATTCGGCTCCATACCCCTCGAGGCTATCAGGCTCGGCGTAGGAGAGGTTGTAGCCGTAGAGCTCCTCCCGGTAGCATACGTATTCCTCAAAGCAGTCTTAGAGATCCCGAAGTGGGCTTCCGACAGAGGGCTCGGCGAGAAGCTTGTAGAGGATGTAGGGGAATGGGGGGAGTGGGTTCTTGGGCAGCTGAGAATGGACGGGGACATCCAGGAGCTCTACGATGGGGATACTGCTGTATACATTGGTAGCTGGGAGATTAAATGCCCCCACTGCGGGAGGTACACGCCTTTAATTGGCAACTGGTGGCTGGCGAGGACATCTAGAGTTTCATCCGAAGAATCCGAGTCCGAAGAGGAGGAAGGGGTGAGAAAAGGGTTGTTCCAGAGACTGGCATGGATGGAGCCGGTTAGGCAAGGGGACACGGTACATATAGGGGTTGTAGACTTGAATAAAGAACTTGGGAGGACACATGTAGTAGCCAGGGTAAACAGTAAGCAGGGGCTAGTAGAGGTAGAGGGGAGGCAGTACAGGGTGCCGAGGCCAAACATAGACGCTAGGAGGGAGACGGCGATATGCCTTCTATGCAACAACCAGGTGGGGAAGGTGGGGGGAGAGTGGTATGTTAAAACAGCCCTCAGGGAGTGGAACCAGAACCTGGAGAAATACCTGTCAGGCCAGATGACACTAAGGCAACTACAGGACTCGAGAGCAATGCCGAGACTACTGGTAAAAGTAAAGATAGTAAACGGGGAATTAGTCTTTGAACCCGCAACACAGCAAGACAACGAGAAGCTCTGGAAGGCGCTGGAGAAGCTAAGGCAGATGTGGGGAGACCCAGACATACCAACAGAGTTCTTACCTTATTATGAGAGT
>ERZ1669248.735-NODE-735-length-14462-cov-16.963004_pt1 | contig 14462 bp, 11 predicted proteins | sample MGYA00579296_ERZ1669248 | MGnify/ENA primary metagenome ERZ1669248 (study PRJEB41166, sample SAMN08046057) | hot springs metagenome | biome: hot spring; feature: neutral hot spring; material: thermophilic sediment; isolation source: thermophilic sediment from...
TGAGCGGCTTTCCCACGAGTGAAATCAGCCTTGGGAGCGAGGCTCCTGCCGAGCCAAAAGCAAGGGAGGGCGAGGCTCCTGCCGAGCCGAAAATATCGGCAAATCGTGAGATGGGCAAGTCGGCAGGTCGGATAAATTTGGGCTCACCAGGAGGTTCGCCCTCCCACTCGTCGGTCGCAGATCGCTCACCAATGAATTGGCGGGTTAAGATGTAGCGTCGGGGCTTGCCCACAACGATTAACGACCCAAACCGTAGGGGCGGATGAAATCCGCCCGAAGAATTTTTGGGCAGGTTTCACCTGCCCCTACATTGCGGATGAAATCCGCCCGCAGAATTCTCGGACAGGCTTTGCCTGTCCCTACATTCTTTATCAGAGTAGCCCAGCATTTCAGTGCTGGGAAGGCAGAGCCAAAAATGCCGGACTGATGAAATTTAGTCTCACACCTAAAGGTTCGCACTTCCGATCGGGGATTGATTTTCAAACACACCCGCAAAAAGGCTTTGCGAGAAACGGAGACCACTAAAACCTAAACGGGAAAATCCACTTGACGGCGATGCGGCTGCGTGTTTCAGAGGCACGAGGGTCTCCCAAGATGAGGAAAAGTTCTTCGCCACTCTCGCGGCGAATTCTGAAAGAAAGGGCGAAGTTCTTGACGCTATAGTCGCCACCTCGGCTGTAGTATCGCAGCACTATCCATTTGTCCCTGCTCAAAACTCTCGTGAGGTTGACTTCGTAGGAACGGATTGTTTGCTTTGTTCCGCTGCCGTAAGTTTGATGCCGCTGACTCCAGTCAAGCCGAACTCGCCACGAACCGTCGGGTTTGTCCCAACGAATTGAAATGCGCGGTTGAGTGTATCGCCCATCAAAGGCGTGACCGAACCCGTAGGACAAATCCGCCCGCAAAGGTTTGTTACCGCCTAAGTCCAAAGAGAGCCAAAATGACCTGTCATTGAACGGCTCTTCGCGAATGTGATATTCGGCGTGTTTGTTTCTGTTCCACCCAAGGCTTATCTCCGTCCGGTCTTTCAGTTCCAGCCAGATGTTGAAACCGTAATTGCGCTCAAAGAACTTTCCGTTGAAAGTTTCTCCTCTGCTCCAGTTAACCGAAAAGCCGGCGTTGCGGTAAAACTCTGTGCCTTTAGAGCGGAAGTTTCGGTTGATGTAAACCGAGTAGCGCTTAAAGTCAGTTCGTGGGGTGTAACCGAGGAGCGGTCTGAAATTCGGGCTGAACTCAGTGTAGCCCAACGAAACGAACCACCTTTCGTCGCCGTAGCCAAATCTGATAGAACCTGCGCCGCCGTCCCTTTTCTCCTCTGAAGAAAAGTGACGAGCATAACTTCCCCTCAACCAGAAACGGTTTCTGTGTCCAAAGTTAGTTTCGCCGCCGACCACTAACCCGCGATTGAAACTGCCTGTGCGGAGAGCATCAACATAGCCGAAATAAACTCGTCCCCGAGTTTTGAAGGTGCGGACAAAGTTGAGGACGAAAGTGTGTTCATGCTCATCAAGGTTGTGGGTGGTTAGGACTCCGAGCCTACTGTCTCCCAAAGCACCTGTTAATTTCGTGCCCAAGTCAAACTTTTCAATTCGTCGCGAGAAGAAAAGGCTCGGTTCGCTCCCTCGTCTCCAACCTTCCCCTGCGACAGCAACTTCGCTGAAAAACTCGCTCCCCTGCACGAAAAACTCCCTTTGGTCTGGCACAAATTGCTCAACATAACTGACATCAATGCTTTCAAAGGCTTCCTCAATCTCGCTGAAGTCTGGCTTAAAGACGAATCGGAAAGCGAGGTTGGGACGGATCGCCCATTCACCGTCAATGCCGTAATTGTTGCCGAAGCCTTTATTATCACCGTCAAGCCTGTAATCGGCGACCGAGAAAGTTTTCAGAAGCCAGCGCTTGACAAAATTGTTTGTAGAGCCTTTTTGTCCGCTTAAAGGCAAGCCGACAAGGTGTGGCATGTATCGCATGTCAAAAGGTCGTTCAGGTTCAAAAGCCCATGAAGTCCACTCATCAGTTTCGCTGACATAGCGACCGAAATTTACACCCCAAGTGGGGCGGTTAGGGTCAAAGGTCAAAATCGTGTAGGGGATAGCAATTTCAGCAGTCCACTCCGTTCCCCCAACTTGAACTGCTGCGTCCCATTGAGCGTTCCATTCCCTGTTTCCAAAACGCTCGTCAGCCTTTGCCCCGCGAGCGTTGACCGTGAACGAATATGCTCGGTCGTGAGTATGCAGTGTGTCCAAGAAAATCGTCACTCTCTCATCTCGCCTCATCTGAGCGTCGTAGCGAGTTTCATATGCCCTGATGGCATTTTTGCTCCGTATAGCGCATCGGAAGGCGAAGAAAAGTTTTTCCCTCGTTGTCAAGATGTAAACTGTCGTGTCTTGAGTTGCAGGCTGAGCCAGATGGGGGGATATTTGCCTAAAACCCCAAACCTTCGCTGCTTTCTCCCAAACAGGTTCATCAATCCTGCCATCAACGATGGGTGCTTCATCCACCAGCGGCACGACAACTTCGTGATTCTCGTTAACCCCAAAGACCTCTATTGAAGGGCGTTCGTGAGCACTCACTTGTGCAGCCATCAGCAAGCAAGCGATAATGGCAACGGAACAGCGCACTTTGAAACCTCCTTTCCGACCAAAATTTTGAGACGAAGCCCAAGTGATTATGTCAGGAATTGCCATTACAGAACTGCGCCACAATTTTGAGAGCGAAACACAAAATCCCCAAAAGGGTGATGACTTCATGGAATTGCTCTTGTTCCTTTCCTTTTTGACGATGGCTGGATTGGTCGGTTACGGGTTTTGGGAAAGTTTTCAAGTTCGGCTTGTGCATTACGAGTTGCGGTCAAGACGACTCAGAGCCGATAGCGATTTTCGCATCGCTCACATAAGCGACCTACACATGACCCGCCTTGGGTTGCGTGAGCAAAGGGCGTTGGATTTGATAAAAGGCTTTCGTCCAGATGTCATTGCCTTGACCGGCGACCTAATTCCCCTCGGAAAGGGCATAGAAGCGGCGGAAAAGTTCTTGAAAGAACTGAGCAAGGTGGCGCCAGTTTTCGCGGTTGAAGGCAACTCAGAGGTCATGAATGGCGTTTCAAAACACTTTGCACGAGTTTTGAGAGAATCTGGCGGTTATTGGCTTAACAACGAGGCTGTTCAATTCCGCGAAGGGATTTGGATTGCTGGAACTGCCGATCCCCATTGGCATCGTGACGATATTGTCAAGACCTTAGCGGCTGTGCCTGAAGATGCTTTTTGCATTCTGTTATCCCACTCCCCTGATGTCGCTTGCTACCCAGAAGCGAAAGCGGCGGATTTAATCTTGTGCGGGCACACTCACGGCGGTCAAATTAGGCTGCCCCTGATAGGTCCCCTTTACATCCGTGCCAGATGTATCCCCAAAGCGTGGGCGTGGGGCAAACACGAATTGACGGAGAAAACAACTCTCGTCACAACCAGCGGGGTTGGCACAACGAGATTACCACTCCGTTTCCTCTGCCCGCCAGAAGTTGTAGGGTTGACGATTAAACCCTCTACCTCTCGTTCAGGATAGAGAGCAATCTTTCCGCATCGCTGTCCTTAACTGGACCGAGGAAGGCTGCGGCGAATTCGCTTTCCATGAACAATTTCCTCGCGATGTTGACAACATCGTCCACCGTCACCTTGTCAATGCCTTTTATGATTTCCTCAACGGGAATGGGTTTTCCGAAGTAGTGGATTTGCCGACCCAATCGCATCATCAGTCCCGTCACGCTTTCTTGAGCCATGATGATGCTCAACTTAAGTTGGGTTTTCGCTCGTTCAAGTTCCTCTTTGCTGACTCCTTTTTGGCAAAGTCGCTTCAACTCCCTTGCGACAACTCGGACGACCTTCTCGGCGTCGGAGGGAGAACAACTTCCGCCGATTGCGAAGAAACCTGCTTTTTTGAAAGCAGCAGAGAGCGAACCGATGGCATATGCCAGCCCGCGCTTTTCCCTCACTTCCATAAAGAGCCGAGAACTCGCACCACCGCCGACGATTATGTCTACAACCGATGCCGGGTAGTGAGTTGGGTCAGTGATTGGGAAGCCGTGAACCCCAAAGGTGAAGTAAAAATGTTCGGTTTGCCGCTTTATAAAACGAAGGGACGGGTAAGGCGATGGGGGAAGGTCTTCCTTTTGATGGGAATTTGGACGGTTTTGCCAATTGCCAAAGTATTCGGACACCAAGTTGACAAATTTTTTCGGCTCCGTAGCACCCGCACCAGCAACGACGATGTTTTCGGGAACATAGTGCCGGTGGAGGAAGCGGAGCAGATGGGAACGGCGAAACTTCTGGACAGACTCTTTTGTTCCCAAGATTGGGCGACTTAACGGGTGACCGTCCCAGAGGGCTTCAAAAAAGGTTTCACCGACGAGTTCCTCTGGCGTGTCTTCAAGGTTTTGAATTTCAGCAAGGATGATGCTCTTCTCAACCTCAATGTCCTTCGGTCGCAAAAGGGGTTCACAGAGCAACTCCCTAAGGAGCGATAGACCTTGGGGCAAATGCTCAGGCAAAACCCGCAAGTAAAAGCAAGTCAGTTCCTTTTCGGTAAAAGCGTCAATGTTGCCTCCTAAAGCGTCTATCAATTTGGCAATTTGTCTTCCCGTCTTCCGTTTCGTGCCCTTGAAAAGCACATGCTCCAAGAAATGAGCAATGCCCTCCTCTCCCCTTTCCTCGTCCTTAGTTCCAGCGCCTATCCAGATGCCCACAGAAACGGTGTGCGACCAAGGGACAAGTTGGTAAGCAACGCGCAATTGGTTAGGCAAACGAGTAAGGGTAATTTCCTCCACTTGACAGTTCCCCCCTAAGAGATGTGGATGGTTTGCAAGACGCAACTTCAGCCGCTTTTCGGGGATGAACCACTTCCACGCTGTTCACGGTGAGAGCGGACATGTCCACTTCCAGTTCCAGGCTTTGGACGAGCCCCGCCTGGAGGGTGTGAACGAACAGTTAAACGAGTTGGTGGGGGCAAAAGTTCCTTGCGGCTCAAAGCGATCTTTCCATCCGGCTCAACTCCCAGAACTTTAACCTCAATTTCGTCGCCGACTTTGAGCACATCGCTGACGGACGAGATGCGTTCGTGGCTTATTTGAGAGATGTGCAAGAGCCCCTCTTTGCCGGGGAGAATTTCCACGAGTGCGCCAAAGGGCAAAATTCTGGTGACCTTACCTTTGTAGACCTTACCGACCTCTGGGTCAGCAGCATACAGCCTGATCATCTCTGCTGCTTTCTCCGCTTGCTCCAAACTTGGGCAGGTGATGAAGACTGTCCCGTTGGGCTGAATATCAATGACAGCATCAGTTTCTTGCTGTATGTGCTTGATGTGTTTGCCTCTTGGTCCTATAACCTCGCCAATTTTCTCTGGCGGGATTTGAATTGAGATGACGCGGGGGGCATGAGGAGGCAATTCTGGGCGAGGCTTGTCAATGACCTCAGCCATCTTGTCCAAGATGAACTCACGAGCCTCCTTTGCCCTCTCAAAGGCTTTTTCAATTATCTCAAACGGCAGCCCCTTGATTTTCAAGTCCAACTGTATTGCGGTGATGCCGTTGCGAGTGCCGGCAATCTTGAAATCCATGTCGCCGTGGGCGTCTTCCGTCCCTTGAATGTCTGTCAACAATGCATAACGACCATCTCCCGTGACCAAGCCTATAGAAATGCCTGCGACAGGTGCGAGAATTGGAACACCTGCGTCCATCAACGCTAAAGTGCTTCCGCACACGGAAGCCATAGATGTGGAGCCGTTTGAACTTAAGACTTCGGAGACGAGACGGATGGTGTAGGGGAACAATTCCTCGTCCGGGATAACTGGCTCTAACGCTCTTTCAGCCAAAGCACCGTGTCCGATTTCTCTCCGAGACGGACCGCGCAAGGGTCGGACCTCTCCCGTTGAGAAGGGAGGAAAGTTGTATTGGTGCATGAAGCGTTTCGTCACTTCCTCCTCCAAAATCGTTTCAACAAACATTTCCTCACTCGTTGCGCCTAAGGTTGCGATGGTTAGAACTTGAGTCTCACCCCGCTGGAACAATCCTGAACCGTGAGCGCGAGGTGAAATCCCAACGGCGCAAGTTATCGGACGAATGTCAGAATAACCTCGTCCATCTGGGCGAACACCTTCGTTCAAAATCATGTCCCTAACGATGCGGTGCAGGACTTCGTCAAAGGAGAGGGGCAATAAAGGTCGTTTGTCTTCAGGAGTTACTTCGGTCAGTTCCGCAACCACTTGCTCCCTGAGTTCCTTGATTTTTGTCTCCCTCACTTCCTTGCTCGCTTGAAGCACAGCCGCTCTAATCGCACTTCCATAGCGTTCTTGAATGGTTGCTGTCAATTCCTCATCGGGCAGCATCATCGTGAAAGGCACTTTCTCTTTGCCCACCTTCTCCCTCAACTCTTCTTGCATTTCAAGCAAGGGTTGAGCGGATTCATAAGCCTTAATTACGGCATCCATCATTTGCTTCTCTGGGACTTGATGTGCCCCCGCTTCAATCATGACGACGGCATCTTTAGTGCTTGCGACTACCAAGTCAAGTTTGCTTACATCCATTTTCTTAAAAGGCGGGTTGACAACCAACTCGCCATCAAAAAGACCAATCCTCACTCCTGCAACTGGACCGTCAAAGGGGATATCGGAAATTGTCAAGGCTGCACTGGCTCCGAGCAGCCCAAGGATGTCCAACGAGTTTTCATGGTCAAAGGACAGAGCAGTCACGATGACTTGGACATCGTTTATTGCCCCTTTGGGGAACAAAGGGCGGATGGAGCGGTCAATAAGCCTGGCAGTCAAAATGGCTTGGTCGCTCGGACGACCCTCGCGGCGCATGAACCTGTGCCCTGGAATCCTTCCAGCCGCATACATTCTCTCTTCAAAGTCCACAACGAGAGGGAAAAAGTCTGTGCCAGGGCGAGGTTCTGGACTCCTCACGACAGTCACCAAAACCATGCTGTCGCCGCATCTTACGACGACAGATGCATCCGCTTGAGGGGCTAAAACTCCTGTTTCCAATGTGAAGGTTCTACCTGCAACTTCCCGTTGAACGACCACTGCTTTCATGGTAAAACCGCCTCCAGTTTCCTGAAAAGAGCACCAATGGCTCTCCAACCTGAGTTTACAGGACTTCACAAGGCAATTTGCGGTTACTCCTCAGGTTCTATTCCAAGTTCCCGCAACCTTTGAGCCAACCGCTCTGCTCGCTGCCGTTCCCGTTCGGCACGCATTCTCTCTTGTTCGGCACGCTGTCTTTCCTTCAGCAACTGTTCCCTCAATTCCTCATATGTTGCAAACGGTTCGCCGTCAGGGTAATAGACGACCAAATCTTTACCTTGCAGCGTGAATTTGATGCCCAATCTTGGGCTGACCCATCCATCCATATTCTCAACGGGCACAAGTTTTTCTCCCTTCCTTACCCAACCCAACAACTCCCCCTTGTCGGGGTCATAAAGGTAAAACTCTTCAACGCCATGACGCTCGTAGAAATTCAGTTTGTCAAGGAAATCGCGAACCGAATTTGATGGCGACCAGACTTCAAAGACGACTTGCGGGGCAATGTTTCCCTCTTGCCATTGCAAATACGAACGGCGATGACCTTTGGGTCTCCCAAAAACGACCATGACATCTGGAGCGGTGCAAATGTTTGGTTCGCCTTCAACGGGATACCAGAGCAAATCCGCTGCGACGAAAACATTGGGGTCGTCGCGGAAAAGGGCTTTCAGGTTGTCAAAAAGGTAGACGATGTAGTGAGCCTGCAAAGTGTTGTCCGCCATCGGTTTCCCATCGCTTTCTGGGTAGGTTATTTCACGCTTGACTTCAACCTGAACGCTCATTTCGGTTCACCTTTGCTAATGACATGAAAGGGAGAAAGTCTATGCACTACTGGCTTGAGCCTCTTGTTGGGATTGCTCAGCCGCTTTAGCGGCGCGAAGGGCACCGAAAATGTCACGAATGCCCAATGCTTCAATGACTTCCTTGTAGCGGGTGATGTTTGTTCGTGCCAAATAGCGAAGCAACCTGCGCCTCTTGCCGTGAAGAAGCAACAAACCACGCCTTGAATGCTTGTCCTTTTTATGTTGACGCAAGTGTTCTGCCAACCTGTTGATTCGTTCCGTCAAGATAGCGATTTGAACCTCAGGCGAACCAGTGTCGCTGGGATTGCGTTGCCATCTCCGAATCAATTCAAACTTTTCTTCCTTCGTCAACGCCATCGGAACTGGTCACCTCTCATCTCGGTGTAGAGATTTCATCTTGCCCGCTTTCGCAGGCATTCAAGCGAGCAAGTGGCAGCGGGAGAGTAATTATGTCACCTTCTCAAAGGAGTTGCAGCCAACTTTTTCAGTTCCCTGACGATGATTTCCTTCAACTCAGCCCATTCTTCTCTCGCTCGCTGGTATTCGGCAGCAGCAAGGCGAATTTGTTCGTCAACTTGCTCTTTGTATGCCTCCAAAGCGAGAACGCAAATGGCAGCGAATTCTGGGTCAATCATCCCCGTTCTCGCCAATTCCATGTATCGGTAGAAGTTGCTGACAGCCCCTGCAGCGGCAGGTGCTGCCCCACCAACTCCAGCACCGGGACCACCCATTGGAGCCGCTGGACCACCCATTGGACCTGCAGGACCAGCAGGCATCGGACCCATTCCCATCGGCATCTCTGCTGCTTCTGGACCTATCAAAGCAGGTCCGCCCATCGGAGGACCACCAGTAGGACCGCCATGTTCGCCCATGCCGCCTGGTCCTCCCATCATTGGTCCTCTCATCATTGGTCCGCCCATCATCGGTCCTCCCATCATTGGACCACCCATCGGCGGTCCTCCTGCCATTGGTCCAGCGCCAACTGTCGTTGCTACTGTAGCACCACCAACTAATTGAGCGCCGAGGGTTCGCAACCTTTGAAGCAACTGCTGCCTAATATCGGGGAACCAGTTGAGCAACTCTGCCAAGGTTTCTTTTCTGTTGGTTAGACCAAGTCGGATAATTCGCTGTGGAAACGGTTCGCCGCCGACTGAAGCGAAGACTTGATTTAGTTCGCCTGCCACCAAAGGCGATGGCTGTCCCCTCAAAACCAACTGAGAAAAGCGCCAAGGAGTCAAACGAGCCCTTGCTGCCACAGGGATTAAAGCCCTCTGAAGCGTATCAATCCGCCAACGAATTTCACGCCAAGCGTTGAGGTTAGCGGATGTCTGGACAACTCGCTGTTCAGCGGCAAGCAACGGGTCGCGGAAAGCAATTGGAACAGCCATAGTCCTCAGCGCAAGGTCTTCAACTGACTTTCTCGTCACAACAGGCTGAGGTTTAGGTGCTTCTCGGGGGACTCGCGGCACTGCCCGCAAAGATGGAGGGGCAGCAGCAACCCTTTTCTCCCTCTGCGCAGGTGGCGCTTTCTTTACTGCCGGCTTTACAGGCTGCCACTTTGTGAAATCAATGTGGCAGTTTGGCTCAGCAACTAATTTCGCTAAGCCCTCACGAATAAGCCTTCGGTTCAAACTGACCCATTGTCCCTTCTCCGCATAGAAAACTTCTGCTCGGACATTCCCTTGCTCATCTTTGGGCTGAACTGGGCAAACATCTATCCGCACCAATTTCCCTTCAACCAATTTCTTCACCAGTTCCAGTGCTTTGGTCGCCTGAGGTGTCCCTTCTGTCACTTGCACTCCAATTAGCCGAACACTTCCGACCCCTTCCACTTGCATCAAGGTGGGGCTTTCAACGGAAGAGCAAAGATAAACGCCAGACTGAACTTTTGCCGGCTCTTGCCCAGCCAGAACGACTAACCCCAAAAGAGCCAGCAGACAAAAAGTTGTCCAACTGAGCCATCTCGCCATCTATCATCGCCTCCTTCTTAGGCTGCTAAAGATTGTAAAACGAGCGACACCATTCGTCAACTACGGTGCTAACGCCACCATTTCTCCCATTTTCCACAGATTGGTTGGCATAAACCCCAGTGCCAATACCGCAAAGGCACAAACGAGCATCATCAAACTTGCCAATCGCCAGGGGGCGACCGTCCGCGTTTCAGGTGTCGGTGGCTGAGCGAACATTAACATCGCAACCCGCAGGTAGTAGAACGCCGACACGACGCTGTTTAACACGGCGACAATGACGAGCCACAAGTAGCCCGCCTCCAGCGCTGCCTTGAAAGTTATGAACTTTGCCCAAAAACCGGCAGTGAACGGGATTCCCGTCAACCCAGCCATGAAAACCACCATTGACCATCCGAGGGCAGGATTGTTATGTGCCAGCCCTGCCAATTCGTCCAGCAAGGCAGGCGCACCGTTCTCTTTCTCAACCAATTGAGTGGCAATGAAAGCACCAATTGTCATCAAAGTGTAGGCTAAGCCGTAAAAGACCAGTGCTGTCATTCCCGCTTCATCCAAAGCCAAAACAGCCATGACCATGTAACCTGCATGGGCGATTGATGAGTAAGCCAGCATCCGCTTGACATTCCTTTGGGGTAAGGCTGCCAAGTTTCCAACGGTCATCGTCAAGACCGCCAAAACGCTGAGTGGAAGCGTCCAGTGGGGTTTGATTGGCGGTATTGAAAAGCCCGCTTCCATGACCCGAAAGAGGGCAGCAATTGCAGCAATTTTGGGCGCTGTCGTCATGAAAGCGGTCAAAGGTGTTAAAGCGCCATCGTAAACATCGGGCGCCCACTGGTGAAATGGCACCAAGGCTATCTTGAAAGCCAAACCGACAATGAGCAAGCCTAACCCAGTGGACAGCAAAACAGGCTGCGTTGGAACAGTCCTGCCAAGTTCCAATAAGTTCGTCGTCCCTGATGCACCGTAAACGAAAGCAATTCCGTAGACCAGAAACGCTGATGCCATCGCCCCAAGCAGCAGGTATTTGATAGCACCCTCTATCGGATAGGGTTGGTCGGATGCGTAACCTGTCAGCACATATAAAGCCAACGAAAAAGTGTCAACAGCCAGAAAGACGATGACCAAATCGGTAGCACTGACGAGAAACATTGCCCCCGAACACGCCAGCAAAATTAAGACGCAATACTCGCTGACCCTCCAAAGCAATTTCCTGTCCCTCAAATACTCCCACGACGAAACCAAAGAAAGCAAGGCGCCGACCAAGATGATGAAGTGGAAAGCAAGGGCAAATTTGTCTAACCTGACCATCACTGCCCCGTCAAACATTGCTTCCGTCGTGAATTCCCAAGAGGCTATAGTGACTGCGAGGGCAACGAGCAAGCCCACGAGCGTTAGCCTAAAAGCGCTTTCGTGAGCACGCCCTTTGGAAGCGGCGTTCAGTAGCAACAGGAGAAGTGCCCAAAACACCAAAATCGCTTCTGTCCGAACAGCAGATAAAGCGGCTTCTATCATCGCTTCGCTTCCTCCTCACCAACCGAGTGTCAAGGAACGCCTATAAAGGCATAACGCATCCTTCTCATTTCGTCAACCGATGGAGAAGTGTGTCCGAAAATCAATTCCCGAATGGGAGGCAAACCTTTCAGTAAGCCCAAATTTCATTGGTTGGGCTCTAACCGCCAGCATTGAAATGCTGGGCTACTTCAACGAAGTCGGCTCAAGCCGACTGAAAATAGCCTGCTTTAGCAGGCTTTAAAGGCATAGCCCACCAATTCATCGGTGGGCAATCGGCGACCGCCTAATGGAGGGCGAACCTCCTGGTGAGCCCAAATTTATCTGCCTACCTGCCCACCTCCCGATTTGCCCATATTCTCGGCTCGGCAGGAGCCTCGCCCTCCCCAGTTTGCCATTGCGGAGAAAGTGAAGCAAATGGTGTGACGGAACAGGGGTCAAGCCCCAACGCTACATAGTAGCCTGCCAATTCATTGCCGGGCAATCGTGGGTAGTGAGCGAGGGCATGGAAAAAACAATGGGACATGTTTTCGCCAGCCGAAATTTTCGTCGGCAAAAAGTGAACCTGTGCCTTACCGAGTTGGACACTTTTGAACACACTCACGACGGACATCAAGAAAATTTCTCTCCAACACGGGGTTGCGACCCTTTCATCCACTCATCCACAGGCAAACTTTTTTTGCCCTCGGTTTGCAGTTCTGTCGGAAGCAATAGCCCACTTCCGGTGGCGATGGCTAACCTCTTTTTGTCCACAGCGACAACCGTTCCGGGAGGCAAATCCGTTTGCTCCTCGCTGACTTTCGCCATCCAAAATTTAACTCGCTTTCCGCGAAAGAAGGCGTAAGCGCCAGGTTCAGGGTTCAAAGCCCGGATTATGTTGCGCAATTTCTCTGCTGGCTGGGAAAAATCCAAGTGAGCAATTTCTGGGGGCAATATCGGGGCATATGTCGCTTGAGAGTGGTCTTGAGGAAGGCGGGGGGCAATCCCTTGTTCCAACAAATCCAAAGTCTCCACTAAAAGTTCAGCCGCTACCTTTGACAACTTTTCGCTCAATGTCCCAGCGGTATCATCGGGCGAGATTGGCACCTCTCTTTGAAGGATGATGTCACCTGTGTCCATGCCGACATCCATGAACATTGTGGTGACACCCGTCACTTCATCGCCGTTCAGAATTGCGTGTTGAATGGGCGCTGGACCGCGATATTTGGGCAAAAGTGAGGGATGAACATTGATGCAGCCCTTAGGAGGCAAGGCGAGACATTGCTCTTTCAAAATTCTCCCGTAAGCGACAACAACCAAAACATCAGGGCGCGCTTCAGCAATGACCTTCAGGCTCTCAGGTTCGTTCAACTTCTCTGGCTGAAACACAGTCAATCCTAACTGTTGCGCCGCAATTTTGACTGGCGGCGGGGTCAGTTTCAATCCGCGCCCTGCAGGTCTGTCAGGCTGGGTGACGACAAGCGCAACTTCGTGCCTTGAGTTTGCGAGCGCTTGAAGCGACGGGACAGCGAATTCAGGTGTCCCTAAAAACACAACCCTCATCTTTCACCATCCCTTCGTAACTTCCCAGTTCGCATCCATGTCAAAATTTTGGTGGTGATAGAAGATGGCGGTTCGCAAAATTGTGACGCTTGGTAACCCGATTTTGCGCCAGAGGGCTTCCCCAGTCGGCAAAATCACTAAATCCGAGCAGAAACTCATTGACGACATGTTTGAGACGATGGAGTGGAACGAAGGCGTTGGTTTGGCTGCGCCTCAAATCGCTGTCCCAAAGCGAATCTTCGTCGCCCAATGGGAAGGGGAAAGATACGCCATCATCAACCCAACAATTGAATGGCGAAGCGACGATATGGTCATCGGCATGGAAGGATGTTTGTCAATACCGAGAGTTCAAGCGGAAGTAAACAGGCATTTGAAGATACGAGTTCGCGGGCTTGACAGGGATGGCAAGCCCATTGTCCTTGAACCTGAAGGATGGCTTGCTCGCATCTTCCAGCACGAAATTGACCACCTTGACGGCATCCTCATCATTGACCGAAGCAATAAACTTTTCTGGGTCACGACGGAAGAGGACGAGGAAGGGAGAGAGAAAACTCGGCTCATCCCCACAACCCGCTCCGCCATCATCGCTGCTTTTCAAAGACGCAAAGTCCCCGCACAAAGGTGAATTGCCTTACGGTTGTGCGTTAACTCTGCGGACATACGCTCCAAATCGCTTCCACATACTTTGCCAATTTGTCAAGCACAGTTCTGTCACCGCCTCAAGTAGGACGGGACTTCGTCATCCTTCCACCAAACTCCGGGAATGGGTTCACCGCAGTCGGGACACTTGCCGTCGGTTATGCGGTAACGGCGAATTTGGAAACCGTAGCGTTCAATGAGCAGTGTGTGGCATTTGGGGCAATATGTGTTCTCGTAAGGTCCGACCATTCCCGGCAGGTTGCCAGCGTAAACGAACTTCAAGCCTTCCTCGTAACCAATCTCAGCAGCGCGAATTAACTTCTTGGCGGGAGTTGAACCTCTGTCGTTCATCAAGTAATCGGGATGGAACGCCGTCACATGCCATGGGATTTCGGGCGAAACAGACGCAATGTAGCGAGCAGCGTCCCGCAATTCTTCTTCACTGTCGTTGAAGTTAGGCACAACCAAAGTCACGACTTCAACCCAAAAGCCTCGCTCCCAAGTCCAACGAATTGTATCAAGCACAGGTTGAAGTCTTCCGCCCAGCGCCCGGTAATTCTTCTCGCTCATGGACTTCAAGTCAATCTTGAACAGGTCAACGACTGGTCGGATGTAGTCCAAGACTTCAGGCGTTGCGTTGCCGTTGGAGACATAACTTCCGACCAAGCCGTGCTTTTTGCCCTCTCGGAAAAGCGCAACAGCCCACTCGCTCGTGATGAGAGGCTCGTTGTAGGTGCTGGTCATGACTTTCGCTTTGTATCGCAGTGCCAACTTGACAAATTCCTCTGGGGTGATGGGGGTGAAATCTGCGAGCATTGTTGAAACCGCATCTTTCATCACTTGGCTTATCTGCCAGTTCTGACAATAAGGGCAGCGAAGGTCACAGCCGAGCATCCCGAAACTCAGAGCCCGCGCTCCGGGATAGGCGTGAAAG
>ERZ1669248.737-NODE-737-length-14441-cov-66.668080_pt1 | contig 14441 bp, 13 predicted proteins | sample MGYA00579296_ERZ1669248 | MGnify/ENA primary metagenome ERZ1669248 (study PRJEB41166, sample SAMN08046057) | hot springs metagenome | biome: hot spring; feature: neutral hot spring; material: thermophilic sediment; isolation source: thermophilic sediment from...
TAGACACAGCAGGATTATTTACTATACAGAGTTTTACTTCGTCTCAAGAGATCTACACAGTTCAAGAAGCAATCGATGAAGTCTTAGACGAGGAATCTAAGAAAAATCTTAATCTTGTGATAGCTAGTGGGAGACTAAAAATTATTCAACCGAATCACGAAAGCATCAGATACGTAACTCGGTTAATAGAGAAATTAGGTGTAAGAGAGGCTTTATCAGACACTGATATAAAGATCCTTGCTCTAGCCTATCAATTCACTAAAGAGGGGTATAAGGCAACTATTGTTTCAGATGACTCATTTATTCATAGAGTAGCTAGAGCACTAGGTGTGCAGAGTATAAGTGTTAAATATAGGGTTTCTGGAAGAAGTAAATTAAGATATTATATATGTCCAGTATGCGGATATAAAAGTCTAAAGAAATTTGAAGTATGCCCCATATGTGGAACTCGTATAGGGAGATAAAAAAATTATGTTAGAGTCGCGATATAGATATTATCTGAGTTCTCAATAATCTTCACCTTACCTCTCCTCCCAATGAGGCTACCAGGATCCTCTACATCAATTATTGTTATTACTACTTCCTCCTCGCTATCTACAGCTAGAACCTCTTTCTTAAGCCAACCGGGAGAGACTATTTTAACAAAAACTTTCTCTTCCACATCGTATTTAGTGGGTATGGATCTTGTTTTTCTTATACCAAAATCAATATTTTTGTAGTAGAGTGGTACACCGTATTTCTTCTCGAGTTTCTCTAGAAACTCTCTGAATATATCCCAACTAACTTCTTTAACCCCTCTAATTTTTCTTCCGTATTTATGGATCATGTATTTCTGAATACCAAATGGAGGAAATCTTCTTCCAACACCAATTGATAACCCCCACTCTATGATTTCCTCAATATCTTTATCATTGATCCCTGGTATCCAAACAGGTGTTAGATGTATATCAATCCTTGTGTTATTAACTATATACTCAGCAAATTTCTTTACTTTCTCAACGTCATACCACTGAACACCTTGTAGAAGTCTCGCTTTAGCAGGATCAAGAGTATCAATACTTAAATTAATTCTATCTAAACCAGCTTTCTCAAGTTCATTTATCAATTTATATGAGAGTAGTTGTCCATGTGTTTCTACAGCTACTCTCGAAAATCTCTTCTTTAATTCATAAACTAATTCAGGAAGCTTACTATATGTCGTGGGATCCCCTACACCATCTATTAGTGCCTCATCTATCTCATTATTCTTCAAAACGCGAATTTTATCAATCCATTTAATCAGATGTTTCAGATCAACAATATACTCGCTCTGTCTATATCTGGTGAATGGACCTGCATCAACACTACAAAATACACAATTTAATTGACAAATAGTTGTTGGTCTAACCTGTATTACATTAGTTCCTCTATCAATTACACCAAAAGCTACATGTCCTATCAGCGGGAGATCATCTATGTATAGATAATTTACTCCTCTAGATCTACCTATTAAATAAACCATTTCAAAACCGCTTCAGAAAAACTTTACTCAAACACCTCACTATACTTCTTTATAACTCTGATAATATCTCTCTCGGTAATTATTCCACTTAGTGTATCTTCTGATCCAATTAATACACATCCAACACCGCTCTTAACAATATGATCAATTACTTCTCGGGCACTAGTATCAGGGGATAGAATAGTTGGTTTTTTCATAATCTCTCTTTGTTGAGACAGTGATTTCACGAAGATATCAAGGGATTTCAATACTTTCTCAGATCTAAAGATCTCAGCAATTTCAGCTACAATATCCAGAATCGTTAGTAAACCAACTATTCTATCACTCTGATCCTTTACAGGTACTCGTCTAAATCCTCTCTGTAGCATTAATCCGATAGCCTCCTCAAGAGGGGCTTCCAGATCTATTGTTTCTACATTCTTTGTAGCTATATCCTCAGCTCTGAGCTCTAGAGGAACATATACTCTTGCATTATCAATTATACTCTCCTCAGAAATTACTCCTATTAAGATATCCTCTTTTGCAACAGGTAGACACTCTAACCCTAAATTAATAACTAGATCAATAATATACGTGAGCGGTGCTTCAGGATCTATGATAGGTAGTTCTCTAGCTATGTAGCCCATAGATCTTCTCAAGACATCATCTAATCTACTGATCTCAGTCACAACAGAGCTCTCCTCACCAGATACAAATAACTCCTTAGCTATATCTTTAACAGTATAGATCCTGGCCAAGCCTCCTGGAAAGATCTTGTGTATTGATGCACAGATTTTTCTCACACGATATAATCTGAGAACCAGATCCCATATATCAGTCTCTGTGTGAAAAATAGGGATCATGGGATCTATGAGATCAATAGCTCTGAAGTAATACATTTCAATACCTTAATTAATTAATATGCTTTAAAGAAAATATTAATATTCGGATCAAGCAGAAGCGAAGAGATGGTGTATCCCATTGGCTATGGACTACGTAATAGAGATCATTGGTAAGAGAATAGCAGGAGATATTGTGTGGAGCAACGATATTAGTGCCGCGCTAAGGAAGTGGAGAAGTATATTTAGAGTATCACAGAGTGAACTCGCTAAAGCTCTTGGAGTAGCTCCCAGTGTTATTAATAACTATGAGAAAGGCAAAAGAACCCCAGGAGCAAAATTTGTTAAGAGATATGTTGAGGCATTACTCAGAATAGATGCTGAGAGAGGCTGGTTGGTGGCTAGAGATCTCATGAAGAGTATAAACATAAATCCTCTAGCCATTATAGATATCGGTGAATATGATTCTCCGGTAAAGCTAGATGACATAATATTCGTTACTAAAGGAATACTGCTGAACTCTGTATTTCAAATCAAACCACTTTATGGATACACAATAATTGATTCAATAAACGCCATACAGGTTCTTTCAGGAAACGAATTCATACAGATCATGGGGGCAACAAGTGAGAGAGTACTTGTATTCACAAAAGTCTCTACAGGAAGATCCCCTATGATAGCTATTAGAGTAGCCCCCATCAAACCCGCAGCCGTAGTTTTTCACGGTGGTAGAAGAATAGATCCTTTAGCGATTGCATTAGCCGATAAAGAATCTATTCCTTTGATACTATCACTATCAAGCAATGTAGAGGAATTAATAAACGGATTAAGAGGTCTAAGACAAAAAATCTCACTCTAATTTATAGCTCAAACAGATCCATTAAACAGATTTATACATATACAATGATATTTAAGAAAGGTATATAAGATATTAGATAAATATAAGTGTGGTGGGCTTTTTAAAATGCTTATTTTCGCCTTGTACAAAGCAGTTCCACAAGATATTGCTAAAGTAGCAACAGTCGGCGGTATACTAAAGAGAGAAGAAGCTCAATTAGTAATAAATCCTCACGATGTACACGCTATAGAGGCGGCTGAGTATTTTAAGAGACTAGTTGGTGGAAAAGTAATTAGTTTATCTATGGGTCCTCACCAGAGAGTTATTCCAATAGCGAATACTTTATATAACTATGAGGTATGGGGTATTGATGAAGCGTATATACTAAGTGATAGAAGAATGGCTGGCGCGGACACCAGAGCTACAGCATATACTCTTTCTCTAGGTATAAAAAAGATTATCGAGTTTCATGAGGAGGCTGTTTCTCGCTTGGTAGGGGCTTTAGAGGAGAATAAGTCGGTTGAGGAGATAGTTAAATTAGCAGATGATCTTTATCAAAAGAATCTTTTACCAAATAAAATATATAGTGATAAACCATCTATAAAGGATCTTTCTCTAGTAAATAAGTTTGCTAGGGGGGAGATCAGTAGAAGAGATTTGGTGAATGAATTAGAGAATTATAGAGAGAGTCTAAGAAGAGATCTAGTCTTATTTCTTGGGATGAAAGCTGTTGACGGTGAAACTGGGAATACTGGTCCACAACTTAGTCAAGCATTAAGTGAGGCAATTGGTACACCTGTTACACATGCTACCTACGTAACTAACTTCAGCTATGATTTTGATAAGAAGGTTATCAGAGTAGTCAGAAGAATGGGTAGAGTGATTCAAGAGATTGAAATGGATCTACCGACACTCCTAACCATGAGACCTGAGTACGAGGCTCCGCCAATCACTCTTAATAGACGTAGAGAAGCAGTTCTTGAAAGTTTCAGAGGAAAAGTATATGATATAAGAATCTTGAATGCTGATGATATAAGAGCTGATTTAAGAGCGATAGGCTTAATAGGCTCACCTACTCAAGTGGGGCCAACTATTGAGGTTAGAAAAGTTATTATTAAAAAGATCGTTGGTAAATCACTTAAGATCCTGAGCGACATAGATAAATTTAAGATAAGAGACAGAGAGTATGGTCCATATAAGAAGGGTGATATAATCACAGATCCTCCCAAAGAGTTGGTTGACGAATTAGTGTCTAAGAATCTGGCTAAGATATACGATTATAATGATTTAGCTGAGGAGATAATAGGTATCTTAACTAAAGAAGCGAAGATTAAGGTGTAGATCCATGGCACAGTCTCTCGAGGCAAGACTTCTTCCCGCAACTCCTGATCTAGAGAGTTATAAAGATGCCTGGGGCTTTATTGAGTATATCGAGGGAGAGTTATTCGAGATTAGTCTAGAGACTTTAGGCGTCGCTAATAAAGTGGCTAGAAAAGCTGGCATGAAGGTAGGTGCCGTAGTTTTAGGATACAAGATACCTGAGGAGTTGCTTAGGGAATTAATATATCGAGGAGCTGATTACGTGATCTATGCAGATCATCCTGATCTAGAGCATTATAACCCTATCGCGTATACAGAAGTACTTTATCAAATAATTACACGATATAAGCCGTGGGCTCTCTTCTTTATGGCAGATGACTTAGGTAGAGACCTAGGACCAAAAGTAGCTTATAGAGCCACAACAGGTATGGCTGCAGACTGTATTGATTTTGATGTGGAAGATTTCGAGTTTAAGTTAGCAGGTAAGACTTTCAATAATTTACTTGCCCAGATACGACCAGCGTCTATATGGATCGCTAAGATATTTACCCCGAGACATAGACCCCAAATAGCTGGTGTTAGACCAGGATACTTCAAGCCTCCGCCAAGAGATCCTAGCAGAAAAGGTGATTTAATTAGATTTGAGCCAATCATCCCCTCTGAGGCTAAGAGATTCAGGGTATTAAGAGTAGAGAAACTTCCCGAGGAAAAAGATCCTTTGAGAGAAGCCGATCTTATATTGAGCCTAGGTATGGGTGTATTAAAGAGACCAGCTGGTGAGCCAGATCCTGTCAAAGCTTATGAGATAGCTAAAGAATTTGTTGAGTATATAAATAATAAATTAGGCGTGAAAGCAGCTTTGGGAGCCTCGAGAGCTCTGATTCATGCTGAGATAAAAGAGTTGGAAGGATTAATTAGCCATGATATGCAGGTTGGTCAAACAGGTAAAGCTGTTTCGCCTAGAATATATATAGCCGCTGGAATAAGCGGAGCTATTCAACATAGAGTAGGTATGCAGACTTCTGAGAATATAATTGCTATAAACACAGATCCTAATGCACCAATCTTTGAGATAGCTACCCATATAATTATTGAGGATTTATATGAGGCTATGCCAAAACTATTCGAGGCACTTAAAAAGAGGCTTGAAGGTGGTAAGTAATGGTTGAGAAGTATGATGTGATCATTGTAGGAGCTGGAGTAGGAGGATCGTCTGCAGCATATTATTTAGCTAAGAAAGGATATAATGTGATTCTTCTGGAGAAAGCCCACGTACCTGGCCAGAGAAATGTTACTGGCGGTGTTATCTACATAGATTATTTAGAAGGTTACGGTTTAAAAGATCTCTTCCCTAAATTACTTGAGGAAGCACCTCTCGAAAGGAAAATAACTAGGTATAGTATGTGGATGCTTTCTAGAGAGAGGAAATTCGATGGTGAATACAGGTACAAGAAATTAGATCTATCAGAAACATTTTTGGATAGATTTATTCATGGAGAAGCTCTTAAGTCAGAAGGCTACTCAGTCCTCAGAGCAAAATTCGATAAGTGGCTAGCATCTAAAGTAGTTGATGCAGGAGGAATAGTGGTTACAGACACATCAACGGAGTCGCTTATAAAGGAAAATGGAAAGATAATCGGTGTAAGAACTCATAAAGAGGAGATCTATGCTGACCTAGTGATTGATGCTAGCGGGGTCACTAGCACACTCGTTATCGATGCTGGACTAAGAGGATACCTAAGCCCAGAAGATCTTTATCACGGAATTAAACACGTCTATGAACTAAACGAAGGAGAGATTGAGCAGAGATTCGGGGTAAAGAAAGGTGAGGGTGTAGCTATAGCAGTAGCAGGAGACTTTATGTATGGTGCTAAGGGTGGAGGCTTCATATACACGAATAAAAACACTATATCTATAGGAATTGTTGTTGATATGAAATCTATGCTAGAGGCAATCCGTAGAAATATTGATAAAATAGGTAAGCCTCTTGATATGCTAGAGGAAATGGAGGCTCACCCAGAGATATCCAAATTAATTGAGGGAGCTAGATTAGTTGAGTATTCAGCTCATAATGTTCCGAAGGGCAGAAGAGTTTTCCTAAAGAAACCATATACATCAGGGTACCTGGTCATTGGAGATGCCTTAGGAGCATTTGTTAAGATAGGTGCAATGATAGATGGTATGAGAAGAGCAATCGCCACAGGTATAATGGCTGCCAAAACATATGAATACGCTAGGTCAAGAGGTAAATTTGATGAAACAACACTTAGTCTATATACGGAGTTGTTGAAGCCTGTGGCTAGTGACATAGAGAGATACAAGAGAGAAAGTATTGTTTCAGAAAGTAGCTTGGTCTATGGATTCGGTTATAAACTAGCTCTGAGCACATTAGGTAAAACAAGATCCGCCAATAAATTGGCTTCAAGAGATACAAGAGATGCTATTCAGAGAGTGCAGAGTAGAACGAGTCTTCTAGTATACAAGGAGAATAAGGAGTATATTCATATAGATGTTGACTATGAGAAAGCAAGTAGAGATCCACATAAGCTCTGGGTAGCTGCGTGTCCCGTGAATTGCTACACCATAGTTGTTGAAGGTAAGGGAGTATTTGCTTCATTCAAAGATCTCTACAACTACAATCTAGAGTATATTAAGAAAACGAGGCGAAATATAGATCCTGCGGAAGTCTTAAGTATTACTTGGAGAGACATAGAGAAGAGCACTTTGAGATTCGATCATGTAGCATGTATTGAGTGTGGAACTTGCTGGTTCATTGGACCACCTAATATAATAAGATTCCATCACCAGAGAGATGGTAAAGGAGTAAAGTTTGCTTACGGGTAGAATATTACTTCACACCTTAAGGTTCCTTAATTATCTTTTCTAATTTTATAGTGTTAATAAATATTTTTTGGTATAGTATCTGTGGTGTAAGTGAATGAGGAAATTCTCAGGAGTTCAGACTATAACATTTGATGTTTATGGAACATTAGTTGATTGGAGATACTCGATAGGATCATTTATAGCAAAGTATATATCACAAGATGCAGTAGAGGAATACTTCGAATGTGATATTAAGGAAGTGAGTACTTATAGACTATATAAGGATATTCTAAAGACTTGCTTAAGAAAAATCATGGATAAAAGAGGATTAAGTTATAGAGATGAATTAGGCGATGCATTTGTGAGAGCATTTGCAAAATCTCCACCATTCCCCGATACAATATATGGATTACATCTTCTGAAGAAGATGGGGTATAAAACAGGTGTTATATCAAATACTGATAGAGATCTCGTAGAAGTCACCTTATATGGATTAAGAGAATTAATTGATTACGTAGTAACTGCTCAAGACACAGGTTTCTACAAACCTGATCCGAGAGCCTTTACAAGAGCTCTAGAGATCATGGGTGTTAGTAAAGAGAAGATACTTCATGTATCTGCGTATCCACAATATGATCTTGAGACAGCAGAGAGATTAGGTATAAGAAATATCCACCTAAATAGATACGGATATAAATGGTCTCCTGAGATAAGATCATTGGATGAATTATCAGATCTATTATCCGGTGAATAGATTTCCTAGTATAAAACATATTATCTGCATCATCTCACATTTTAGTGGAGGAATCTCTTATGTCTCTAGTTTCAGTGGAGAAAGAAGCTTTCATTGGTTGGATAATACTTAATAGACCAGAGAAATACAACGCACTTAATATACAGCTAATGAAAGAAATGATCTCGGCAGCTAATGAATTAGATAATGATGACATTATAAAAATAATTGTTTTAACAGGGCAAGGAAAAACTTTTTCCTCGGGTATAGATCTATCAGAGATAGCCTCTCTAGAAAAGCCTGAGGATATAGAGAGAATTTTTTCAACCCTTAGAGAAGTGTTTATTAAATACCTAAGTATCTCTAAACCACTAATAATAGCCTTAAATGGAGACGCATATGGTGGAGGAGCTGAATTAATTTGGACAGGTGATGTAGTAATCTCAGTTGAAGATGCTAAGATAGGTTGGGTTGAGTCTAGGTGGGGTCTAATACCTCCTGCATTAACTACAATAGGTCTTTATCAACTAGGTTTCTCAAAAGCATCTTTAATAGCTCTAACGTCAGGGATCGTTAGTGTTAAAGAACTCTATGAAGTCGGTGTAGTAGCTAAACTCGTGCCTAAAGAAGAATTAAGAGAAGAAGCGAGAAAATTAGCAAGAAGTATAGTAGAGACAAGTTCCCCAGAGGCTATTTCTAGTATAAGGAAAATCACGAAGATATCTAAGTTAAAGCTTCTAGACGAATTAGGATTATCAGAGCTATTGAGATTATCAAGAAGTTCTGAACTAATAATCAGAGCTAAGAATTTTATTGAGAAGAAGCAGATCCCTAAATACTTTTAGCTAAAAATATCGAGTATTTTTACCCAGAGTATTTTCATCATGTGATTAATTAGATCTGTGATGAAAAACTATTCTTCAAGTCTTAAATAGTTAGCGATCTCATTATCGTATTGGAATATTATCGGTGTTCCTCCTGTGTGTATGAAGAGCACATTACTCCCACGTGAAATAACGCCTCTCTCAACTAGATCAATTAATCCCAGCACGGCTTTAGCTGTGTAGACAGGATCTAGAAAAATAGTTTCCTTAAGAGAAACTTCTCTTATAATATTTACAACTCTCTCACTTATGACACCATAGCCTCCTTCAGTGTAATCATCATATACTATTACATCATCTATTGTGAATCTAATCTCCGCTCCTGCATATCTAGCTCCTTCCTCAACTAATCTATAGATCCTGTTGATCAGTTCAGGAGATCTTCTGCCCACACTAATTCCAATTATCTTGGCATCTAAACCAGCTAATTTGGAACCCAGTATAAGTCCTGCTTGGGTGGCTCCGGTTCCTGAGGCATGAATAATGTAGTTTGGTTTAACATTTAATTCACTGAATTGCTCAGCTAACTCAAATACTGCATAGGCATATCCTAATACACCTGGTGGAATAGCACCTCCTCTACTAATTACATATGGTTTTCTACCTCTCTTCTCAAGTTCCTGAGCTAATTCATTCATTATTTTATCTGCCTCGTCTGGGTTATCAGCGTGAAGTATTTTTGCACCTAATAATTTATCCAGAAGCAAATTACCCTTAAGATCCTTGGACCCAGGTTTTGTGAGCACTAGATAAACATCTACCCCAGACTTTCTTGCGAAAGCTGCTGTTAATCTCGCGTGATTAGAGTGATAAGCACCAGTGGTAATCACAGTATCATATCCTTTACTCACTATGTCTCCAAAGATGAATTCAAGTTTTCTTATCTTATTTCCTCCTAATGCGATTTCTAAAAGATCATCTCTTTTTATAAATAATCTAATACCTAACTCTCTTCCTAAAACACTCAACTCCTCAAGTGGAGAAGGTCTTTTAATAACTCTGAACCTAGGTACACTAAGCAGTTTCCAAATCACTAGAAACACCGTATGAATTAATTTTAGCAACCTAATTAATTAATGCCCCAAACCTAAGAGATTATATGATGAAGATCTCTTAGGAATAGCACCAATAGATTTGAAAAATGAGTCGTAGTAGTATTTAAGTGTGAAAAAAGATATTTTTCATTCTTACTGCACCACCGCCTCAGCTGATGTTTCTGTCTCTTCTTCTTTCTGAGTTCTCGGTGGAGTTGATAATAATTTGATTTTTGCGATCTCAACTTTTCTTATAGGATAGATCTTTTTAGCTTCTTGGAATATAAGATTCTGGATCTCTCCAAGCGAAGCTTTAATAAATTCATCTAGAGTCTTTTCTGAGGCTTCTTTCTCTAGGATCTCAAAGATCTTTTTTCTAATAAGTTTTTTCTGAGAAGTCTTACATTTATATGTGGTGAACACAACTCCTGTGACCCTTATCTTGTATCCATCTTTAGTAACTAGGTTTACTATTCCAGCAACCTTACTAGTTTTTCTCCTAGTTAAGCTCCTCAGATAATCTCTTGCTAATTCCATCATCCTAAAACTAGTTAATGCTCTATCTCCATCAATACTAGTTATTTGAAACCTGAATCTTATATGTAGCTGAGATATGTCACCAGTAACATCATATAGAGGAACCTCAATAGTTCTACCAATAACCTTCCAGTCCTCATCACCAGGTATAGTACCTATCTCAATTTCTCCAAAGGTTGGTGGGGCAATAACTCTATACCACTTCTTATACTTCCACTTCTCTCTACCTGAGATCCTCATTCTCGAGGACATAACCCCTCTCCTGAAACCTATATACTTTTACTATTACTAAGCTTATAACACTATTGTCTTTGATCCGAGTATAAAATTAATGTTAAATTCTTAGAGTATGCTTAATTAATCAATATATTGAAGATAAGAAATAGATTCTGGGATTAGTAATGTCTGCTAAATCAGACTATTTCAAGGTGGAGAGAACAAAAAGAGGGGTATTAATAAGAAACATCTCTGAGAAAACCTTAGAGATAGTCTCTGTAGTAATAAACTACAGCTACACAATAGTATCTTCAAAAAAATCGGTAGAAGAAGGCTTAAGAACAGGATATGGTAAGAAGCATTCTAGGGAAACCGTATATATAGGTAAGAATATGTCTCCAGGAGAATTAGTTGAGATAGAATTCTATCCACCTGAGATTATTGAGTCCGTGGAGATCTACTATGGAGAGCCTGGTAAGCCTAGGGAGAGTATTTCAGTACGGTTATGAGACATTATTTAACAACATAAAGAAGGGTTTCACAAAGGATTGAAAGCCTCGCCTCTTAGGGCGGGGAGGAGGTCAGACACCTAGATCATCTTATGATGTAGGTACTCTTTTTATTAGTAATTTATTTCAAGAATATTTGGTGAATTAATATGTTAATTGGTGTTGTGGAAGGGTTTTACGGCTCTCCCTGGGATTTCATTGATCGTTTATCAATGATCTTTTTTATGAGTAGAGTAGGTATGAATCTCTATGTTTATGCTCCTAAAGATGATCCTTATCACAGAATGTTTTGGAGAAGTCCTTACCCTGCCAGTTATATGGAGGAGTTCTCGAGACTAATTGACGCGTCTAATAGATATGGTGTGGTGTTCTCCTACGCTATATCACCTGGTCTAGACATAAATTACTCCTCAAAAACTGATATCGATGTCTTAGTAAGGAAATTATCTCTCTTCACGGATCTCGGTGTAAGAATTTTGGGAATATTCTTAGACGATATACCACCGGAGTTGAGAGGTGAGGGTTTCAAAAGCTTAGCGGAGGCACAAGCGAAGTTAGTTAATAAAGTATATCATGAGCTCTCTCCAGATAAAATTATTTTTGTCCCAACATTTTACTGGGGCTATGAAAAAGACTATTTAAGAGAACTAGGAGAGATCCTGGAGAGAAACATCGAGATTGTGTGGACAGGTAAATACGTTGTTTCACCAACAATAACTCTTGAAGATATCGACTACTTCAGAGAGATAAGTGGGAGATATCCGTCTATATGGGATAATTACCCAGTTAATGATTTCTTTACTGTAAGAGGAGTTCAGAGACTTCATCTAGACTACATAAAAGGGAGAGATCCTGAGATATTCAGTCGAATATCTGTCTACATGTCTAATCCAATGAATCAAGCTGAGGCATCTAAGATCCCTCTATACACAATTGCCAGATTAGCCAAGAGATATAAACCAGGTGAGAAAGATCTTGATAAAGCAATTGAGTTAATAGCTAATGAGGAGGTGTGGGAATCTTTAAAAATATTCATTAGATTAAATAGATCTAGTGTACTAGACCCCGAAGCTGATTACGAGCCGTCTAGAGAAGACGTTGATAAGATCAGGGGTATGATTAAGGATCTGAGGAGTAAGTTAACTAATATAAAGCTTCTCGTAGAAATCTCGCCGATATTATCATTCTTAGAGACATTATCCTCAGCACTAGAGCAAGGTAGGGAGATTTATTCAAGACGTGTTCAAAGTGCTGGCTTATACGATCCTCCCTTAACTGAGGAGGCTATGAATAAAGTATTTGGAGGAGTTTCCCGGAGAATACCTAAGTGGCTAAAAATCACAAGTGCTTAATTAATCTAGAGTATTTATCTACTAAGGATTTATTCAGTTTCTCGCTCCCAGGAACATTAACACTTACCCAGATCTCAGGTTCATAACCGCTTTTAATAAGTTTCTCAATTGTTAAGATCTCGAGTGAGTGAACAATAAATGAGTTAACTATAGTTGACACAGGAGCAACTCTTCTTCCACTTAATTCAGGTATCTCGATCGAAGCATCTCCCTCAGGAACTTTATTATCAATAACTACATCAGCCACCTCATACAATTTCTTACCAAATCTATTAGCGGGCTTTAGTCTCTTAGAGTACTCAACAGATGTTATAGCAATAACCCTGGCACCTTTCTCTCTAGCCAGTACCGAGGCTTCCACAGGAACAGCGTTTTTACCTGAGTTAGATATTGCTATAAGAATATCTCCCTCAGAAACACCATAATATTCAATAAGTACGTCGGCGTACCCAGATAATTTCTCAGCCATAGATGATTTAAGGGCTCCTGAGAAACCTCCTAGCACAGGATCAAGTATTGGATAGATCCTAGCTAAACCACCAGCTCTATGAAACATTTCAATTGCTATAAGCATTGAGTGCCCTGTCCCAAGAACATATATCATTTTCTCTTTTCTGATTGCAGAGGCTAATTCCTCAGATGCTTTTTCTAAACTATTCTTCTCCTCGTTTAATATTCTGCCAATGATTTCATCTATAAAATTCTTATACCTATTTACATAGTCCCACGCCATATATCATCACCTTAGTAAATCTGTTGAGGATTTCTCGGGAAAAATCTTCATAGTTATACACATGTTATTTTACGGATCCCAATTTATATGCTGATATCTATGCGGTATTTTACGTAATTATTTACTCCTACAAAATATTTCTATATCCACAGATTTTTTATCTTAATACTTTTTCTAGAATTATGAAGTGTCGTAATCTTCTAACACCTGGTAAATGTGAGTAGAAGAATAGATGACTAGTCCAGGGAATTTCGGCTATTCTTACACCGATATTCTTCATTTCTTGAAGAGATTTGTAGAGGAGTACGGTTCCGATCCCTAATCTCCTATATTTTTCTGCTACACCGATCGGGCCGAATCTATTTTTTACCAACGTTGAATAAGCAGAGAAGGCCAAGATCTCTTTGTTTGTTATGTCCTCAGCAATTATAATCGATGGTTTATTTCTTAATGAAGCAAGTCTTATCTCTCTAGACCATATAACACCAAAGTGATTTCTAATCCACTCACTGACTAAATCAAGTTCTTCCCATCGGATGTTTCTAATGAATATGTTCTCATAAATCATTTTTTTCTCGAGTATTTTTACTCTCTCAGGAAGGTAGAATTCAGCTAAATCTATTTCATAGTTAACATATTCACTTAATTTTTTATAATTTAGATCTTCTAGTATCGAAATATATAGGTAGTAATTGATCTCTATTCCCGGAAATATGTACCATATAGGATAACCGCCGATCCTAATCCTCCTGAGATCTTTCTTGGCAGCGAAGTTCTCTATTTCATAAATAATTTTTGTAAAAAGATCTTTTATAGTGGCTTTATCAAGATCTTTTCTCACAACAATTATTTTAACAAATAAGGTTTCTCTATAGATCTCAGGAGGATTAGTAGGATCTTTAGTCATCAAAACAGCTTGTGCGAAACCATATAGATCTTCATTATCATACAGCGAAATCACCAATCCATCTCTCGAGTTAGGATCCTCAAATAAAGCTCTTCTAATAAAATCTATGTCTACAGGATCTTTATCAAAGGAGTTATTCAGTAACTCGCTTAATTTCTCATGATCAGGATCTTGTCTTAAATAATCTTCTAGACCAAGAAGTATCTTCGTATCAACCCACCACTTAAGATCTCTAG
>ERZ1669248.740-NODE-740-length-14403-cov-27.335935_pt1 | contig 14403 bp, 15 predicted proteins | sample MGYA00579296_ERZ1669248 | MGnify/ENA primary metagenome ERZ1669248 (study PRJEB41166, sample SAMN08046057) | hot springs metagenome | biome: hot spring; feature: neutral hot spring; material: thermophilic sediment; isolation source: thermophilic sediment from...
CTACCAAAAGGACCATATGTCTCTGTAATTGCTTGTGTTTCTATTCCTCCACCAAGCAAATCATCTAAGGCCTTGCTTCCAGTTGTTATTCTTAGAGCTTTTTGCTTTCTTTCAAGTATTTTGTCTGCAGTTGTTAAACCAATATCTAAAAGCTCTCTCACATTAGCAATAATTTTAGCTGCTTGTCCCTCTCCTATCTCAGCAATAGCTGCCAATTCACTTGGAGAAATAACAGCAATTGCCATAGGGTCAGTAAAGCCAACTTCTCTTAGCTTTTCAGCTATCTTTGGTCCAACTCCAGGAATATCTTCAATCTTTATTTCTCTTTCCTTTTCAGGCATTTTCTAACTCCTCCACCAATTTATAACTTTCTTCTGTAGGGTTAAAAGGCTTTACATAAGTTGCTACCATTTCTAATCTATCATATATATCATTCTTTTTTACTCTCCCTTGAACAATAACTTCCTTACCTAAAACTCTCTCTTCTAGAAATCTTTTTCTTTTTTCTTCTTCCAATTTTTCAATTTCATTAACAGTTGTTGATGCAACTTCTTCTGCTAACTCTCTAAAAAATACAACTCTAATATCTCCTGTACCATCATCAATTATAGTTGGTAAAATCAAGGCTTTTTCTCCGTTTGATTGATAAATATAATTCGATTTCAAAACTTTCACAATAAAACCAACTATTTCAAAATTACCAACTCTAATATCTTTAATTTTTATTCTTTCGAAGGAAGAAAATTTCTGAAGAAGTTCTTCAGCAGACGGTAAACCTTCATCTTTATCGATAACCCTAATTATACCAAAATTTCCGAGAGAAACTTCTACTTCGCCATAATTTCCTTCTTTAGCAAAACCATTTATTATTTGTACTATTGAGCCAACACTTATTTTTCTCTGATTCAAATAATCAACTTGATCATTCCATAAAGGAACTTTAACATAACCAGTTTCATCACCAACAAAAAGATTTACAACTCTTCCTTTTCTTCCACCAACATCAAACTCTACAATTTTTGAAATTTTGAAGACTCTTCCTGTAAAACTTACTTTTCTTGTTCCAGGCAATATACTTGAAATTTTTACCTTTCTCCTTTCTGCTGGCAATTCTATTCCAAGATCTCTAGCAACTAAATAAATAGCTCCCTCAATTGTTATCAAATTATCTAACTCAAGAATTTTCTTCTCTATTCTTTTCATTAATTCTTCTCTTCTCAACCCAGACTTTTTCTCTAATTCTTGCAACAGATTTTCAACACTCATAAAATTAATTCGATTTTAAGAATTAGATATTTAACTTTTTCCTAGCCAATAAAACATCTTCAGCAAAAAGAGTGTTTCTTTTCGCATGTTTGGCATAAGACCATGCTTCTTTTATCAAATATGAAATTTTTTCTTCTACTATTTTAGCTAGCAATTCTGCTGCTTCTGGAGAAACTCTTTTAGCTCCGTAAAACTTCAATATTTTATCAAACGTTTCTCTTTTAAGTATCATAAAAAATTATTGTTTTTTCAAATAAACCATTTAACTTCATCTATCCTCCATCTTGGTTTTATTAAATCTTTTGTATTTTCTATTAGATTTCTCTTGTAAGCTAGCAAGCCAGTCCATGCTATCATAACACCATTATCAGAAGAGTATTTATGAGGAACTACATAAAATTTAGCTCCTCTTTCCTCACACATTATCTTCATCATTTCTTGAAGCCTCTTATTGGCAGCAACTCCACCTACTAATAAAACTTCGTTCTTTTCTGTATGTGCTAATGCTCTTTCTGTAACCTCTGTTAACATTGCAAAACAAGTCTCCTGTAAAGAAAATGCTATGTCTTCTTTTTTGTATTTATTGATTAATTTCAAAACTGCCGTTTGAATTCCTGAAAAAGAAACGTCCATACCCTTTACAGTATAGGGAAGAGGAATATATTGCTTTCCATTCTTTGCTAACTCTTCTATTTTAGGTCCTCCTGGCATTTCTAAACCTATACTTCTCGCAACAGTATCCAACAAATTTCCGATAGTTATGTCTTCAGTTTCTCCAAAAACTTTATAGGAATCATTAACATAGGCTAAAATTGCGTTATGACCACCGGAAAGATAAACAACAACTGCATCTTTACAACCAGTCAACAATCTTCCAATTTCTATATGTGCTATTCCATGATGTACACCAACTATTGGTTTTTTAAATTTTTTAGAAATTTCGTATGCAAATTTAGCTGTATAGAGAAGAGGCGGTGGTAATCCAGGACCCATAGAGTATGAAATAATGTCTATTTCATCAATACTTAAACCAGAATTTTTTAGGGCTTGTTCGAATAAAATTTTTGAAACACTTTCATGATGTCTTTTAGCTTCTGTTGGGATTATTCCTTTTCCAGCTGGCGGCTTATATGTATCTCTTTCATCTGATAAAATCTTCCCATCTTCATCTATTATTCCAACTCCGAAGGTATATCCGCTTTTAAAGTGCAGTACCTTCGAAGCCAATTGATATTAATTTTTTGTCTCTCATACTTTCTTATTCAAAAGAAAAATTAAATATGAAAGTTGATGAGTTAAAAAATTTTGGGTTTGAAGAAAAATGGATTGAAAAAATAAAAAAACTCAAAATTGAAAATTTCTATCCACCTCAAGAAGAATTTGTAAAAAGAGGATTGTTTGAAAAAAACTGTATAATTTCAACGCCAACTGCTTCTGGAAAAACTTTAATGGCAATGCTAGCAATAATAAAAACCTTAGAAGAAGGTAAAAAAGTTTTGTATACTTCACCTTTGGTTGCTTTAGCATTCGAAAAATATGAAATATTCAAAGAATTTTTTAGTGAATATAAAGTAGCTATTTCTGTTTCAGATTTTGATTCAAGCGATCCCTGGTTACAAAATTATGACATAATTGTTTGCACTAATGAAAAGGCTGATTCTTTACTTAGACACAAAGCGGATTGGATTAGAGATGTTGGATTATTAATTGTAGATGAAATACATTTATTAACTGAAACTTCTAGAGGACCGACACTTGAAATATTGATTACTAAATTGAGAAAAAGTTTAAAGAATCTGAAAATCATTGGATTGTCTGCAACTATTAAAAATGCTAAAGAAATGGCTGATTGGTTAAATGCCGAATTGTTGGAAAGCAATTTTAGACCTGTTAAGTTGTATCAAGGTGTAGCTTTTGATTCTAAGATAAAATTTTTAGATAAAGAGGAAGTTAAACTAAACGAAAGCTTTGATTTGGAAGAAGCAATTGTTTTAGATACACTATCAAAAAATAAACAAATTCTTATTTTTTGTTCTACAAGAAGAAGTGTAGAAGCTTTAGCTGAAAGGCTTTCAAAAATCGTTGGCAAAAATATTGGTAAAAGTGATATCTCCTATCTTCAAAAAATAGCTGAAGAAATAGAAAATGTTTTAGAGGTTCCAACACAACAATGTAAAAAGTTAGCTAATTGTGTTAAAAATGGAGTTGCGTTTCATCATTCTGGATTAGTTGGAAAGCAAAGAAGAATTATAGAAGAAAATTTCAGAAAAGGGTTAATTAAAGTTTTGGTAGCTACAACTACTTTAGCGGCTGGTGTTGACTTACCAGCCTTTAGAGTTTTAATAAGAGAAGCTAGAAGATATCATCCTCTTTACGGATCAATCTACATACCAACTTTAGAATATTATCAAATGATTGGAAGGGCGGGGAGACCAAGATTTGATAAATTTGGGGAATCAATTCTATTAGCTAAAGATGAAGATGAAGCAGAGGAGCTTAAGGAAAAGTTTATACTTGGCGAGCCTGAACCAATAACCTCTAAATTAGCTTCTGAGCCTGCTTTAAGAATGCACACCCTAGCTTTAATAGCTAGCGACTTTTGTAAAAAGAAAAAATCTCTGCTTGAATTTTTTTCATCAACATTCTTTGCTTACAGATATGATGTTTATATAATTGAAGAAAAGATAGAAGAAATTATTGAAAATTTAGAAGAGTGGGGATTTATAGAAGTTGAAAATAGTAAAATTGAAGCAACCAGACTTGGAAAGAGAATATCAGAGTTGTATTTAGATCCTCTAACTGGAAAAATTTTTGTTGATGGTTTAAAATCAAATAAAAAACTGACAGAGCTTTCTGTTTTGCAATTAATTTCCTCTTCCATAGAAATGATACCTCTACCTTCAATAAAGATGTCTGAACTGTCAGAAATAGAAAGTATAATCGAATCTAACAAAAAGGATTTTCTATTGGATTTACCTACTGAAGATTATGAATATGAAGAATTTGAGAAAAGTGTAAAAATGGCATTAATTTTAAAAGATTGGATTAATGAGAGAACTGAAGAGGAAATACTTCAAAAATATTCTATTACTCCTGGGGAGCTATATTCAAGAATTCAAATTTCAGATTGGCTTTTATATTCTTTGCATGAAATTTCTCTTCTTTTAGGAAAGAAGGATTTTTTAACATTTCTGAAAAAGTTAAGAATTAGAATTGAAAAGGGAATAAAAGAAGAGTTAATTCCGCTTGTTTCTTTAGAGGGAATAGGAAGAGTTAGAGCAAGAAAACTCTATAATTCTGGTTTTAAAACTCTTGAAGATTTGAGAAAAGCACCTTTAGAAAGCTTAGCAAGAATAATAGGTGAAAAAACTGCAATAAAAATAAAGAGCCAATTAGAAGGTAAGAAAGAGCAAGAAGAAAAACAAGCTACTCTTTTGAAGGAATTCTAGATTAGTTCGCTTTCTGTAATTACCACAAAATCTCCTATTGACCTTACTGCTGAAAATGGTATTAAAGGTCTTCCCTTAGAATCTGTTTTTACATTAAGGTCCAAAAGTGTTCTTGTTGCATCTTCTACGATTATATTCAAAAGCTCTCCTGTTTCTGCTATAAATTCCACATTAGCTACTGTTCCTAACTTTTTTCCTGTTTCAGAACTAATTATTGCCCTTCCTATTATTTCAGTTGCTCTAACATTTTTTGCAGGCATCTTTTCACCTTTTATTAAGTTGTATTTTGCAAATAAATATTTATGGTTAGATGTTTTATAGCAATCTATCCGGTAGAAAATGAAACAGTTTATAAAATTCAAAAAGAACTAAGAAATTTTGTGGAAGGAAAAGAAGTAGAGAGAGAAAATATTCACATAACTCTTTCATTTTTAGGAGAGTTGAACGAAGAAAAAATAAGAGAAATTAAAAATAAACTAAAGGATTTAGCAAAAAACTATCAGAAAAGAGAAGCTCTTCTAACTAAAATAAAATTAATTCCAAGCGAGAGTTTCTTTAGAGTTATAGCAATTGAAATTGTTGGATTGGAAGATTTAAGCAAAGAAATAGAAGAAAAAATTGGTGGAGATGTAAAGCCACCTCATCTTACTTTAATTAGAGTTAAGAGAGTTAAAGATAAGAAAGGTCTAATAGAATTCTGCAGAAAAAATTCTATCAATGAAAAAATTCTAGTTAACAATATAAAACTGATGAAAAGCACGTTAACTAAAAATGGGCCAATTTATGAAGTTATTGAAAGTTTCCCTTTTCAAAGTTAATATATTAGATTTATGAAATCTCTCTCAGTAAATATTCCTTCTAACTCGTTATTAGAATTAACTATCAATAATGAACTTATATTTTTTTCCTTCATTAAAATTAAGGCTTCTGATAATTTTGTGTTCAAACTCATAGTTATTGGGTTTTTTGTCATTATTGTTTCTATCTTTTTATTAAGGAAATCAAGGGAGAAATCATTAATATAAAGTTGTCTGAAAAGATGAGTAGAAGTTATGTAGCCTACTAACTTTTTATTGGAAACCACTGGCAATCTTCTATACTTTCCATTAACCATTATTCTTAGGGTTTCAAAAATAGAAAATGTTGGTTGGACAAAAAATGGTTTTTTAGTCATCACATTTTCTATTTCTATATCTTTAAACGGCTCAAAACTTTTAGCTTCTCTTATAAAATCCGACTCAGAAACCATTCCAACTAGCTTATTTGCAGAAATAACCGGCAATCTTCCTCTTTTCGAAATTTTCATCTTTTGAAGCACATAACCTATTCTTTCATTTGCCTCGCAAAAAACTACTTCTCTACTCATTATTGTTTCTATTTTGTTTGAAAAATCTTCTTTTTTAAGAAAAGCGTTCAAAATATCTGAAATTGTGATTATACCTTTCAGATTCATTTTTTTATCAACTATGGGTAAGCTTCTGTGTAAAGAATCAGAAATCTTTTTGGAAACTTCCTTTATACTTTCATTGGTATATGCATAAACTGGATTTGGAGAAGAAATAAGAATTATTCTCTCTTCTCTATTTAACCCAATTCTTTCCAATTCAAATTCCATAGATTAAATTGGTTTTAATAAACTAATCTTTTTCTTGCTCCCTACAAGATTCACAAAGCCATTTTCCATTTACATAAACTAAGTTATCTGAGTAGTTTCCGCATTCCTCGCATATTCCACTTGTTGTTTGTTCTATTCTTTCTGGCTCAAAACCTCTTTTTTTGGCTTCAAGCCTTTCTTCCAATATATTTATGAACTCTGGAGCTACTCTAGCTATATCTGAATCTGTTATAATTCCCATTAACTTTCCTTTCTTTACTACAGGTATTCTTTTAATAACATTTTTTCTCATTATTCTAGATGCTTCGGAAACGTCTGCATCAGGAGAAATTGTTATAATTGGAGTAGACATAATTTCTTTTACTTTGACTTTCTTAGCATCTTTTCCTTTTGAAATAACTTTTTCTAATATATCACTATCTGTTAATATGCCAATAGGCTTATTTTTCTTCACAACAATAACATATCCTCTTCTAGATTTTGCCATAATTTTAGAAGCTTCGAAAACACTTTTATTTTCTTCAATAGTGTTAACTTTTCTTGACATTAACTCTTTGACTAATATAGGCATAATTCAATATATTTCTCTTATTTAAAAATCTTTTATAAAACTTTCCAAGCTTTTCCCTTTTCCTTTTTCTAAAATTTCTGCAGGCTCAAATACTTCTATATCACCATAACCAAAATCAACAACCACAAAAAAAGGAAATCCAACAAATTCTTTTTCCATATATCCTTGATAATAAAGCTTTTCTTTTCTTGTAGATTTAACTTGTAAGAAAATTGCCTTTCCATTTTTAAAGCATACTAAATCAGCTTCTCCTAAACTTCCGGCTGTCCTAATAACTTTCCATCCTTTATTTTCCAAAAGAATTCTTACCTTCCTTTCTACTCTATATCCTTTATATTTCGCCTTTGTCATAATCAATTTTAATTTCTTTTTTTATTTCTTCTCCATCAGGAAGAAGTGTACTAACCTTTTCAGCTTTTACTGTTAAAGTGTAAAACCTCATTTTTCTTCTTTCTGGAGTTATACATTTAACTAGACCTTTTCTCTTCAACTCTATAAGCTTAGTAGAAACATTAGAAGTGGAAACACTGATTCTTTTTCCTATTTCTGTCGGTGTCAACATTATCTCTTCTTTCAGTACTATTACAATTTTTCTTGCAAGAGGAGAAGCGATAAGATAACTTAACTCATTAGCATATCTGTACAATTTATCTTTGTCCATTTATATATTATTCTTCATTCTCTTTACTATTTTTTCCATAAGTTTTACATAACTTATACATTACTTTATTCTAAGTGTTTCTAAGTTACGAGGAGCATAAGCCTCTATCTTAAAAATTTTTTCTATTGCCGAAGAAAGAGAAACCGCCTTACTTTCTTCTCCATGAACAACAAAAACTCTTTTTGGTTTAGATGGCAAATTACCGATGTAAGCTAATAATTGCCTTCTATCTGAATGTGCACTTAAGCCATTTGCAGTATAAACTTCCATCTTTATTTTTAAAGTAACTGTTTTACCTTCAAACTCCATTGGAATCTCTTTCCATCCTTTTTGTATTTTTCTTCCTAACGTTCCTTCAGCTTGGTAACCTACAAAAATTAATGTATTCCTTTCATCTTCAGCTAACATTTTTAAATGCTCTACAACTGGTCCTCCTGTCAACATTCCACTAGTTGAAATTATAACACATGGTCTATCATTCCAAGCTTTTTCTCTATCGCTAGAAGAAGAAATCCTTTTGAAAATTGGAGAAAGGAAAGGATCCTCTCCATTAATTGCTTTTTTATACATACTTTTTCCATAATATTCTGGATAGGCAGTAAAAATTCCATTAGCATCCCAAATCATACCATCAAGGTAAACTGGATAGAGAAAATTGTTTTTAACCAATATTGCCATCACTTCTTGAGCTCTCTCTACAGAAAAACTTGGAATTAAAACTATTCCTCCTCTTTCCATTGTTTTATTAACAACATCCATAAATTCCTTTTCAACTTCACTTCTAGATGGCATAACATCTTCTTTTGCTCCATATGTAGACTCTATTATTAAAGTTTCAACTCTTTGGAAATTGGTAAAAGCAGGATCTAACAAGTTTGTTTTTCCAAACTTTTGATCTAAAGCATAGACTATGTTATGTAAACCGTCTCCTATATGAAGATGGACTTGAGCTGCACCAAGAATGTGACCAGAATTAACTAGGGTTAATCTAACATCTGGTGCAATATCAGTTACTTCATTGTACTCTAAAGTTATTGCTCTTTTAACAGCTTCTTTAACTCCTTTTATTGTGAAAATGTTCTTAATTCCGCTTCTTTGCATTAACTCAATATAATCTAACCAAAGCAAAGTTGATAGGTCTAGCGTTGGAGGTGTTAAATATAGAGGGCCATCATAACCCATTTCATACAAAACTGGAATAAAACCAACATGATCTAGATGAGCATGAGAAACAACTATAGCATCTAATTCATTCAAGCTAAACTCTGGTAGAGATAAGATTGGAAAACCATTTGAAGAGCCTGCTATTATTCCTGCATCAATCAGTATTTTACTTTTTGGCGTTTCTACAAGCATGCAAGACCTTCCAACTTCTCTTGCTCCTCCTAAAAACGTTATTCTAATTCTTCCTCTATCAAAGCTTCTCTCAGAAAAAATAGTTTTACCAACTTTATTCAAAAATTCTCTTCTAAAATCAACTTCTTCATGCATCATCTTTCTTATTCCATCAACAATCTTTGATTCGATTAAAGGAGCTCTTTCTATTTTTGGATACCACAGAGTTTCCGCTTTTATTCTTTTAAAATTTTCTCCATTTTTGCCTATTACATAACCTATTCTTTTTGCATAAATGTTAACAATGCTTCTCTCTTTTTCGAAAACAATATCTTTTATTTCTGCTTCAGGCGGAACAATTTCCATTATCTTTTTCTTAGCCTCTTCTTCAGGAAGCAAAATATTTTTTTCTGGCCTAACTTCTATTCTTTTTTTAACTAAAGAAACGGCTTCTTTTATTTTTTCTTCACAGTTTTTAAGAAAATTTACATCTTTAGAATAAACAATTATTTCTGCTCCTTCAAATTCAACTCTACTAATTGCTTCACTAGGTAAAATACTCTTTATTTTCTCAAGAATTTCCATGCTTACTACCTTTATTTAAGTTCAAATCTTTTCAGTAATTACCTTAACTCCGTCTTTAGTTATAATTGCTATATCTACGGATTTCCCCCCAGACCCTATATCCCTTTCAATAGCGGCTTTTATTGCTCTAACAGCCAACTCCTTTCCTTCTTCTATACTCATTCCTTCCTTATATTGGTCTTCTAAGACACCTAAAGCGATTGGTGAACCAGAACCAGTAGATACAAACTTCTTATCTTCTTCAATTCCACCAATAGCATCTAAATCAAAAATATGGGGGCCAGAATCGTCAACTCCACCAATAATTAACTGAACATAATATGGGAAATACTTAGAACCTTGCAGTATGTTTGATAAAAGTACAGCAGCTCCTCTAACTGTTATTTTTCTTCTATGCTCTATCTCAAAAAGTTTAAATTCAGCTTTTAAATATCTAGCCAATACTTGTGCGTCTCCACTCGCTCCTGCAATAGTCATGGCAATATGAGTATCTAAAGGTATTATTTTCTCGCTTTCCTTGCTAGCCACTAAATATCCAAGAGTTGACTTTTTTTCAGCCGCGAGTATAACTGCATCTTTACAAACAATTCCTACTGTTGTTGTTCCTGTTTTTTTAACTTTAAGTTTTTCTTTATCTGACAGATAAACCACCAGAACTATGATTAGTTATTTATGCATTCATATTTAAATACTTTTCTCTATCTCTACTGTCTTAAACCTATCTCCATTTAAATAGAAGCCTATTTCCCCTTTACAATCATAACATTTTCCACTGAGAGGAATTGAATAGTAAATTCTCCCACAATTCAAACAAACAAAACTTTCAAAAGTCTCATACTTGATATTTTTATTTTCTTTTGGCTTTTCTTGGATTAAAGAAGAAAGCAATAATTGTTTACCATTAGCAAAAAGTTGAGATCTTTTTATTCCTATGACCTCAAAAATTCTCTCTATTGGAGGTAAAACTTGACTTTCTATATAATATTTAGCATCAATTTTTATCTTATTTTGAACTACATATTCTGGGTCTTCAGCTCTTTTTGAAACAAGATCAGGACCTGCCACTATAACATAACTAACTCTATCTCCGATAACGGGAACTTTTTCAGGAGATCTTTTCATCAATTTTTTAACCAATTCTACATGAGGCTGAACTCCTTTGTATTCAGACAAATTCCTTGATAAACTTTTAGTTATAGTTAAATCCTCTATATCAACATTTCCCGTCTCAATATTTTTTATAACTTCTCTAACATACTCAAAAGCTTTTTGAGTATTTCCTTCCTTCAAAAGAATGTTTAAAACTGTTGAAAGAACTTTTTCAGTTAAATTACACCAATCTTTTCTAACAGTTTCTATTCCCTTCATCACCATTTTTTCTTTATATCCGCCTTCACTCTCTTCAACCGCAATGCCAGCATACCTCTTTTTAGAAACTATTAAAAATGATTTAAAAATTGCTTCTATTTTTGTTGTAACCTTTCCTTGATAATAGTCGTTTATAACTTTCTCAATTTCCCTACCAATCTTGAATGCTTCCTCAATTGAAGATGCTTTTATCTTAACCATTATTGAATCTGTATCACCATAAATCACTTCCCAATCTTTTGTCTTACTTTCAACAAGCTTTTTAGTAGTTTCAATGAAATATCTTCCATAACTAGTAATGGCATTAGCTACATCCAAAATGTAAACTCTTCCCCTTATATAACCAGTATATCCGTAAAAGGCGTTAGCCATTCTTTTTAGAGCTTCTTGCTTAGAGTCTAACAACATTTTTCTTTCTTCATCTTTCTCTTTTTTCATCTCTTTTTTTATCTTATCTCTCTCGTTAATTAAATTCTCGACAATTTGTGGTATAATTCCTCTTCTTATTTCCGGTTTTACGAATTTAGAACCATAGGGAGAAACAATCAAATTTTCTTGACTTTCAGAATCATCTAAAACAAGGGTAGTTGGACAAATATTAAAGCTCATGTAAATTGTTGGATATAGAGATTTGAAATCTAAATAAACAATTGGAGTAGTATATAAGCCTACTTTCGGTTCTAGAACAATTGCTCCTTTAAATCCTTTTGTCTCTCTTTCCTCTTTTCTTCTCAACATTTCTTCTTTACTTGGTTTATTTGGTAAAACAAAACCCCTTTTATTAAATTCTCTTAAAAGCAAGCTTTCTATTTTGCCTGCTTCTCCTTCATCTAAGACATCTTGCAACAATAGGCCGCAAACTCTTGAAAGCTCAATGTATTTATCTATTAATCTTTTCTCTAGGAATATTCTTAGTGTTAAAATTGCGTCTCTTCTTGAATATTCTATGAGTTTTTGAATCTCATCAACATTGTTTTTCTCCCAAATTCTCCCAATATCTCCATGTTTTAAATCAATTTTTCCTTCCCCTAATAGAGTTTTACTAACGTCATCTAATCCATATCTCTTTAGCCTAATAAACCCTTTCTCTGAAAGCTCCTTAACAATCTCATAGACATCAACTATAACTCTTCCCAGTATATGATTTCTGTAAGAGCTTTCCATTTTTTTAGAAGAAAGAGGCTTATCTTCGGCTCTTCCTAAACTTGGATATATCTTGTTTTCTTTCATTCTAGTATAAATGAAAGGAATGTCAAAGGAATTGATGTTATATCCAACAATGAAATCTGGATCATATAAAAGAATAATATTTTTTAATTCCTCTAGCATCGCCTTTTCGTCTTTAAATGTTAAAGTGTTTCCATTTGCCTTAGTTGGTCTCGCTACTAAAACAAGGTTTTCTTTTCCGTTAAAAGAAGGAGAAAAGGCTAAGCTAACCATTATTATTTTATCTTTTTCTGGGTTTGGCTTCCCCTCTTTAGCTGTAGTTTCTATATCAAGAGAAAGAACTTTAAAAGGAGCATTTTCTAATATTTTTTCCTCTTCAATTTTTTCAATTTGAAATATTTTTTCTGTTTTTATTACATCTGTTTTTATCTCTCTCCCCTCTATCTTATACCATCTCATTCCATACATGTCGAAATCACACAAGAACCTGTATTTAAAAAGTATGTCAGCCTCAAAAGTTTTTGATGTCAAATTTTTTTTAACTAAAAATTCTCTAACTATTGGAACTTTTGAAGGGTCTGAAAGAAAAACCTTAAGCATTTTAGTTTTGTTTCTCCTAAAACCAATTGATTCGTATACTTCAACTTCATCTACTTTTCTTATTAACCCTTGAAACTCTTTTTTTAAAGTATCTTCTATTTCTTCCTTAGGTTTCAAAGGAATGAAATAGAAATAAGGAAAGTAACCATCAAAAAGTGCACAAACTGTTTTGCCTTCCTTATTCTTACCAAAAAGCCTTACTGTAGGATGATTGTTTAGCATAACATAATCAGCATCAATAAGTTGAAAAATTTCTGGCATTTTTTGAAATGTTTGTAAAGATTTAAATTTTTTATACACTGTAATATATTTCTTCTAGTCAATTATTGAGTGTTTCTTATAAAAGAGTAATCAGCTCAATTCCTTTGTAAATCTTCCTTTCAAAGGTGTTTGCATTCTTTACTATTATGGCATCTGGAATGTCTTTAAGTAAAAATGGATCTTCTTCATAAAGTTTTTTAGAAATAAAAAAGCTTGGATTAAGATGCCTTCTTTCTATAAGTGAAATGAGAGTTTCCATTATAGTTTTATCTTTAAGCTGGTAAGGCTCGATTATTGATTTATCTATCAATATGATAAAGGAATCGTTAAAAAATATCTTGGCTATTTCGGTTTTCGGAAGCTCTATTGTCTCGCCATCAATTTCAACTAAACCATTTTCTTTTACATTTATCTTCTTTCCAGAAATTTTCCTAAAAAAAGAGAGGGAAGGAAAGTAAATTTTTTTACCTTTTAACTTTCCTTCTTCTTTTGAAACTTCTAAACCAATAACATCATCAATAAAAAGTTTTTCAGTTTCTACTCTTTCCAGTAATATATTTGTTGAGCCAGAAAAATCTTCTAGGGTTATGGAATATGTTGTTTTATCTTTAACCATACCTATTAAACTGAAAGTTTCGCTGCCCTTTATCTTCTCTGCTCTAGAGATTGAAACTAAATTTTTTAATTGATTGTTTTTTTGAAGTATTGAAGATAAAATTTCAAACCTTCCTTTAAGATAATTTAGAACATCTTCAACTGTAAATGTCTCTTTTGGTTTGGGAATAAAAATTTCGATTTTACTTTTCCTTTGAGTTAGAATTTTATCTACAAGTGTTTCATCTAAGATAAAAACGTTTTCTTTTTTCACAAGTTCTTCCAGCTTAGGAATAACCTCTTGATTTAAAAAAATTTTATCTAAAGCGTTCGGTGTTATCTGAACTTTCAATTCAAGAAATCTCTTAACAATCTCTATTTTCTCCATTCACTGAATTTTTTTCTTATACATTAAAATTTTGCCAGCTTGAACTTGTTCTATTTTACCAGTTTCTAATAATTCGTCTAAATATTTCTTAACTGTGTTCCAACTTACATCTTTTCCCAATTTTATAGAAACGGCTCTCCTTATTGCTTCAACATTTAGAGGAATGGAAGTATCTAAAACTGAAAGAATTATCGGATGAAAAAATCTTCTGTAAGGTAATCTTCCCATTGTCATTAATTAAACTTCTCAGTTTTTAAAACCTTTCAGAAGATTTTATGAAGATTTGAAAATAATTATGAACATTTGGAAAAAACTATGAAAAATTGGAAAAATTAATGAGCTTTCAGAAGAAAAAATGAAGAGGAGGAAAATAGTTAAAGTGACTATTTTAAGTTTAAAGAAGTTTTATCATTTGAAAAATTTAATTCTATTTATCAAAGAAACGTTTGATAAAAAATTGTTGGAAAAAATTCTTAAAAGAATTTGAAATAATTTTAAAAGGTCATAAATTTTTATTTATAATATCGAAATGTTTTTATCTTA
>ERZ1669248.742-NODE-742-length-14390-cov-6.066969_pt1 | contig 14390 bp, 15 predicted proteins | sample MGYA00579296_ERZ1669248 | MGnify/ENA primary metagenome ERZ1669248 (study PRJEB41166, sample SAMN08046057) | hot springs metagenome | biome: hot spring; feature: neutral hot spring; material: thermophilic sediment; isolation source: thermophilic sediment from...
GCCAGAAACACAAACTCCTGAAACTACTAGACCTAGGTCTTAAAGACTCTAGAAACATCATTAGAGAGGAAACGCTTAATGCTTTACCAGGTGAAGAAGCTTATTAACTTTTCTATACATACTGATCGTTCGGGAAATACCGGACAAAGGTGTACTCTGTGAAGGGATTGATAACTCTTTTGAACGCCATAGGGTTGAAACCCAACACGGCCAGGATAATTGCTATACTGGTAACCAGTAATAAAGCGCTTACACTGAGGGAGATATGTGAGGCAACAGGTTACACCAAGAGCCGGGCCTCGGAGCTCATGAAGCTGCTCGAGGCGAGTGGATTAATAGAGGTAAATATCGTTAAGAAGCGGGCTTATTACAAGGCTAAGATCGATGAGCTCGTGAAGCGTGTGGAGAGGCACCTAGAGAAACTAGTAGAAGCCCTGGAGGCAGCCCATCATGAAAGCGGTATCAGGGACTTCATGGAGATCGCGAGCAATATTAAGGTGGCACGTAAAGGAGGCGGCTTCATTGATAAGTGAATGTGGTAAATCACTAACCGTGCTAGTTGACTCAGTCGACAGTAATGTGGAGGAGTTAAAGAACATTGTTCTCAGATATGCCATGAAAAGCGGGGGTAGAAGGATAACCCTGATACTCCACAAGGAGGCCCGCACTAGGCCACTTGAATTAATAAAGGATAGTATATTGAATAACCATGTCTACTCATTAATTATATACGAGCTTGAATCAAGAGGCGAGGCCCTAGAGCTACTAGAGAAACATGTCTGCAACGATAGCATCCTTGTTTTAACCACACGCGATAACCTCGAGGAGCTACTGAGAAGGCTAGATGGTAAAGTATTATTCGAGGTCGTGTGAAATGGGGTACGAGATAGTTCTCACATCTGATCGAACAATGATGAGTAATCATCACGGCAAGGAGTTCCTGGGATTCATAGCTACAGGACCTCCGATAGCTATGCCGGAATCCCTGTGGATGATGCTGGCAGCACCCAAGGTCAAGGTGGATGATGCGGGGAGACCCAGGGAGGCTCCTTATGGAATGAGAAAGATAGAGGCTGTGCTGAGGGATGCAGGCTTCAATGCCGCTATAATCGATCCAGACCACATAGACAAACACTTGGACTCGATGAAGATACTGATGCTAAGCCACCACGATTACTTTGCATACGGTCCTCCAAGCAGTGAATGGTGGAGCATAACAGGGATGGAGCCGATTAATAGGAGGAGCTTTATCAGGTTCATGAATAGCCCCGTTGTGAGGAAGGCGAAGGAGAAAGGGGTAAAGATAATAGTGGGCGGACCGGCTGCATGGCAGTGGCTCTACGAGCTGGAACTAATGGATAAATGGGGAGTAGACACGATTGTTGATGGAGAGGGAGAGAAGGTTGTAGTAGAGCTTGTTGAGAAGGCGTTGAGGAATGAGCCGTTGCCACGCTATGTGTACGTGGGGGCAGGCGATGTACCCGGGGTTAACGAGATCCCTGTTATAAAGGGTGCTAGTGTTAATGGATTGGTTGAGATAATGCGTGGCTGTCCCAGAGGGTGTAGATTCTGCAGTGTTACACTGAGACCATTGAGGTTTATTCCTCTTGAGAAGATACTTGCCGAGATCGATGTAAATATAAGGAGCGGGTTGAAGGGCGCCATCCTGCATAGCGAGGATGTACTACTATACCATGCAGACGGGGTGAAACCTAGACCCGATCCAATATTAAGGCTTCACCGCGAGGTATTAGAGAGGATAGGTGAGAAGAGGAGTCTTGCATGGTCCCATGTAAGCCTTGCAGCAGTTAAGTACGCTGAGGAAAACCATAAGCTCATCTCTAAATTAATGAATGAACTAGTGTTGAATGAGCACCGTAGGTTCCTCGGGGTGGAGGTAGGCATTGAGACTGGAAGCGTTAAGCTGGCACATGAGATAATGAGGGCTAAGTCAAGCCCCTACCCTGTCGAGGAGTGGCCTAATGTAGTGGAGGATGCCTTCAGGATCATGCATGAAAACAAGATTATCCCGGCTGCCACGGTAATCCTCGGTATCCCTGGTGAAACACCCGATGACGTCATGAAAACCATCGAGTTGATTGAGAGGCTTAAACCATATAGAAGTATAATAGTTCCAATGTTCTTCGTACCCATGGGTGCATTAAAGCATAATGCATGGTTTCTACGCGATCACTTGAAGCATGAGCATATTGATGCATTGCTCGCAATGTATAATCACACTATTTACTGGGCTGAGGATATAATGAACAAGTTCTACTTCAGTGAACCATACCATGCTCCATTAAAGCTCCTCCTCAAATATTTTATGGGATATGTGAGGAAGCAGGTAAACAGGTATGCCGGCAGGCTTGAGGAAATAATTAAAAAGTGAGACAACATTAATCAACTCTCAATGAATAAGGATTCAGTGGCGGTCTAACATGAGTGTGTTTTATGTGACTACACCGATATATTACCCTAATGCACCACCGCATATAGGGCACGCGTATACAACAGTATTCGCTGACGTGCTTGCAAGATTCCACAGGTTGACTGGTGGCAAGGTCTTCTTCCTAACCGGTAATGATGAACATGGATTGAAGATCCAGAGGGTTGCAGAGAAGGCGGGAAAACATCCCAAGGAATATGTTGATGAAATGGCCAACCTGTACAGGGAGTACTGGAGAATATTGAATATCTCGTACGACTATTTTATAAGGACAACTGATCCCTACCATGAGAAAGCAGTTAAGGAAGCATTTAACTACATATACGGGAAGGGCTTGATATATAAGGCGAAGTATAGTGGGATGTATTGCGTGGACTGTGAGAAGTATTATTCACCGGGCGAATACACGGAGGTTGAGGGCAAGCCCTACTGTCCAATCCATAACAAGCCCTTGGAGTACCTGGAGGAGGAGACGTATTACTTCAAGTTATCGGAGTTCAAGGATTACTTACTGGATGTACTTGAGAACCAAGATATAGTGTATCCGTCCCAGTATGCTAGAGAAGTAGCCTCCAAGATAAGGAATGAGGGACTAAGGGATGTCTCGGTGGCTAGGCCTGTTGAAAGAGTATGGTGGGGTATCCCGGTTCCATTCGATGACAAATACGTTATCTACGTGTGGTTCGATGCTTTAATGAACTATCTCAGCGGGATAGGGTATCCTGATGACAAGGAGAAGAACACGCTCTACTGGAGCAACGTGCATCATATAATAGGCAAGGACATACTATGGTTCCATACAGCCGTATGGTTCTCCATGCTGAAAGCACTAGATATGCCTCCTCCGAGGAGGGTAATAGTTCACTCATATCTGATCAGCAAGGGCCTAAAGATAAGTAAGAGCATCGGCAATGTGATATCTATAGAGGAACTAGTGGAGAGATATAATGGTAGCGACGGCGTGAGATACCTACTCTCAAGGATATTTAACACGGATAAGGACAGCGAGGTCTCCTTCGAGTTACTTGACAGCATCTATAACACGGAGCTCGCCGACACATTTGGAAACCTGGTTAGGAGAGTTGGGTCGCTAGCATTAAAAAAGATGGGTGGCAAGGTATATAAGAGGAGTATTGATGAGAATGTAGCCGATGTAATTAGCAGTGGTATCGGGGCATACCTCGATGCAATGAGGAGTTACGAGGTCTCTAAGGCTCTAGAGCACGTGATGAACATAGCTAGATACGCTAACCAATATATTAATGAAACCAGGCCCTGGGAAAAGTCTAATCCAAGCAAGGAGCTGTATACGTTACTGGAGCTGATCAAGGTTGCAACAATACTGCTTCACCCGTTCACGCCAATGGCATCTTCGAAACTAGCCTCCGCATTCGGGTTTGAAATAGAGAACCCAGTGAACATGGAGCCCGGGAAAACTGAGAGATACACCATCACTGATGCACCAATACTCTTTAGAAAAATCCAGGTTAAACAAGAGGGATAGATGGTAGGAATGGCCAGGTATCTGGCGGTGGATCTGGGTGCAACTAAAACCAGGATAGCTCTGTGCGGTCAGGACAGGATACTTGATAAAATAGTTTTTCCCACACCTAAAACCGGTGATAATACAACGATAGCTGAGTCAATAGTTGCTAAAGCTAGAGAGAAATGGAGTAGTATACTAGACAGTGTAGAAGCAGTTGGCGTGGCATCAATAGGTCCACTAGATTTAAGGAGGGGAGTCATTGTTAAGCCGCCTAATCTATTATTCAATGAAGTAAAGCTACTAGAACCCCTGGAAAGAATGCTCGGTAAGAGAGTATACGTTGTAAACGATGCTGTAGCCGCTGCTTGGGGAGAGAAGCACTTTGGCTCTGGAAGAAGCTTCGAGAACCTGCTCTACGTGACGCTGAGTACTGGTGTAGGAGGCGGCGTAATAGTGAATAATCATCTCTTACTAGGCAAGCAGGGAAACGCACATGAAATAGGTCACATCGTGGTTGACTACAACTCGGAACTCAAGTGCGGTTGCGGCGGCTACGGGCACTGGGAGGCCTACGTTGGTGGAAGAAACTTACCAAGAGTAGCGAGGTGGCTACTTGAGAGGAACCCAGGGCTAGCCTCAGGTAGTCTCCTCGCCAAGAGGATCTCAATAGGGGAGCAGGTGACAAGTATAGATATATTTACACTATACAGGAGCAATGACCCCCTCGCCTTAGAGGTGGTGAAGCAATTTATTAAGGCAACGGGAGCTGGACTCGCTTCAGCGATAAACTCATATGATCCAGAGGTAGTCATCATCGGTGGAGGAGTATTCATCAATAACATTGATATACTGCTTGAACCCATAAGGAGGGAAGCAGAAAGAAACATTGTGACAACCCCACCTCTGATACAGCCAACAACGCTTGGAGACGATGTGGGATTATACGGGGCATTAGCGCTGGTTATCGAGCCCCCGGAGGAACTCTTGAAGCTACAGTCATCAATAACTACTCAGTAAACGCTTCCCGCTGGACAACCCTATATAGTTGACGCTCCACTCTAGAGGTGGCTTCTACTAGTAGTTGGACCACGTACCTGTATTATGGTGATCGCCTCTAGGACCGCTGCTAACAGTAATAGTAGTATACCTGTTAAAACTATTGCAAGATACTTTCTACTGGTTTCCAGCCTTGTAACGGAGGATGCTAGTATAGAGTACGCGAGTAACTCGGTGATCGCGTATGGATATAGTAGGATGGAGAGCGTTCTTAAAGCGGTGTCTAGTGGGAGGCCGTAAATCGTTAAGCCAATTATTATCCCAGCATTACACACCCCTGATGCAAGGGCAAGCGAACCCATTGGAATAATCGATGGGATCGATATGGAGAGATTATTGAGGAAAACCATTATTATTAGGCTGTATAGCGACGTGGATGAAGCAATACTTCTCATATTTTCTGACACACCTTTAAACAACCAGCTGTAAACAGGGTAGCCGGCTATACCAGTCGCCACTCCTGCTATAAGCAATATATAGGTTAGCGCTATGTTCACCGCGAGTATGAATGGATAGCTTTTATCCCTCAGTATGTGGTTCAACGCGAACCATGTCAGGCCTAGTGATAGATTAGAGACAAAGCTGTATGGTACACCCATATAGGCGAGACCCCATGTAAGCCCCAATATAAATAACACGACTCCAATAACACGCGAAGTCAGCGAACCCCCCTCTCCCTCAGTTACCTCCTGTTGTAATGGGCCAGGTGGATTTGGATGGGTGCCGTGTACGCGTGTGATATGGTTGTTGAACTCCTCGATGACCCTGTATGATAAATATGATGCGTAGAGGCCGAGTGTGGCCACGGTTAATGCTAAATCTAAAGCAATATCGGCTATCGAGTAGTCCCTGAAGTAATTACGGCCCAATAACACCTTCTCCTCCTCTACCACATGTCTTCTAACAGCCTTCCTAGCAAGTACTAGTACAACTGGGTAAGCGCCTGTGAGAAGCACTAGGAGGATACCTGTACTGGGTGATGGAAGAGTTGATGATGCGACAGCATTGCGTATGTATAGTAGGGCCCCGTTGAAGTCTCTCCCACGAGTGAAGTAGTATGTTACAACACTGCTTTCATAGAGGTGTTTCTTAATAGAGTATAGTAGATAGTATGATGAGAGCGCTGAGGAAATAAGATATGCGAGAATAAACACTGTAGATGGTGCCAGCGTCGCAGGGATACTCTGTATGTCTAACACTGTATTGATGTTGTATAATATGATTAACACTGCTGAAGCAATAAATATACCTGGCAATACATGGATGAAGGGGTTTTCCCTTTTAAATGTGACCGAGGAGACGACCTTGGATAACTCGTCGTTGATGTCACTTCCCATGGCTACACTGCTCATTCGCTCTCACCACGAATCTGGTATCTATCTTTATCTGGAAGCTAGTTAAATACATTATTAATATAAGGATCCTAATCCATGGGAATACGGTGGTTCACTCATAGCTGTCTTAGAGTTTTAAACTATAGTAGCAATCTATACTATGATGGTGAAAACATGGTTAAGGCCCTTATTCTCCATGGTGGAGCTGGAAGCTGGAGAGATGAATCTATTAGAGTTAAAGCCGAGAAGGTTATCGAGGAGTGTACCAGGCGTGCTTGGCGGATACTCGGGGAATCCAATAACGCCCTCAACACAGTAGTTGAGGCCGTGAGATGCATGGAGGACTCGGGAATCCTTAACGCTGGCTACGGCTCTACCCTTGATCTACTCGGTGGGAGAAGCCTTGATGCCGGTTTAATGACTTCAACAGGCCTCCTCGGTGCTGTCGCAGCTGTGAAGGCTACACGTAACCCAATCCTACTGGCTAGAATAGTCGCGGAGGAGACACCCCATGTACTACTGGCTGGCGGGAGCGCTGATGAATTAGCCGTGTTAAAGGGTTTACCACCACTGCCGCCACCGCCTCCACACGTTGTTGAGAGATATGTTCAGGCAGGTAGGAAGCTACTGAGTGGAGACTTGAAGCAGGACTACTATATGAAGATACGTGAATTCGTGTATAGGCATGGTAGCTCATACTACACTATGCTCAAGGAACTTGTAAACGTCTACGATACAGTGGGGGCTGTGGCGCTGGATGAAAAAGGAGTCTTGGCAGCAGCAACAAGTACTGGGGGAGTCATATTGAAGCTCCCCGGCAGAGTAGGGGACACACCAATACCTGGGGCCGGGTTTTACGCGTCGAGCACTACAGCCTGCAGTGCTACAGGGATCGGTGAATACATTATAAGGGTGATGCCGTGTCTGAGGCTAGACATGGAGGTCTCAGGCGGCATGGATCTCGAGGAGGCGCTCGGAAAGATAATGTATTATACTGAGAAAACCGTTGGGCAGGATGCGCTCGGATTCATCGGTGTAAGCAGGGATGGCAGGATATTCTATGCGTACAATACTGATGGCATGCTAATAGGGTACATGAGGGATGATGGGGAAATATATGTTGCATCACAGCACCCAGTTAAGGTAAAGGTAGTTTAGGGATGAGCTGTATCGAGACAATAGTCATAGATGTAGATGGAACACTGATACCAAGCCTAGTAGACTTCGATAAACTCAGGAGGAGAATAAGGGAAGAACTAGGTGTGAGCCATGAATTGAAGCCGCTCGGACTATCGCTTTCCAGGCTAGATATACCCGTGGAGAAGAAGAAGCGGGCATGGGAAATGATTGAGGAGGAGGAGTTAAACTCCATAAGGCTCCTTGATCCCGGCTCAGTGAGCACCAATATCAGTGAAGTAATAAAAATGGTGGAGAATGGATTCAAAGTAGTGATAGCCACCCATAGAAGTAAGAGGACTCTTGAACCGCTGCTGGAGAAGCTGTGCCTAACAAACTATATTAGTGAGTACGTGACACGCGACTACTCTATTGACAGGGTTGAGCAGTTGAATTATTTAAAGGCCAAGTACAGCGAGATAGTTTTTATCGGGGACACCATATATGACGAAGAAGCCTCGATCAAGGCTGATATAAGGTTCTATAGGGTTAAATCATACACTGAACTAGCCAGCATATTGGAGTACTTGAGGCTGGAGTGCTCTAGGAGCCGGAAGCATTACAACACTGGGTTTGGCTCTTCTGTTAAATAGTCTTCGCCCCCAGCTAGAACCCTCTGTATCGCTGCGTAAAGAGAATCGAATCCCTCTCCCGCGGTGTTGGAGACCGGTACTATATCGAATACCAATAGTTTCTCGAGGAGCTGGGAGATCTCTGTTTCACCCCATATCATACTGGCCTCCCTATCATTAACTATCATGGAAGCCAGCGCCTCAGGGTCTTCAAACATGTTTAAAAGCTCCTCTAACACTCCGTCTCCAAGTAGATCAGTCTTCGTCAACACATTTACCTGGGGATATCCCAGCCTCACATATGTCGATGCCGCCAAGAGTAGTGATGAGAATATATTGGAGCTCCGGACCATATGCACAGAATCCATGAGATATAATGAGACGGCTTTTGCATTACCGATCAAGGATCTCAACACGATCGAGCCGGTGTCTCTGAAGGCGAAGAGCTCCATTTGGCCAGGGGTATCAATCAATATGTAATTCGCTTTCAAGCTATCTACGAGGTCCTGGAGCTCCTGTATATTGGATATCAGCATATCTATGGATGCTATCAACGCGCCGTTAGGACCTAAACCCGTCTTCCTCATGACTTCACGGGCATCCACGTAGTCCCTTACATCTATATCCGGGTCATATGGGATCTCCTCGACAGCTGGGTCGAGGTTTATTATTGCTGCATCAAGCTGGTGTGATGTTAGATACGTGTATAATGCACTAGTTAACGAGGTCTTACCGCTTCCGGCGGTTCCCAACACCACCACGAAGTACGGCATCTAGGGTCACCAATACATGTATCCCTTATTACCGCGGAATCTTCCTGCAAAGTTCAATCTATAACCGCATTTAGGGCATTTAAAATCCTCTCCGAGCCTCCAATCGATAATATAGAAGCCGTTTCTCTCCACAACAAGGGAGCCGCATCTAGGACAATAGGTATTCTCTAAGGGATGCCCCCACACATTACCTATGTAAACATGCTTCAATCCCGCCTCTCTAGCCGCTTCAGCATGCCTCTCCAACGTCTTAACAGGTGTTGGAGGGATATCCTGCGCCAGGTAGTCTGGGTGGAATCTCAGGAGGTGGAATGGCGTCTCCTCTCCGAGGTTCTCGGCAATCCATTTAGCAAGGCCCGCCGTATCCTCTATTCTATCGCCGACACCTGGAACAATGAGGCTCGTCACTTCGATCCACCAACCCTGTCTCTTCATCTCGATGAGGCTCTCGTATATTGGTGAGGGATCCAGTACACCCATGTACCTCCTATAGAACTCCTTATTACCTGAGGCCTTGAAGTCAACGGTTGCCGCATCCATGAGTTTACCGAGCTTCCTAATGGCCTCAGGTGTCATATAGCCGTTTGTGACCATCGTGTTGAACAAGTCCTTCTCCTTGGCGAGCCTTGCAACATCGTACATGAACTCGTAGAATATTGTTGGCTCATTATATGTGTAGCTTATTCCATCACAGCCGTTACCTAAGGCCTCTTCAACCACTTCCCGGGGTTCATATGGCTTCCCGAAGGCACCATCCCTCCTTGACTGGCTGAGCACCCAGTTCTGGCAGAATCTACAGTAGAAGTTGCATCCGACTGTTGAAATAGAGAATGCGCATGCACCGGGGTTGAAGTGCATTAAGGGCTTCTTCTCTATGGGGTCTGGGTTAGCCGCTGTAAGCAGCCCATACACCAGCGTGTAGAGCCTGCCTTCATGATTATATCTAACACCGCATGCCCCATAGGCTCCCGGCACTATGATGCATCTCCTATGGCAAAGGTTACAGCGTACCCTTCCGTCTCCAAGGGGCTCCCAGAAATCTGCTTCCCTAACCCATGGTAGGTCGGGGGAGAACTTCAAGCTTCTCATCCTCTTAAATAAAATTGTTTAGACCCGTATTATAATATACTGGTGACTCGTGTTGATTAAGGCTGTTGTAACCGGTAACTACCCTGATGGATTCAATATAGCTAGGGGAGTCAATGCCGAAGTAATCGGTATCACGGAGAAAGTGTTCCCCGACGGAGAGCAATACGTGAGGCTTGAGGAGCCGGATAAGGTAAGGGATTCCACGATCCTCGTTATTTCAACCATGTACCCTATGCAGGATCAATCCCTTCTGAAATTATTAATCCTAGCCGACGCCCTGGCAAGGAACCAGGCAAGAGAGTTCATCGGGGTAATACCATACCTGGCCTACTCAAGGCAGGACAAGGTATTTATGCCGGGAGAGCCTGTATCGGCCTCAACAGTGTTACGGATCCTTAAATCAGCCGGTTATAGCAGGCTCGTAGTTGTGGACTTCCATAGCAATAGCCTGCTAAGCGATTTCAAGCCGTACCTTGTAAACATCCTTGTCTCAGACCTCCTTGTTAAAGCAGTGGTGGATAAGCTGGATAAGCCGGTCATCCTCGCCCCTGATAAAGGTGCCTTGGAGAGAGCCAGGTTTGCAGCTGAAAGCATTGGCTTAGACTACGATTACCTGGTTAAATCAAGGGACAGGGTGACCGGGGCCGTGAGCTATGCCCCTAGAGAGGCGAGCGTCGAGGGAAGGGATGTCGTGATAGTCGATGACATAATAAGCACGGGTGGGACGATCGCCGAGGCATCAAGGATCCTCTTGAAGCAGGGGGCTAGAAGAATATTTGTCGCTGCATCCCATGGATTGATGATCGGTAATGCGTTATCGAGGATTATGGATGCGGGTGTCCAGAGAATAATATTAGCCAACACGCTTAGCGCAAGGCTGGAGCACCCGTTAGTAGAGTATGTTGATATATCGTCGAGGATAGCCAGCGTGTTGAGAGAGTTAATCCAGGCCTAGGGGAACCGTGGTCCCGGGTATGAAGGCATTAGTTAACTACTTCCTGCTAAGAGGAGACAACGAGGCCCTTGGACGAGGAGAGCTTAAAGCATTACTCGAGGCATATGAGTGTAGAGATGTAGCTATAACATGCTACACAATGCTCTGTATAGTGAGACATAGATGCAGGGATATAGCTGAGAGGATAGTGAGGAGGGCTGGCTACATAAAGGAGGGTGGGCTACTCTTAGCCGTTGACAACCCCTATGATCCATCAGTGATCCTGGAGAAACACTTGCTCGGCAATAGTGAGGTACACGCGTCAATATTGAAAAACAGCGTTAGCAACACTACCGCCGAGAAGTATACTTTATACCTTGGGGAGAGGCATGGCGTAAGAATAGTGAACACTGGGAGATCTAATCTCAGGTTATTGTTTAGCGATGGATTAGTCTTCATAGGGTTGAAGACTGTTGAACAGGACTCTAAAGGCATGTACTATAGGAGTGGAAGGCATAGGCCGTATAAGAGAAGCATAGCGTTGACACCTGATGTGTCAAGGCTGCTGGTGAACCTTACGAGGATCAGGGAGGGGATGGTGTTACTCGACCCCTTCGCCGGCACGGGCAGCATATTACTGGAGGCTTGGTCCATGAATATCAGGGGAATCGGTGTTGAAGTAGACTGGAAGCTTGTTCATGGAATGGAGGAGAACCTTAGATTCTACAATACAAATGCCATACCTATTCTAGGCGACTCCACACTCTTGGATTTAATCAGCGTCGATGCCATAGCAACCGATCCCCCCTATGGAAGAGGAGCTAGCATGCATGGCCACAGCTATCTGGAGTTATACAGCATGTTCATTGATAAAGCATGGAGTATACTAAGGAATAATAGCTACATGAGTTTTATGACTCCAATAGAGCTTGAAGAAGTAGTGGGTGAGCTGCTATGTCGCAACGGTTTCACCGAGGTATCAAGGTATTATCAATACGTTCATGGAGGGCTTACAAGAGTAATCTACGTGGTGAGAAAGAATGAGCACTAAAGTATTCTTCCTAGGTACCGGGGCAGCGATACCGGTTACCAGGGGGCTCCCTTGTATCGCCCTAAGAGTGGATTCAAACATATACCTACTAGACGTAGGCGAGGGATGCCAGTCAAGGATGTTTAAAGCTGGTTTAAGCCCCATCAAGGTGAAGGCTGTCTTCGTAACCCACCCCCATGGAGACCACTATCTAGGGCTCTTCGGGCTTCTCCAGACAATGGGTTTAATGGATAGGAAAGAGGCTCTTAAACTAGTTGTCCCAAAAGAGGTGGAAGAGCATATCAAGGTCGTAGTCGAGAAGAAGTTGATGAGAACGGTCTTCCCCCTTGAGCTAACCGTGATAACCAGTGGCGAGGTCTATCGTGATGAGAAGATCAGCGTGGAAGCATACCCGGTTCAACACGGTGTGGAAGCCTATGGGTTCCGTGTTGGAATAGGTAAGAAATCACTGTGCTATACCGGGGACACTATGCCCTGTAATACTATTGTTGAGAACTGCAAAGGAGTAGATGTATTGATCCATGAGTCAACGTTTACGAGTGAGATGAGTAGTGAGGCACATGAGGAGTATCATTCAACATCTAAGGATGCAGCCCTGACAGCCATCGAAGCCGGGGTTGCATCCCTTGTGTTGACACATATAAGTGCGAGGCATAGTGATGAGGAAGTATTGAGGGATGCATTGAGATTCTTCTCAAACACTATTGTTGCCCGCGACTTCTCAATCCTCTACCTGTGATCTCCTCTCCGCTCTAAGGTGTGGGCTGGAGTCTTTTTGGTGTTTAGAGGAGGGGTTTATACTGGGTTGATAGGTGACAATGGATATGGATCCCCGCCTAGGTGATGGAGTATTACTCCGAGCCTGGATTGACCTAGATGTGAGCCCCGTGCCGTTGGGCTCTGCAGCCACACATGAACCCGTGGAGTGAGCTGGGGAAACCTAGGCACATCAATGAAACCACTATGAAATGATTGAAGTGAACACACGGAGAAACGGCTATTAGGTCAGCATCTATTCGAAGGTTTTCATGTTTTTACCCGTGTTAATGCTTATTCCTCAGCAATCAATTCTATATTATTTATGCAGGATAGAAATTATTTATATATTATAAGTACTTGTATATACTAGTATTAGGGTGGTTAACTTAATGGGGGCTACTTATTCTAGCCTGGGATTGATCACGAGGGAGAACCAGAGATACAGGGTCACAGTAATAGTTGACAGGTGCAAGGAATGCGGTATATGCATCAATGTATGCCCAACAAAAGTCCTCGTTAAATCCAGCGTATTAAACAAGTTCGGCTACCATCCCCCCGAGCCGGCACACATAGAGAAATGCATTGGTTGCAGGCTCTGCGAATACAACTGCCCCGATTTCGCTATATTTGTGGAGGTGGCTTCAAAGTGAGGAAAACCTTTGCCTCTGGTAACATGGCTATCGCTGAAGCCGCTATAGTTGCTGGTTTAAAATTCTATGCAGGATACCCTATCACGCCTAGCTCTGAGATAATGGAGTACCTTGCAGAGCATCTCCCAGGGCAAGGAGGCATCGTGATACAAATGGAGGATGAGATAGCCTCTATTAATGCCATAATAGGGGCATCATGGGCTGGAGCTAAGGCCATGACAGCTACCTCGGGCCCTGGATTATCGCTTATGGCCGAGGGAATAGGACTAGCTGTGATGAGTGAGACCCCAATAGTTATCGTGGACGTCATGAGGGCTGGGCCAAGTACTGGTGTACCGACAAAGACTACTCAGGCAGATGTTTTTCAAGTCAGGTGGCTGACACACGGAGACTATATTATCCCTAGTTATATCCCCTGGAGTGTACAGGAGGCCTATGATTTAACAATTAAGGCTTTCAATACTGCTGAAAAACTTAGAACACCTGTAATACTCCTAAGCGATGCCGTGATAGCTCATCTATGGGAACCACTCGTTATCTATGAAAGAGGTGAGGTCGAGATCATTGAGAGGAGGAAACCTACTAGTAAAGATAATTATAAGCCATATATGCCCGGAGACGACCTGATTCCACCAATGGCGTGTTTCGGGGAGGGCTATAACGTGCTTGTCGAATCATTAACTCATGATGAGAGAGGATACTATGCTCCTACAAACACGTATCACAAGAACAGCGTCTTGAGACTAATGCTTAAAATAGTGAAGAACATTAGCTACGTGTATGAACAGGAAACATACATGGTTGACGATGCCGAGGTACTTCTGGTTTCATATGGTTCAACAGCTAGAACAGTTTATGCAGCAATAAGGGAGCTGAGGCGTAGAGGGGTTAAAGCCGGCATGCTCAGGCCGAAAACCCTCTGGCCATTAGACGAGGAGAGGATCTATAATAGTGTATCAAGCAGGATAGATAGGGTGATTGTCGTAGAGAATAATATGGGTAAATTATTCCTCGATATGAAACGCATTTTTAGAGATAGAGAGGTGTATTCAGCCCCCGTT
>ERZ1669248.745-NODE-745-length-14304-cov-15.535406_pt1 | contig 14304 bp, 14 predicted proteins | sample MGYA00579296_ERZ1669248 | MGnify/ENA primary metagenome ERZ1669248 (study PRJEB41166, sample SAMN08046057) | hot springs metagenome | biome: hot spring; feature: neutral hot spring; material: thermophilic sediment; isolation source: thermophilic sediment from...
AACCGTGAAACGAAAAGTGGGCCGGGCAGGATTTGAACCTGCGACCTTGGGATTAAGAGTCCCCTGCTCTGCCGGGCTGAGCTACCGGCCCACTCAAAAGGCGTGAAAAAAGTTTAGCGCAAATTTCGCCGACGGAAAGGGCAAAAGTTTCGGCTGAACAACTCCCACAGGCTAAAGGCTTGCCAAAATTTCATTTCGGTGATGCTCTCATGGAGCGCAAGTCTGGGAACGGATATGAAGCCATTCCAATGCCCAGTTTTGAAGATGACGCTCTCATTGAGCAACTGATAGAGCAGGTTTTGGAAGGTCACCCAAGAGCCGAGCAATGGCGGCAGTGGCGTGAGGCGCTTGAAGAAAGGCTTGAGAAGTTGCTTGAGTTGAAAGCGAAAGGCATCGTTGAATATCCCGACATTGACCAGCGCATTGAGGAACTCAAGCGATACATCGCTGTCCTGCGAGAGGAAGAAATCATCACCGAGTTCGTTGAGCAACAGGTTCGTATGGTCATCGGCAAAGTAAAGTTGAAGCAGATGGCTGGCGAGGAGTTGGGCGAACTTTGATAGGTCACTGCGAAACGATGCCTTGGTAGAACCCGAAAAGCCCCATTGCCATCTGGAAAATCAGGTAAACGAGCAGCAAAATCATGAAGCCATAAAGGGCAAAGCCAGCGACAATCGGGAGCGTCTTAAAGCCTGTTTTCGCCTCGCTTTCCAAAAATTCCGCAGCCTTTGTCATTGACTCGTCCAAGTTCCCTGATTTTTCGCCCGTTGCCAGCATTTGGGTTACGAGGGGCGGCATGAAGGGGATTTGCTCAACCACGCTGGAGAACTTTTCGCCTCGCTGCAACCGCAATTTCAACTTCTCCGCTGCGCTGATGATGAAAGGGTTGCCCGTTGATTGGGCAGCAAGTTCTAAACTGACATCTGGCGGCAAACCTGAAGCGTAAAGGAGTGCCATCGTCCGAGCGAAACGGGCTGCCATGATTTTCTGGAACGGGATGGAAATGATAGGCAAGTGCATCAGCACCATCTCAGTGTATTTCGCCGTCCATTGAGTCATGGACAAAATCCGCCAAAGCAACCAAAGCCCGATGAGAACTGCCAAAATTGTGAGACCGTTCCGAACAACCGTAACTGCTGGTGAACCTGAACCGAGAGCGGAAGCAATACCCAAGACCAAAAGCATCGCTAAAACCGAACAACCCATGTATGCTTTGGCGAAAATAGTCCCACGCTTCAAATCCTGCTCAAACTCTGCCTCTCGCTCAAAGTGTTCAGCCAAGTGAGCGAAGACCTGTTCAAGCCGACCGCTTTTTTCACCTGCTTCAATCAATGGCAAGACGAACAGCGGGAAATCGTAGCCTGTCTCACGAAGTGCTTGGGAGAGGGGAACGCCTTCGTTCACCCTCCTCGCCGCTTGGGCAGCAACCGACTTCAACGGTGACCTTTCCGTCTCCGCAAACAACTGCAAAGATTCGCTGAGCGAAATTCCCGTTCTGTAGGTGTTGTAAAGGTGGCGGAAGAAAACCGCCAAAGGTTTCGCTGGAACGCGGAAAATCATAAAAGGCGAAGGTCGCTTTTGCTCTTTTAATCGCACAGCAATTAAGTCTTGGTCACGAAGCCGCTTCGTCGCATCGGAAGGGTCAGCAGCGACCACTATCCCGCGCCTCAGTTGACCAGATTTGTCCCGTGCTTCATACTCGTAAACGGGCATGGCAAATCACCCCGAAAATTTTCGGGTTGTCCATTCAAAAGTTTGCGACAGCGGGACGGAAACGACATTTCGTTTTGAGTGAGAGGTGTTGGGATATGCTTGGTCGCGTCATTGTAGGTGCTGACGATGTTTACCCCGCCGCTCAAGCGGCTTGCGATTACCTTGAGGCAAAAGGCTATGAAGTTGTCAAGATTGGCTCATTGGTGACTGGAAAAGTTGAACCTTGGGTTGATGTAGCCGTAGAAGTGGCGAGGAAAGTCGTTGACGGTGAAGGGGATTTCGGAGTAGTGGTTTGCTACACCGGCACTGGTGTTTCAATGGCGGCGAACAAAGTCAAAGGAGCGAGGGCTGCCCTTTGTAATGACGCCAAGACAGCAGAAGGGGCTCGCAAATGGAACGACGCCAACATACTCGCAATGAGCGGTCGGCTCGTCACTCCCGAAGTGGCACGGGAAATTTTGGATGCATGGCTGTCAACGAAGGAAGTTGACCCAACGGAAGCGGAAAACATAGCGAAATTGAAAGCATTGGACAAGTGAAGGGGTGATGGGATATGGGCGCATTGCTTGATGCGTTGCGAAAAGTTGTCAATCGGGAAAACTTGACACAGGCGGAAGCGAAAGAGGCAATGGGTGTGATCATGAGGGGTGAGGCGACGCCAGCGCAAATTGCAGCCTTTCTGGTAGCGCTTCGCATGAAAGGCGAAACTGTCGCAGAAATTTCAGGCTTTGCAGAAGCCATGAGGGAAAGCGCCGTTAAAATTGACACGAAAAGGCGACCTGTTGTTGACACCTGTGGCACTGGCGGAGACCGTTTGAAAACCTTCAATGTCTCAACGGTTGCCGCCTTCGTCGTAGCAGGTGCAGGGGTAACTGTCGCAAAACACGGAAACCGTTCAGTTACGAGCAAGGCAGGCAGCGCCGATGTTTTGGAGGCGTTGGGTTTCAACTTGCAAATGTCACCAGAGAGGGCAAAACAAGCCCTTGATGAAATCGGCATCGCCTTCCTCTTCGCACCAAATTTCCACCCAGCGATGAAGCACGCCCTCGGTCCAAGGCGTGAGATTGGATTGAGGACTGTGTTCAATTTGCTGGGACCAATTGTCAACCCGTGCTCTCTGGATGGGCAACTGATGGGCGTTTATGAGGGCGCTTTAACTCCTGTCGTTGCCCGTGTGCTCTTGAACTTAGGTGTCAAACGAGCCTTCGTGGTTCACAGCCTTGACGGCATGGACGAAATTTCCGTCACAAGCGCAACGCAAGTGAGTGAAGTCAAAACCGGGGAAGTGAGCACTTATGTCGTCTTCCCAGAAGATTTCGGCTTCAAACGCGCTGACCCGCGAGAACTGGAAGGTGGAACTGCCGAAGAAAATGCGAAACTAATGAAGGCTTTGCTGAGCAACGAACTGGAAGGTCCAAAGCGAGATGTCGTCGTTCTAAACGCAGCGGCGGCAATTGTCTCAGCGGGATTGACCGATAGCATCAAGGAGGCAATTCCCATCGCTGACGAGTCCATCAAAAGCGGTGCTGCCCTGAAGAAACTTGAAGCACTCATTGAGTTCTCGCAGAAGGCGTGACAGAATTGCGACGGAGGTGCTGAAAGGATGGCTGAAGTGAGGAAGCACACCTATTTAGAGGAAGTAGAGCCCGGGGTTTACAGATTCGCAGATGCCAAGCAGGCTGAAAGCCGTGTCCGTAGGCAATTGGCTGAATTGTTTCGCCGAAATTTGGAACTTTGGAAGCAAATAAGGCACGGAGACCAAAGTTTATGGCGAGAAACTGAGGCTTTAATTCGCTGGCTTGAGAACGCTCAGGGGTGAAGGGTTTGGGCAGCAAAGAAGGGTCAGCGCTGAGGTTAGGGGATTGGTTGGGGAGAGCCTTGCTTAAGTGGGCGCCTAAGTTCATGGAGAGGTTAGGGCGAATCCTTTACGAGGAAGAAATCTCCCGATTGCGAGAGCGTGCTGTTACCTTCTTGCTTGAGTGTTTGCGCTACGAGTTGATTGCTCTTAACGGCGACTTGACACTGGCTGACTTGCGGACAAATCTCATGCTCCTCCGTCCCAACGGAACACTGCAAATGACTTACATTTCGGGCGATTATTCATTGGCTGAAAAGCAACTTGAATGGAGGGAAGGCATAGGTTGTTGCGGAATGGCTTGGGCGCGGAAAGAACCTACCGTCACTGATGCACAGGATACTGAAAGGTTGCCCCCAACTTATCGGGAAATTGTGAAGCATGTGAAAAGCGTCATTTCTGTGCCGGTAAAACGAGTTACAGGCGATTGGGTTGGTGTGCTGAATGCAGACTCCACCAAACCGTTGTCTCAATCGCGTCTGGATGAGGCGGAATTGAGGGATGTCGTCATTCGTTACGCCGTCGGAATTGGTTTGTTGTTCTGACAAGGCTTTGAGGGAAACCTGCTTCTGCCTTTGGCGAGAGGACAAGAAGCACTTTTGGGTAGGTGATTTCGGTGCAAATCCGCTGGGAACTTTTTGCTGCTTTCATCTTGGCGGGAGCGTTGACGGTCGCATCGGTGGCTGTTTTTGCGGTCTGCATCTCCCGCAAAACGGGTGGGGAGTGGCGCTATTGGTTTTACGGCGCTGCCGTCTTCGTCGTCTTTCAGGGCATTTTGAGGTTGCCTTGGATGATTGGGCTGAATTACTTGCTCCAAGACACGCTTAGGGCTTCCTTCGGTTTTCTGGTCGCTTTCACTGCGTTTGCGGCTCTAACAGCCGCTCTGTTTGAGCGTGGTGGGCAATGGATTTTGTTTCGTCGCTTTGTGAGACCTGAAGAACGAACTGCTCCTAACGCTTTGATGGTCGGTGCAGGTCACGGTGGCGTGGAAGCATTTTTCATCGGCTTGCTCTTAGCCTTGCAGAGCATCAATTACGCTGCCCTATTTTTACTCCCGCCGGAAGCCCTTAAGGGACAAGAACAAGCAATTGCTCAGGCGAAAACTATTTTCGCCCAGTTGGCTTGGTGGACACCGTTTATGGGGATGTGGGAGAGGTTGAGCACTCAGGTTTTCCAAATCGCTGCGACGATGATGGTTTGGAATGCTTTCCGAGTGGGACAGAAGTGGTTCTGGGTTGCTGTCGCTTCCCACTTCGGTGCGGATTTCATCTTCCCGCTCTTCCACATCCAAGCGAGGAAACTTTGGGGCGAAAATTTGGGTTCGTTGCTGACGGAAATTGCCATCACAATTTACGCTGCCGCTTGGGCTTACGCCGTCTGGAAATTCGTTTGGCTTCCCGCTCAAACTAAACTTTCAAGGGGTGACGAAACGGGCGATGAGCATCCTGCAGAAAATCCTTGAGGTGAAGCGAACGGAAGTTGAGAAACGGAAGCGAGAAGTTTCATTGGCGGAACTCAAACAGCGGCTCGTTCAAGCGCCACCAATTCGCCCCTTTGCTCAAGCAATAAGGCGTCAAGCCAATGAGCCGATAAGGCTTATCGCTGAGTTGAAAAAGGCTTCGCCATCAAAAGGGGTTTTCAGGGACGACTTTGAACCCGAAGCGATTTTGCGAGCCTACGAAAAGTCCCCTGCTTCGGCTCTTTCCATCCTGACCGACGAACCCTTCTTTCAAGGCAGCCTTGACAATTTGCTTTTAGCACGCCAGTTGACAACAAAGCCTCTTTTGCGCAAAGACTTCATCGTGGACGAGTTTCAACTTTACGAGGCACGAATTTACGGTGCCGACGCAGTCTTACTCATCGTCGCCGCACTTGATGAAAGCCAGTTGCGTGATTTGCTCAAATTGGCAATGGAACTGAACATGGATGCACTCGTTGAAGTCCACACTGAGGACGAGTTGGAAAAGGCGTTGAGAGCGGGTGCACAAATCATCGGCGTCAATAACCGCAACTTGCGAACTTTTGAGGTTGACTTGAACACGACTTTGAAGTTACGGAAACTTGTTCCGACCGATTGCATTGTTGTCAGCGAAAGCGGAATTGAAACCCGCGAGCAAGTTAGGCGATTGGAAGAAGCAGGAGTTGATGCGATTTTGGTTGGCGAGACTTTAGTGCGCAGCCCTGACCCTACCGCTAAAGCCAAAGAGTTGCTGGGCATTTAACGGAGGGCAAAGAAGATGCCGACGACCCAAACTGACCGAGCCGAACTCATCGCAAAATGGCTTCCAAAAATTTGCGAGGCGTTGCTTCAAGCCGACCCCGACATCGTTGCCATCGTCCAGTTTGGCTCGTCGGTTTATGCTCCTGAGTTAGCGCTGGACTTGGACTTGCTTGTCATCACGAAACGCAAAAAAGACGACGGCGTTTATTGGAACACCGTTTGGAGTGCTGGGCAACCTTTCTGGGTGGATGTCATCGTCGTAGAGGCAGGAAAGCCGTTGGGTTTCCTCAGCGCCGCTGTGCGCGCCTTCGGGCGGTTGGTGTTCGGAGACAAGCAAGCAGTGGAAGAGGTGACGAAAGAAATGCCCGTGCCTACTTTTGATGAAGCACGGCGTGTTTTGCAGGCAGGTGAGGCTTACCTGATAAATGCTGCTCAGGAGCAAGACCCCATTATCCGTGAGACCCATTACCGCAACGCTTTTAACGCCTTGTTTGACGCCGCTCGTTTGGCGGCGATGGCGTTTTTGCTGACGGAAGAGACGCGTTGGGGCGTCTTGCTTGACCGCTTACCCGACCCCTTTGACCAGCAATTTCGCTCAATCGTTCATGACCTTCACATTGCCATCTTCTACCAGCGAACCTTGCCTTTGGATGTTGAGGCAGAATTTGAAAGACAACAAGAGCGCGTCCGCAGGTTCATTGATGAGTTGGAAAACGCAAGCAGGCGAACATGACGGAGGTTTGAGATATGCTGTCGCTTCTGGACTTGGAACTTGGCGTTTGGGTTAACCTGAAGAATGGCGCTGAAGTGTTTATCAGGAAGTTCCGCAGGTCGGACGGCGATGCGCTATATGAGTTCTTCACGAAAGGTCTGTCACCTGAAAGCCAGCGACTTTACTCGGTTCAGCCTTTAGACCGAAGTTTGGTCAACACAGTCGTCAACGAAGCCGATGCGCCTGATGTGTTGCGGTTGGTCGCTTTTGAAGGTGGGCGAATTGTCGGCTACGCTTACTGGAGACAGCAAATTTTCAACCCAAAAGTGCCTTTGCTCAGTATCGCCGTCGCCGACAGCCATCAGGGCTTGGGGCTCGGCAGGGCTTTGATGGAGTTGCTCATTGAAGGTGCAAAGTTGAAAGGCATGGAAGGGATTGAACTTCATGTCTACAAGCACAACCGAAAAGCCATCGCCCTCTACAAAAAACTGGGCTTTGAAGTCGTCGGAGACACAGATAACGGTCGGCAGTGGGTCATGCTTTTGCGGTTTGATGCTGATGAGCGATAAAATTTTGGTGCTTAAGCAAAACCTTGCTGGACGGAGGTGACTGTTGTGGCAAAATGCCGTCTGCGCGAAAAAGAACTAAGGCGAAGGCGACACCGATATTGGAAGCGCAGAAAGCAACGCATCAAACAGATGATCCTTGAGGCGAGGCTTCGCAAACTTGAGATGAAACAACAACAGCAACAAATTGCTGCCCAAACGACCGGTGCTGCAGAAGCGGCTTCAAGCGGGGCTCAAACTGAAGTGCAGCAGGCGTAACTTGTTGTTCGGGGAAAGAGCACCTGTTCAAAGAGGGTGGGGCACATGCGTGTAACTTGTCAGGCGCCGGTTCGGGTGGACTTTGCTGGGGCATGGACGGATGTCGCGTTTTTCTACGAGCCTTTTGGTGGTGCGACACTCAACGCCGCCATTGCTCACTATGTCTACGGCGAACTTTTGGTTGGCAAAGATGCACCATCAGGTGAGGGGGTTTCCATTCGCTACTACACCGACTTGCCGACGGGTTCGGGGCTTGGAACTTCTGCGGCGATGAATGTCGTTTGGTTGGCGTTAGTGAAGGCTGAGCCTGTGACCACTCAAGAGGCTCGTCAGTCCATTGCCGAAGGTGCATATCAAGCCGAAAAAATCTTGGGCATCATCGGAGGCAAGCAAGACCAATACGCTGCTGCTTTTGGCGGCATCAACCTGTTTGAGTTCAAAAACGACGGGGTGACCGTCAACCCAGTCCGCATCCCGCCTGCGAAATTGGCTGAGTTGGAAAAACTTTTCGTCCTTTGTTACACGGGAGCGTCAAGGCTATCATCTCGCATTCACGAGAATGTTTGGGGCAGGTTTGGGCGAGGCAACCGAGAGGTCATTGATGCCCTCTTGACAATGCGAGATAGCGCTTACGAATGCAAGGAAGCCCTTGAGAAAGGGGATTGGCAAAAAGTCGGCGAAATCCTTTCGCTCCAGTTTGAGTGCAGCAAACGGTTGGACATTTCCACAACCAACGAAACCATTGAACGGTTGTTTGAGTTGGTGAAGGACGAAATCCTGGGCGGCAAACCTTGCGGTGCGGGCGGTGGCGGATGCGTTTTGTTCTTGTGCAAGGACGAAACCGCAAAGTGGCGGACGGAGCAGAAACTTCTGGAAGCGAAGATGACCTTATTGCCCTTCCGTTTTGACTTCAACGGGTTGACAGTCCGCATTGAGCCGTGAGAGGGCAAGTCATGGCGAAACGCTTGCGAGTTTTCGCGACAGCGATTTTGACAAGGTGGCAATTGCGAGGCTCGTTGGCTCGCCCCATTAGTGCATAAAGCCGGTTGGGCATCTCCTACAACGCTGTTGTGAGCCGAGGCTAACCTTCTGGAGCATCCTTAACTGTCCTTTGAGGGCTTAGGATGGCACAATAACTGCGGGAATTTCGGTCGGGAGGTGAGTCCCGGATGAAGAGACGGGCATTGTGGTTCAAACTTTTAGTTCTGGCGGGGGCGGCTGCTTTAACCGCTCACGGGCAGGAAAAATCCGCTGTGACAGGAAAGGTGCTTACCCCAGACGGCAAACCCGCTGTGGGAGCGACTGTTTGGCTTGTTGTCAACAGGTGGGAAGTCGGTCAAATGACCGTTGAGTCAAAAACCTTAACCAATGTCAAGGGCGAATTTAGCCTCCCTTTCAAAACACCTTTGCGGGTCTATTCCGCTTATGTCATTGCCCATCATCCTAACTTCGCTGTTGGCTGGCAAAGTTTTGACCCGAGAGATTTAAAGCCGTTGACAGTTCGGTTGCGCCAACCTGCGCCGCTGACCGGCACTGTCTTGACACCCGAAGGCAAACCGCTGGCTGGGGCAAAGTTGCAGGTCGTGGAAGTTGAGAATGTTCGGTCAAAGATGGCTTTTGAGACGACGGAACGAGAACTCATCAGCGAGGAGATGCCCGAAGAAGTTTCACCGTTTTGGACCGTAACGGACTTGCAAGGTCGTTTCGTGTTTCGCAACTTACCCGCTAACACACAAATTTACCTTCGGGTTCATCATCCCGATTACGCTCCCGCTCGTCTGCCACAGCCTGAGGAATGGTTTCCCATCCGAACGGGAACTGAGGAAGTGACGCTGGTCGCCGTCCCGAAAAGTTTCCTGAAAGGGCAGGTGCTTCGCAACGGTCAACCTGTTAAGGGCGCGCAAGTGATTTGCAAGTCGGAGTTTTACGGCGAAAGGGAGTATCGCGCCAGCACCGATGAGAACGGCGAGTTTGAAATCGCGCTTCATCTTGGGCGATGGTTCGTTTACGCTTCAGCCGAGGAAGGAAAGTGGCAGTCCGAACTGAAATTCATCTCAGTTGTGCCGGGGCAAACCCTTACGCTTAACTTTAAACTCCAACGAGCCGTTGAGATTAAAGGGGTCGTGAAAGATGCGGAGACGAAAAACCCTGTCCCTTTCGCTGAAGTTTACGCAGACCGTCAAATTCAAGCGGGAGTTGAAGGCGAGCCGCCGAGATGGTGGCGCTCAAAAGAAGTCAAGGCTGACGAAAAAGGGAACTTCACCCTTTTCCTTTTGCCGGGCAAATGGACTGTTCGCGCTTGGGCTTCTTACTCACCTGACCATTTCGCTGAAGCCACCAAGGAAGTTGAACTCAAAGGCGAAAGCGTGGATTTGTCCGACTTGCTTTTGCAATCTCCGCGAAAATTGACCGTGCAAGTCGTTGACGAAAAGGGCAAGCCGGTGCCGAAAGCCATTGTGAGCAGCGGCAGTTGGCTAATAAGGCAAGCGGACGAGAAAGGCAACGCTCAAATTGAGTATCCGCCGAAGCAACTTTGGGCGGCATCGCCAGACATGACAAAGTTCGGCATGGTAGAAGTCAAACCTGAGGCGAAATCCGTCCAAATCACTGTTGAAAAGGGCATCCCAGTTAGCGGGCAAGTGACAGACGAGGACGGCAAACCCATCCCCAACGCTCGCATCTGGGTGCGGGTTTTGCAGCGAGACCCTGACTTTCCATTTGAAATGCCCAACGATTGGTTTGAGGTTTACTCCGACAAGGGAGGTCAGTTTCGTTTCCACCTGCCATCGGGTGTGAAGTTTCAACTCACTGTGCTCGCCGAAGGTTTCTTCCCGACGGCAACAGAACCAACCATTTCTGAGGATAAACCCGTCACGATGACCGTGAAGGTGAAGCGCCCCAATTTAGTCCTCACAGGCAAAGTTGTGGATGGAGAGACGGGACAACCTGTTTGGGGAGCAGCAGTAAGGGTTTGGCTGATGACGCCCGGCGGCGCCGCAACGGAATGGGGCGCTCTCATCGCATTCACCAACGAACGAGGGGAATTTAGGCTAACGGGATTGCACAGCGAGCATTTAGGCGATTTCACTGTTTACCATCCCGCCTATCGCCCTTTCCGAGAATGGAGACCGTCGTTAGGTCAGCAATTTTTAGTCCGCTTGGAGCGTTATCGCCCCGTTTTCATCGCTCAACTTGCTGTCGGTAACACTGCACCACCTTTAAGCGATGTCAAGTGGCTTGACGGTGAAGCGCCGTCGCTGAGGGGCAAAACGACCTACTTGCTCTTCGCCATGCCATACGACCCCGCTTGCGAGCAAGCAATTCAAAGGCTTAAAGAACTGCAAAGCAAATCGCCGGGGGAAGTCCAAGTCATCGTCGTCTTTGATGCGTCACTGCCTGCCGATGAATTACGCCAATATGCGAGAGAATTGCAGTTGCCCTTTCACATAGGGACAGTCCCTGAAGGGCAAAAGAGCGGCTGGGACAGCGAAACTTTTCAAATTTACGGCGTCAAAGCCGTGCCCATGTTGGTCGTCATTGACGAGCAAGGAGTTGTCAAGGCAGTTAATCCTGAAGGCGATTAGGGAGGCAAAATTTCCGTTGAACCAAACCACCTGCCTTGAGGACGGTGAAGTATGATGGACGAAATTCTTATCACTGTTGAGATTGAGCCGCTGGAGGAGGGGGTTATCTGGCGACGAGTAGAGATTTGCCAGGCTTAGTCGCTCAAGGGCGAACATTGGCTGAAACGCTGGAAATTGCTCAAGATGTAGCCCGTAAAATCATTGAGTCGCACATAGAGCATGGTGACCCATTGCCTCCCAAAATCGCTGCTGCTCTAAAGCAACGAAAGGCGGAGAAAGCCTAACGGCTTAAGCACCGTCATTGGTTGTTCAAAATCTGGCGGGAGGTGAACAAAGATGCGTTGGATGATGCTAATGTTGTTGCTGACAAGTTGTGCGGCAATGGCGCAAGATAAACAAATCGTGCCGTTGCGCTACGAACTTTGGTGGGACGAACGGAGTTTCTGGTTCATCGGAAAGGAATTGACTACCCCTGGCAATGCGAAATTACCGCCTTTGAACAACCCCAAGTTTTTCTCAAGCAAATTCGCAGACAGCGAACGGTTGTTCGCAGTGGCTGAGGAAGAAGGCGAATTGATACTTGTGGCTGACACCGATGGCGACAACGACTTGACTGACGAGAAAGTGTTTCGGCTAAGGCAGCGAGGCTACCATCGGGTCTTCGGTCCCATCCCGATGAAAATCCGAGTGAACGGTAAAATCGTTGTGAGGCATATCGGCGTTAGGGTTGACCGAGAGGAAGACGGCAGCCTGACGCCCTACTTAATCGTTGCAAGCCGATGGAAAGGGACGGTTCAATGGGATGGCAAATCCGTGCCTGTGACAATTCTTGATGCCAACGCTGACGGTTTGGTCAACGAAGATGACTTTTTGTTCTTGGGCGATGAGTTTGAAGGACGCCGTTTGCCCGTCTCAGGAAGGTTGGGAATTGAAGGGCGCTTCTTCCGATTTCATGTTCCACCAACGGGTGAGCACTTGGTCATTGAACCCATTCAAGTCAAATCCGCAACTGTGCAAGTAAGAGGCGACGAGGCTTCACTCACGCTTGAGGACAACGACGGACGGTGGACACTTGATGGGCGCAACGGGAAAGTCTCAGCACCTGCAGGTGAGTTCCGATTGCTTGAAGTTACCGTATCGCGTAAGGACTCGCAAGGTCGGAATTGGGTGCTGACTGCTGCTGCATACGGTCCCGCAGCGCCAAGGTTGAATGTTTCCGAGCACGGTGCGAGCCTGGAGATTGAGCCCCTGAAGGTTGAACTGATTTACAACCGCAAAGGCGACGAGGTTGAGTTTTCCCTTGACATCAAAACAGCCAACGGGATGAGCCTTAGGGGTTTGACAGTTGACAACCGACTTCCACCTGAACCCAAATTGCAACTGAAAGCGCCGAACGGCGAAGTCATAGCCGAGCCCCAATTTCACTACGGCTGAGGCTTCACTTGCTCGCTCGTGTGGCGAGCACCAAAAAACGCACCAAGGGAATTGACAGCGACAGTAATTTTTGATTTCGGTCCGTTCAAAGCGGAAAGAGAAGCAGCGAAGGTAACTCTTAGGTGAGGCAATTGCAACTTTGAGATGCGGATGCAGCCTGCTCTGGTGAGAGAACAAATCGGCAAAGGTAGCGCTCTTACCTCATTTCGCTTTGCTGTTGACGCTGATTTGAGTGGGCAGGAACTTTTGAACTGGCGGCTCCAATTCGCCTTTCAGCAACCTCACCAGCAATTCAGCCGCCTCGTAGCCCAAGTTAAAATAAGGCGGCTCTATGACGGCGACACCTTCAAGGAACGCCATTTGCCCGGGAAATTTCTCCTTGATGACCAAGCCCAAATCCTCAGGCACTCTAATCCTCCTCTCCAACAACGCCTTGCCGAACCCTATGGCTGCCATCTCAGCGAGGAAGACCAACGCTTCAGGTCTTTCGGCGGCTGCGAGGAATTTTTGGGCAAATTGGTAACCTTCTTCGGGTGTATAGCCTGCTGTCCAAACCCACCTGCGAGAATTGAGCCCTTTCTCCGACAAAGCATGCTCAAAGGCTTTCAAGTTAATTTGGTGGCAGGTATACTCCAGACCCGGCAAGACCAACCCTATTTGGCGGTAACCTCGTCCGACGAGAAAATTAACGGCTTGGACAACCATTGCAAAGTTGTCAATGTCAACGCAGTTGATGCCTCTCACACCTTCTGGCGGTGTGCTCACCAGAACCATCGGCAATTTGCTTTTGCGCCACAAATTCAAGTTTGGGTCATCGGAGCGAATCGCACCGACGAGGAGCACGCCGTCAACTTCATTTGGATGGAACAAGTCTGGTTTCGGCAAGTATCCTTCCGAGTTCGGGCTTGCCCTGACCAGCAAACTATAATCGCTTCGGCTTAAAGCCTCGCTGACCCCAGCCAAAACGAAAGCCATCGCCGGGTGTCGGTAAATCTCCGACATTGACCACGCAAAACTTATTCCTACCGTTAAAGTGCTTTTGGTTGCCAAACTGCGAGCGCCACGATGTGGTCGGTAGCCCAATTGACGGACGATTTTGAGAACTTTTCGCTTAGTCGCCTCGCTGTAGCGAACCTTGCTGTTGCCGCCATGCAAGATGGCAGAGACAACCGTGTGTGACACGCCCGCTTTACGGGCGATGTCGCGTATAGTCGGCATGAAACCATCACCCCTGTTGATTGGCTAAGTCTCAGCCAATTATGGCGCAAAGCCAAAGTCGTCAGCAAATGGTTAGACAGGCAATTCAGTGAGTTGGTAATTCGTTGACAGAAAAATCAGCGTGGGAACGAATTCAATTGCTGAAGGCAAATTGGGCTCACTGCAAGGTTCTCCATTCAGCGAGACCCAACTCCTTGAACATCCCCAAGCGTATGAGTGTGTTCGGAAAGCCTTTCTAAGCAGATTTTCTACGAGTGAAATCAACCTTTGGGAGGGCGAGGCTCCCGCCGAGCCGAAAATGTCGGCAAATCGTGAGATGGGCAGGTCGGATAAATTTAGGCTCACCAGGAGGTTCGCCCTCCCATTAGATTGCTCACCAATGAATTGGCGGGCTACGATGTAGTGTCGGGGCTTTTCTCCGACGATTAACAACCCAAACCGTAGGGGCGGATGAAATCCGCCCGAAGAATTTTCGGACAGGCTTTGCCTGTCCCTACATTCTTTGTCAAAGTAACCGTGCATTCCAATACTGGGCAGGTAGAGCCTAAACAATTAAGGCGTGAGTGTATTCTAAAAATCTGCCTTCAGGTTCGTTTCGGCTCACAGCAGAATCACAGGAGCGGCTTAAATTGAATTGTAGGAGCGGCGTTAGCCGCGAACCCTTCCCGTGTCGGCTTATTCGCGCCGGACGGCGCTCCTACAATGAAGCAGAAACCCGTCCGTTTCCGAACACACTCTAAGCG
>ERZ1669248.747-NODE-747-length-14271-cov-6.283343_pt1 | contig 14271 bp, 15 predicted proteins | sample MGYA00579296_ERZ1669248 | MGnify/ENA primary metagenome ERZ1669248 (study PRJEB41166, sample SAMN08046057) | hot springs metagenome | biome: hot spring; feature: neutral hot spring; material: thermophilic sediment; isolation source: thermophilic sediment from...
ATGCCGTCCGCTATATTACCCCATACGGTAAGACCTGCATCCCTGTAAGGGTTGTCTACGTTAGACCCTATGGTAAAGGGTAAAAACGCATTACGAGGGGATAGATAGTATTCGTCTTTTATATTATTATTCTTATCCTCTACCGTTATCTTAGAGATATCACTTCTGACACTATAGCCATATCCAGTAGGAATAAGGTATGTGTATTCGTCTGTTAGTGATGCTCTGCTAAAGGGTAGCCTGTAGAGACCTGCCATGATCTGGAACTCTTCCATGAATTTGAAGTTTATGAAGGCGTCGTTAACTCTTGATGTTTTTGTTCCTTGGTGGTAAGTTCTACCAGACAATACATTATTATTACTACCCCTCACATCGTGAACATGAAAGTCCAAGTTTGCACCAAATTGGATCAGCTTATTCACTTGACCGTTGAAGTAAATCCTGGCATTGTTGATGGAGAAGTCGGTGTAGTTCCTCTCATTATAAGCAGAAAGATCAGCTTTAGGATAAGAAGAATTAGTAGAACTAACTTTGCTCTTTGTCTTCCCCAAGTGCTGTGCCCATATTTGGAGCTTTAGTCCCACGTTGGCAAAGGTATCTTCGTCAACTCTGATGACTGCTCCCTGAGAAGGCAAAACTGTTGCTCCCATCAGGGCTGCCATTGCCAAGAGGCTTTTCCTCATGTTATTACCCTCCTTTAAAGAATTTGATAAGTTATATCTTAACACACAAAAATTCCTATGTCAAGAGTTTTTAAGCTCTTTTGCTATTTTTCAAACAGACTTGGCAGAGCTTGACTTAATCTTAGTGCAGGTTATATTTTAAAGCTTTAAAATAAAGGAGGTAGGAAGGTATGCTTCCAAAAGAAGTACTTGAAAGCCTCAGAGCTAAATTGCTTGAAGAGAAAGCTAAAATCTTAGAAAGGTATCGCAAAAAAGAAGATACGCAAGCGAGAATAGGGGAAGAGGTAAAAGAGCCCGGAGATCTTGAGGATATTAGCCAAATGACTTACACTCAGGAACTTTTGGACAACCTATCTACCAGAGAGATTTTCTTACTTAGAGAAATAGATTATGCACTGCAGAAGATGGATGCGGGAACTTACGGTATATGTGAATACTGCGGTGAGGAGATTCCCATTGAGAGATTGCAAGCCATACCTTGGACGCGCTATCACGCTCACTGCGCAGAAAAGGTAGAAGAAGAAGGTATAGCTCCCACATATCCTGCTATTACCTTTGACGCTACTATACCTGAGGAGATGGAAATACAAAGAGAAGACATAACTGAAGCATGAACACCTTTGATTTCTACCTTCCGGTAGAGATCATCTTTGGTACAGGCAGTGTGGAAAAGGTAGGAAATATAGCCAGGCGTTTTGGCTTTAAGGCTATGATAATTACCGGAAGGAAAAGCGCAAAGGAAAGTGGTGCTCTTGATAGGGTAGTGGAATCCCTTGAAAGAGCAGGTATAAGGGACATCTTAATTTTTGATGGTATAGAGCCCAATCCTACAGATAAGCAGGTAAATGAGGCAAGTCAGATAGCTGTAAAAGAAAAGGTGGATTTTATTATAGGTCTTGGTGGTGGAAGTTCTTTGGATGTGGCAAAGGCTGTATCTATAGTCTCTTCTAACGAAGGATACGCATGGGATTATGTGAATTATCCAGAAGGACCAAGGCTTATCCCTTTCTTGAACAGACCAGTCATATGCATACCCACAACCGCTGGCACAGGTAGCGAAGTAAATAGGTACTCTGTAATATCTAATCCCATTAGAAAGGAAAAGCTTGTTATTTCACACTCACTTAATTATCCAAAGGTGGCTATTGTGGACCCAGCACTTACAAAAACCATGTCCCCGCGCCTTACTGCCATCACAGGTATAGACGCTTTTATACACGCTCTTGAATCCTTTACTAACAGAGCGTATAACCCTATGGCAGATGAGCTTGCTATAAGAGCTATCAGAATAATAAAGGAGTGGCTACCTATAGCGGTGAAAGACCCCGAGAACATGAAAGCCAGAGAGATGATGAGTTATGCATCTATGCTTGCAGGTATTGCCATAGACAAAAAGAGAGTAGCTCTCATACACGCTATGGAACATCCTGTATCCGCTCACTATCCTAATGTGGCTCATGGAGAAGGTCTTGCTGCCTTGGCGGTTGTCATAACCGAGTTCAACTACGGAGGAAACCCAGAAAAGTACGAACTTTTTGCGGAAGCGATGGGGTATGAAAGAAAGGCATCAAAAGCGGTAGATGCGGTACTAAATCTTCTGAAAAGCGTAGATCTAACCCCAAGCCTTAGATCCCTTGGTGTTAAAAAGGAAAGCTTAGAAAAACTAACGGAAGATGTTTGCATGCTTTCATGGCACTCTTTCCAGCTAAACCCTGTAGAGCCAACACCAGAAGACATATACAGGCTTTATGAAACTGCCTACGGTTGATGGATAAGTATGAAAGTGCTCACCTACCATAACATAGGAACACCACCAAAATCCGCAAAACTCAAAACTTTGTATGTCAAGCCACAAGACTTTAGGAAGCAGATAAAAGCTCTTAAACTTTTGGGATACGAATTTTTAAGAAGCGATGACCTGCTTAAAAGTCCAAAAGGCAGAGGTGTGCTTCTTACCTTTGATGATGCGTATCTAGACTTTTGGGAAAATGCCTTTCCTTTCTTAAAGCAGGAAGGAATACCTGCGCTGGTCTTTGTGCCTGCTGGTCTTGTGGGTAGGTTCAACGAGTGGGATTACCAAAAGCTAATGGTGAAAAAAACCCTAATGGATTGGCAACACCTCAGGGAGCTTGTGAGTGCAGGCATAGAGATAGGCTCGCACAGTCTGACGCATCCGTACCTCTCTCAGATACCCAAAGAAACCGCAAGAAGAGAGATAGAAGACTCAAAAAAAATCCTTGAGGACAAGCTGGGAGTAGAAGTAAAAACCTTTTGTTATCCTTACGGAGACTACAACCAAGAAGTTAGGGATATGGTGGCAGAGGCTGGCTATCTTATGGCTTTTACCACAAAACACGGCTCTGTTTTGGAAAGTCCTAACCTTTTTGAGATAAGAAGGATCACGGTATTTGGAAATGACTTTCTCCCTAAGTTTTTGTTTAAGGTTGTGCTATGAAGATAGTTTGGCTCAATGGAAATCCAAATCCCAATTTTGGGGGCACCGAGATACACACGGTGCAGATGATAAAAGAACTTGTAAAGGAAGGCCTGCATGTGCTTTTGGTTTGTGCCAAAAACTCTTATGTGGACAGACATGTGCATGATGTAAAGAAGTACTACGCAAGTTTTCCCAACAGTTTGGCTCTTACAAGCACTATAAGACTTGCGCGCATTATAAAAAGGGAAAAACCAGACTTTTTGATAGCCAACAACGGAAAAGAGTACGTTAATGCCCTCCTTGCAGGTAAGTTTGCAAATACAAAAGTGGTCTTTTTCAGACACATGGAGAGAATGAAGCAGTGGATGGTAAGAAGGTTTGTGTTTCCTTATGTGGATATGTTTCTTGCGGTAAGCCAAAAGGTCAAAGAAAATCTTGTGCAGGAGGGCGTACCCAAGGAAAAAATAAGGGTAGTTTACAACATAGTGGATGAGGAGAGGTTTTTTTACACAGAAAAGCAAAAGGATACAGTGGAAATACTCTTTGTGGGGAAGCTGGATCAGGGAAAGGGAGTGATGGACTTTTTGGAAGCTCTTGAGGAGCTTGCAAAGACTGAGATTAACCTCAAAGCGTGGATAGTGGGCGATGGTAGTCTAAGAAAAGCAATAGACTCATACATAGTGCAAAAGGGTTTGGAAAAGAGGATCAGGGCGGTAGGATACACTCCAAAAGTTGAGGAATACTACAAAAGGGCGCATATATGTGTGATACCATCAAGAGAAACAGAAGCTTTTTCAAGGGTTGCCATAGAGGCTCTTGCTTGTGGATGTGCCTTAGTGGTTTCAGATGTGGGCGGGATCAAAGAAGCTGTAGAAGAAGGCTACAATGGTTTTGTGTTTCGTGCTGGGGACACAAAAGACTTGATTGATAAGCTCAAAAGGGCGGTGAAAGAATGGGAAAAGCTATCCAAAAATTCAAGGGATCTTTACGAAAGAAAGTTTTCAAGGAATGCCATCATGAAAAGCTTTTTCTCTGCCTTAGAAGAACTCACACGTTAAACCTAAAATACACTATATCACCATCTCTTATTTGGTAATCCTTGCCTTCAAGCCTTACAAGGCCAAGCTCCTTTGCCTTGCTCATAGAACCTACCTTTATGTACTCTTCATAGTTTATTACCTCAGCAGCTATAAAGCCTCTCTCAAAGTCCGAGTGGATCTTTCCAGCGGCCTGGGGCGCTTTTGTACCCTTCTTTATCGTCCATGCCCTTGTCTCTTTCTCACCAGCGGTAAAGAAGGTTATAAGGTCAAGCAGGGCATAGCTTTCTCTGACTAACTTGTTCAGACCTGGCTCATCAAGTCCGTAAGCGTTAAGCATCTGCAGTTTTTCTTCCTCAGGGAGCTCTATAAGTTCAGCCTCAAGCTTGGCACATATGACAACCACAGGAGCTTTTTCCTTTTTAGCATAATCCATCACCTGCTTTACATACACATTCCCACTTAGACCTTCTTCGTCCACATTTGCCACATACAGCACAGGCTTGGTAGTAAGCAGGAAAAGGGTCTTCTTTGCATATTCCAAAGTATCTTCTGGGAGTTCGGTGTGTTTTCTGATGGGTTCTAAATTCTCAAGGATCTCTTTCAATTGCAGGAGTTTTTCAAGTTCTTCTTTGGCTTTTTTGTCCCCAAGCTTTGCGAGTTTCTCCACCTTTTCTATCCTTTTGCTAACGGTTTCTAAATCTTTAGCTATGAGCTCTAAGTCTATTATCTGCGCATCCCGTATTGGGTCCACACTACCTTCCACATGAACTATGTCAGGATTTTCAAAGCATCTTAGTACCATAACTATAGCGTCCACCTCTCTTATGTGAGCCAAAAACTGATTGCCAAGACCTTCACCTTTACTGGCATTGCGCACAAGCCCCGCTATGTCCACAAACTCAATAAATGTGGGCGTTATCTTTTTAGACTTTTCCATCTTTGCTATTTGCTGTAGCCTTTCATCAGGTACTGCCACCACTCCCACATTGGGTTCGATGGTGCAAAAAGGGTAGTTAGCTGCTTGAGCCTTGGCGGATTGAGTGATGGCATTAAAAAGCGTGGACTTGCCCACGTTAGGTAATCCTACTATACCTACACTTAGACCCATAAACTCTTAAATATAGTTATAATTTTGTGTATGGCAAAGAGGGTTATTTTGGCTTATTCAGGTGGATTGGACACCTCCGTAATGGTAAGGTGGCTCACACAAAAGGGATACGAAGTTATCACCTACACCGCAGATGTGGGACAAGGAGAGGAGCTAAGCGATATACCCCAAAAGGCAAAATCTTCTGGAGCGGTAGATGCCATAGTAGAGGACCTCAAAGAAGAGTTTGCTAGAGATTACTGTCTTCCTACTCTCAGGGCTTTGGCTCTGTATGAAGGCAAATATCCCCTTAGCGCTTCTCTTTCAAGACCTCTGATATCCAAAAAGCTTATTCAGTACGCGGAAAAGTTTGGTGCGGATTACATAGCTCATGGTTCTACGGGAAAAGGCAACGATCAGGTGAGGTTTGAGGTGTCCGCATGGGCTTTGAATCCCAACATTGAGGTAATAGCGCCCGTTAGAGAGTGGGAGTTCAGATCTCGTGAAGAAGAGGTAGAGTACGCCATCAAACACCAAATACCCGTAAAGATAACAAAAGAAAAACCTTACTCCATAGATAAGAATCTGTGGGGAGTTTCCATAGAGTGTGGTCCCATAGAGGACCTGCTTGAAGAACCACCCGAAGATGCCTTTGAATGGACTGTCTCTCCCAAGAAAGCACCAGATGAGGAGGAGTATGTGGAAATAACCTTTGAGGAGGGCACACCTGTAGCGATAAATGGAAAGAGATACGAGCTTTTAAGCCAGCTTATCCTTGACCTAAACGTTATAGGAGGAAGGCACGGCATAGGAAGGATAGACATGGTTGAAAACAGGCTGGTAGGTATAAAAAGTAGGGAAGTTTACGAAGCACCAGGTGCTACACTTCTTTATACCGCTTACAGAGAACTTTTATCTCTTACCACAGATAGGTTTACCTTCCACTACTTTTTAAGCCATATACCCCATGAGTATGCCAAGCTGGTGTATGAAGGACTTTGGTTTTCTCCTCTAAGAGAAGCCTTAGATGCCTTTGTTTCCACAGTAGCAAAGTGTGTCACAGGAAGCGTTAAACTAAAGCTGTATAAAGGTTCTGTGACGATAGCTTCAAGGAGCTCACCCAACTCTCTTTATGTGGAAGAGCTTGCCACATATTCCGAAAGGGATGCTTTTGACCACAGGGCTGGTGCTGGTTTTACAAAGGTCTTTGGCTTACCTCTAAAGACCTTAGCGAGGGTTAAAAAATCATCATGCTAATAGCTGTACCACTAACTGACGCAGAGTTTGATAGGCGCTTGGAGGAGTGCAAAACCTTAGGAGCGGACATAGTGGAGCTCAGAGTGGATATGTTTGAAAACACACAGGTGGATCATGTTCGCAAGCTCATAGAAAAAGCCCACTCTGTAGGTCTTATGACCATCCTTACCATAAGGAGTGAAGAAGAGGGTGGCAGAAAAGTAGAAAACCGTGAGGAGCTCTTTCGGGAGTTATCACCCATCAGTGATTACACAGATGTGGAATTATCTTCACTCAGCATCTTGTCAAAGGTTAGAGATGTAGTAAAAGCCCACAACAGAAAGCTTATAATCTCTTATCACAACTTTTCTGCTACACCACCCAAATGGATACTCAGGGAGGTCTTTAGATCCGCACGGCGATGGGGTGCGGATATAGTCAAGATTGCTGTCAAAGCCAACTCCTACAAAGATGTAGCGGAGCTTTTATGCATAGGAAAGGAGGAGGAAGGAGAAAAAATACTCATCTCCATGGGGAAGGTGGGAAGCATTTCCCGATTAGCTGGGTTTGTGTTTGGATCTGTAATATCCTACGCCTTTATAGACAAACAAGTGGCAGAAGGTCAGATACATCTTGAACAGATGGTAAAACTTAGGGATCTCTTTTATGGTCAAAGTTAAGTTCTGCGGACTAAAAAGGTGTGAGGATGTAGAAAAAGCCCTATCTTTAGGTGTTGATTACATAGGTTTTGTACTCTTCCCAAAAAGCCCACGGTTTGTAAGCTTTGATGAGTTAAAGGAATTGGTGCATAGTGCAGGAAGCGGTGTTAAAAAGGTAGGTGTTATGGTAAATCCTGAGTATGAAGAGGTCAAAAAAGCCCTTGATATGGGTATAGATTTGGTCCAACTTCATGGAGAGGAAAGTCTTGAGTTTGCAAAAAAGATAGGAATAAGTAGAGTTATAAAAGCCTTTAGAGTCAAAGGTGAATTGCATATAGACCAAGAGTGGCAATCTGCCTATGCCATCCTTTTGGACACATACTCAGAGAAAGCCTACGGTGGAACAGGAAAGACTTTTGATTGGAAAATAGCGGAAAAATTTGTAAAGGAGGGATTTCGCGTTTTTCTATCGGGAGGACTAAACCCAAGTAATGTGATCCACGCAGTAAAAAGGGTAAATCCCTATGCGGTTGATGTTTCCTCTGGTATAGAAGTAAGTCCAGGTGTAAAGGATCACAAAAAGATGATTGAATTTGTAGATGCCCTCAGAAATGGTCTATTTTGAGAACATCCTAAAAGCAAGACACATTAAACATCTTCTAATTTTCCTCTTAGCTCTTTTGGTAAGCTTTCTTAGAGTAGAAAAAGAGGAGGAGTATTTATCAGATGATCTTGGCAGTGGATCATTGGTTGTGTTTGTAGAAGGTGTGCCACAAGCGGATGATAGGGGAATAAAGGTTAAGGTAAGGCTCTTGGATGGAGAAATTCCTGAGTTATATGGCAAGATAGGATACCTTACACTCTTTGGTGCGGAGGACATTCCATCAAAAAGTTTTGAGGTCTTTGGACACGTAAAGGTTCATAACGGAAGGATTTTTATATCATCAAGCTGGAAAGATGTAAAGAAGATCATATTGTTGGGAGAAACTCAAAGGGATAAGCTCATAAAAAGAATGGAAGAGAAGATAGAGGATAAAGATGTTGAGGCTCTTTTGCTTTCTTATCTTTTTGGTGCTTCTCAGGATGTTATGTCCTTTGAATATCAAGCTTCTTTTTGGCGTACAGGACTTTTGCACATCTTGGTTGTTTCTGGCTTTCACCTGACACTAATAGCACTAATACTAAGGTATTTACTGCCGGGCATATATGGCTTTTTTCTTGCGCTCTTTGGGGTCAGTTGGTACGCTTTTTTTATAGTTCCCATGGACCCACCCGTCTTGAGAGCTTATCTAATGCTACTCTTTGCCATACTAATAAGGCTCTTGGATAGAAGACCCGATTACCTAAGTTTGCTTTTCTTTTCAGGTTCTGTAATACTCTTCCTTTACCCAGAATATTTAACATCCTACTCCTTTTGGCTATCCTTTATTGCCACGCTTTACCTAATACTCTCTGGTACAAACATAGATGATATAAAAAGCTCTGTGCCAGAGCGCTTTCATCCCATCTTTTTATCTTTTTGGAGTAGTTTTTTTGCTTTTTTGGGCACTGCAAGTATAGTTTCCACCTTTTCTCTGACAACACCAACTAGTGTTATCTTTACACCCATAGTGGGAATTCTTTTTGTACCTTTTACCGCTTACGGAATTTTGGAACTTCTGACTTTTTTCAGCCTTCCCTCTTTTCCCCTTGAGTACTTAGGTAAAGCCATACTATCTTCTGTGAGCTTACTGTCTTATATGAGCTTTACATTAAACACACCCCTTTCTGTAAAAGAAGCTATTTTTATAACCCTTTTATCCGCACCTATGCTTTACTTTTTAAAAAATTGGTGGAAGCTCCTTGCTGGAGTTCCGCTTATGCCTTTTTTATTACGATCCTTGTTATGATGTCCTCACCTATGTCCCAACGAGGCACTTCTTTAAAAGGTATTTGGCTCTCCTCAAGCTTATCGTAAAAGACCTTTCCCTTTTGGGTCACTACCATAACTTCCGCGCTTTCTCTTATGGGTACCACATCCACAAGCTTACTTTTTGTGTGTATCAAAAGGCGCATTCCTTTGGAACCTCTGCTTTTAACTGGTATCTCATTTAAACTTACCTTCCTGACACTACCCTTTTCTGTTATGAGCACAAGGTACGGATAGTCCCTTAGAGCTCTTGCTCCTTTGACTGTATCTGTTCCCTCAAACCTTATACCTATAACACCTTTGGAGCCCACAGTAGCCGGAGGAATATCCTTTATAGGAAACCTAAGCCACTTACCCTTCTGAGTGAATAGCAAAAGATCGCCTTCCTCTGGAGACTGCAGAACTCTGATCACTTGATCCTCTTCTTCAGAAAACTTTATTATGGACATACCTTGAGCTTTGTACTCAAAGTCCACGATAGGTATCTTTTTCACATATCCCAACTTGGTTATCAGAATAATGCGATCACTTGCTTGGGACCTCACAAAAGCACCTACGATACTTTCGTCCTCTTCCTTAAAGGACACTTTACTTCCCTGAAGAGCCTGAGAACCCGCTATCCAATAAACTCTACCTTTGTTGGATACCATAAATAGTCCTTCATCAAAGGGAACATCCAATACATTGACCACTTCCTCTTCCTGCAACTCTTCAAGGGGTGCAATCTTTCCGTTGGAATATATGACTACCGTAAGCTGTCCCACTTTATCTTCTTCAGATCCAAGAACAAAACTCTTTCTTGGGGAAGGAAACTCTTTTGATATCTCTTCCATCTCTTGTATAAACACCTTTATTCTCTCTTCCTCACTGGCTATGAGCTTTTTGTAGTAATCTATTTTTTGCATAAGTTCCTCTTTTTCTTCTTCAAGCTTTTTGCTTTCAAGAGATGTGAGCCTTTGGAGTCTCATATCAAGTACCGCATCCGCTTGCTTTTCACTAAGAGAGTACTTTTGCATGAGTTTTTCCCTTGCCTGCGCTGTGTCCTGGGAGCTTCTTATATCTTGTATTACTTGATCCATATGTCTTATAGCGATGAGTAGCCCTTCCACTATGTGCAGTCTATCCTCTGCCTTCCTCAAGTAATGTTTAGACCTTCTGAGAATTACCTCAAGCCTGTGTCTTAGGAATTCTTGCAAGAGCCCTTTTATACCTACCTGTTTGGGTTCGTTGTCTATAAGCACCACAAAGTTTATGGGAAAGTTTTTCCGTAAGGCTGTGTATTTGTAGAGTTTTTCTAATACCTTTTGAGCGTCTGCATCTCTCTTTAGCTCCACAACTATCCTTATGCCTTCCTTGTCAGATTCGTCCCTTATATCGGATATCTCTTTTAGCTTTCCCTCCCTTACGAGCTCTGCCATTCTCTTTATGAGCTCCGCTTTATTTACCTGATAGGGTATTTCTGTTATGACTATTTGCTCTCTTCCTCCTTGCAGTTTTTCTATGTGAGCCTTTGCCCTTATCCTTACATGTCCCTTTCCTGTGTGATAGTACTCAATAAGCTCAGAGTAGTTCTCTATGATGCCACCTGTGGGAAAATCTGGACCTTTTATGTGTTTCATTATCTCTTCTGTTGATATATCTGGGTTCTTTGCAAGCTCTATTAGAGCCTCACAAACCTCTTTGAGGTTATGGGGTGGTATGGAAGTGGCTAATCCTACCGCTATACCCGTAGAGCCATTGCAGAGCATATTGGGAAATTTGGAAGGCAGAACTGATGGCTCTAAGGTAGAACCGTCAAAGTTAGGTACAAAATCAACGGTATCCTCCTCTATGTCCTCAAGGAGTTTTATGGCTACCTTGGAAAGTTTTGCCTCTGAATACCTCATAGCTGCAGGAGGATCACCGTCTATAGAACCAAAGTTTCCCTGCCCCGTTATAAGGGGATACCTCATATTAAAGTCCTGAGCCATCCTAACTAAAGCTTCATAAACCGCCTGATCTCCGTGAGGGTGGTAGTATCCCAGTACTGTCCCTACTATTCTTGCGCTCTTTACAAAAGGTTTATCAGGTGTTAGGTTCATCTGATACATAGCATAGAGTATCCTTCTTTGGACAGGCTTTAGTCCATCGCGAGCATCAGGAATAGCCCGCCCCACTATGACGGACATAGCATAGTCTATATAGGACTGCTTTACCTCTTCTTCTATTGGGACTATTGTGATCTCCATAAGTTAATCATTATAAGATATCCGTTGAGTGATTATCCCAAAAAGAAGAAAAACTATCCATACCATTCCAAGAGGAAGAAAAACTATCTGTATCATGGAAGCTCCAGTACAAAGGACAAGAAGGATCGTACATGGCTCTGTCTATATCACAGCTATTACTGTGGGAATGGAAACTATCAAGATCAGAAGAATTAGAAGACCTGCCAAACCTCCAAAGACCCAGAAAGTCTAAAATTGCAAGAATAAACCACAGCATGGCTTACCTCCTTACTTTATTTTTTCTCTTGTTTTAGAAGCTTTTAGTTTCTCTGTGCGGTGTATACACACACTACACCACTTTTGTTGTAAATGATCCTATGGTTAAAATGAGCCTAAAGTCATTCACCACGCACAGCTCTGAGTTATCCACTTGGTTGGCTTCCTGACAGCCATACAGAGATACCGCTAACGCAACAGCAAAAAGTTTTTTCATGATCTACCTCCTCAATATCTTATAACCCCCTCACGCTCAATTTTCTGACCTCATTCGTTCTCAACTGGCTCAATATTTACATAAACTATCTTTTTAGCATTCTGTGTGTAATAGGATAGTGCCATTTTTGAAGGTAGAGTAAGAGCAGAGGCAACAACGCTGAAAGCGGAAGTCCCCCCAGTTATACCTACAATGATCTCACTTTTCTTGTAGCCCCGACTTTGGAGTTCTTTTAATGCACTCCTCATAGCCTTTTGGATGTCATCAAAGTCATCGTAATTGGCAGGTCCAAACTGCTCTACACTCAAGCCTCCAAATAGCTCATTTACCATCTTCTCAAAGTGCTTGTAGTAATTTTTGGACTGCTCTGAAGGTATCACCACTATCTTTTCCAGCTTTGCTTTACTCCTTAGGTCTTCTATGGTTTCAAGGTAAGGTATCCAAGTAAAATTTTTCCCATACTTTTCTCGTATTTCCTTTAAGCTTTTCTTATGCTTTATGTCCAAAAGCTCTTCTTCTGACAGCTTTGGAAGGCTAAGGGCGGTTATAAAAACTCTCTGAGCAGAAGGTAAAACTTCCTCAACTTGGTAATCTCTCTCCTCAAAGAACTCCTTTAGCTTTTTGTACCTCACAGAAATGTACGCGAGTGCTACAGCGGTTATCAAAGCCAAAAGCCCAGCCCTTTTTAGAGAGTTCCCTTCTCCCTGAAGGAAGAAGTCAATTAACGAGAACAAAACCTCAGGTAGCGCTCCAAAAAATACAGTAATGGACACTACATCCAATAGACTGAACTCTCCCAACAAGGTCCTTATTGTTCTGTAAGACTTTAAGCTCATAGTTCCTTCCTGAGCTGGTTATAGTAGCTTATGTACTCATCAAACACTTTTTTGAGCTCTTCTTCTGAGCCAAGTATGCGCTGTATCTTTCCTCCATACTTACCCTCTGGCTGACTGCCATGTACTATGACGTTTCTTAGGTGGCTCAAAAACTCAAACTTCTCATTATTTCTAAGCTGGTCCCTTATCTCTTCTCTGGTTTTGTATTTGTTGCAGTCTTGTCTATTCTGTTTTCTGCAAGCAAGCACCATAAAAGCCTCATAAAGCAGTACTATAGCCTTTAGGTACTGACCCCTGTCTGCGAAGAACTTTGCCCTGCTGACCATTCGCTCGTCAAGGTAATCTTTGTTAAGCTCTGATATCAGACGGTTTATCTCCTTGTGCAGTGTATCGTACTGATCTGGTGGTTTAAACTCCATGAGCTCCTTTAACTCGGCGCGTGGTTGTTGATTAGTTTCTATTTTGTAGTAGGCTTTTTGGGCAATGTCTCCCGCACCAAGCTTGTCGTAGTAAGCCCTAAAATCTCCTGTGGAAGTAATGAGAGACACCGCATTTGAGATGTCTAAAAGGTGGGATATGTCCGTGAGCTCATAGACTGGCTTTGGGTCTTCCCTGCGCCCGTGTTCCAAAAAGCCGTAGAATATCCTCAGTTTGAAGTTCCTAAGGCTCTTATAAATCACAAAAGCGCTCAAAACAGAGTAAGGCATATACCTATAAGCGTGGGTTATGTCAAGGAACACCTCTTTGTAGTTTGCGGTGCTAAGGATGTTGAAGGTCTCCTTTGCTATTTCAAAAACTCTTGGTGGTTTGTCCTCTACTGATAGCAGTCTTACTCTAACGCCCAACTCCTCAGAGAGGATCTCTTCTAGCAGTTTTAGTTTCTCGTGGTCAAAACCTTCTTCTAAGCTCCTGGCTATCTCAAAAACCCGCTCACTTTCGGAAAGTTGGAAGAGCTCACCCCAAGTAGAACCGTTTGTGCCCACTATAAGCAGATCAGGCTTTATGTTCTGTTTCTCTTTTAGGTATCTGTGGATGGCTACGGTGAAGAAGGAGCTTTCATAAGTGCTTCCATCTTCAAACCTGTAGGTTATCTTTTGGTAGCCCGTTCCCTCTTCCTTGCTTTTTGTAGCCTTGCCTATAAAAGATACAAGCAAGTGATCAGCCATGCCCTTATCCTCAAAACCTATTTTTCAAACAGCCTCCCTAAAATACTTGACTTTACTTAACCCATTATTATAATTAGTTCTCCAGGGAGATAAGAGAAATGAAAAAGGTTTTGGCAGGTGCTTTAGTTTTTGGTGCTTTTTTGGTATCTTGCGGTGGTGGTGGAGGTGGTGGTAGCGGTACTTCATCTAACTCTTCTATACCTGTATATTTTACCGATGATATGAGCAATTATCCTTCTGTATTGGTCAAAGTTTACGAGGTAAACCTGTGTTCTGACAACGATTGTCAGAAGAAGGTGAATCTCTTTACAAGTCAGCAAGGGCTACAAACAGACCTTGCAAAACTAAAGGGTGTTCTTCAGTACATTACAACCGCTAACATCCCGCAAGGCACTTACAACAGGCTTGAGGTGGTTATGGACAAGAATCTTACCATAACAGATTCCAGTAACATATAATACCAGGCTGTATTTACACCAATGGACGAAAAACCCAACAAACCCAACACGGTGCAATGT
>ERZ1669248.748-NODE-748-length-14262-cov-5.235588_pt1 | contig 14262 bp, 10 predicted proteins | sample MGYA00579296_ERZ1669248 | MGnify/ENA primary metagenome ERZ1669248 (study PRJEB41166, sample SAMN08046057) | hot springs metagenome | biome: hot spring; feature: neutral hot spring; material: thermophilic sediment; isolation source: thermophilic sediment from...
TCATGCCTAGTCTCGTGGGCTCGGAGATGTGTATAAGAGACAGCTCCGACATCAAATCCGGGTCTGGCCTACACCACCGCCCACGCGGTGATTCAACAAGCATGGATTACCCAAAACAGCCTATTTGGCATGCAAGATGTTCTGGCCGATGACCATCCGAGCGCTTGGTGGATCGACACCGCACGCGCGCAGGGCGGCGCAAATGCCAGCGATGTCAGTCAACAGTCGATTGTTGTTGGCGGGCAGTTCGCCGCCCGATCGAATTGGAACGTGGGCGCGGCCTTTGCCGTCGGGCGCAACCACACTCAGGATGCCGCGCAACAAGTCAATGGAGGCAACCTAGGCTTATTTGGTTACGGCGCGTACCGGATGGGCTCCTGGCGTTTTGACGCGCAGATTGGTGCTGGCCGACTCACGCAAGATAGCACCCGCGATCTCAATCCCACTGGGCTGATAGCCAAGGGGAGCACTCAAGGTCGGTATGCCGCAGCCGGCGTCAAACTGCGCTATCACCAGTCGCTTGGCAACTCGGCTTTTGCCGAGCCCTATGCTACTGCCGCTTATGTGTACACCCACACCAATGCGTTTGCAGAACAAGGTGCCGGGCTGCTGAATCTTGATTACGCCGCACAGGATATCCATTTGGGACGAATCTCCGCCGGCGTTAAAACCGGGATGAATTTAGACGCTGGCAACGGCCTGCGCATCCAGCCTTGGGTTAAAGTCGGCGCGGCTGCCTATGTGGGGGATAAAACCAATCAGCAAAACCTGACATTAGGCGTGCTCACGCAACCGATGACCGGCCGGGTAGCGCCGAACGCCACGCTGGAAACCGGCGCAGGCATTCAGTTGGTTTCTGCCGATGGTCATTTGAGCAGCAGTCTTTCTTATAGCGGCGCGTTTAGTTCTGAGGGGCACCTCAATGGGGTTCACTTAAATTTGCGCTACCAGTGGTAAGTTTTTTTGGGGATTACCGCAGGGCGGCAAAGCGCTATGGACTTACCTTATGATCAAGCAGCTTTTTCCGCTCTGAATCGTACTCCGGGTAGGTCATGGATCGCTCAGCTGATCCCGGTTCAGGGATCGGGCGATCATTCGCCGCCTTTGTTTTTAACCCTTCGTACACGTTGCTGTAATAACGTTCGTTATTCGCACAGCCAGTGAGGAATCCAAGATAACTTAATACAATTAGAATGATTGTTGCACGCATGATGTTCTTCTTTTCAAGTCAAATGAGTTGGCGCTGCGCTGGTGTTATTGCTCGCTTGGCGGTGATCTATTAATAGATCCGGTCGATAGCATCCAACGGTAACATATTCTCGTAAATCGCAAAATTATGTTTTTTAGCACGTTACGGCGCGAAAATCGGGTGCTAGCAGCTTGCTCGCCTTAACGCAGTTCTACTACCAAAAAACCAGATTTGGCTCTATTTCCGCCGATTTTTCGTTAAATGGAACAACCATTCGCCTCAAAATCGTGAATGCGCGTTCAAACTGGACATTTCTTCGTGACGAATGGTCAAGTCCGACAGGCTGCCACCGGGGTGATTTCAGCTCGTAAAGAGTAAATAGCTGTTTAGGCTGACTACCACGGCCACCACCGACCAACCCAACCAATTGACCCAGGCCGGGTTGACATAGCCGCGCATGAGGCGTTTGTTGCTGGTAAATAGCATGAGGGGCACCAATGCTAAGGCGATGCCAAACGATAAAACGACTTGGCTGAACACCAAAACTTGGGTCACATTTAAGCCCAAATAAATAATGATGAACGAGGGCGTCATGGTGAGGGCGCGGCGCAATGCAATGGGGATGCGGAATTTTACAAAGCCGCTCATAATTTCCTGCCCGGCCAAGGTGCCTACTATGGTTGAGGCTAAACCTGCGATGAGCAAGCTTGCACCAAAAATTTGCGCCGCTATTTGGCCAAGCAAAGGCGTGAGCGTTTGATAGGCATTTTCAATGCTGCCCGATTCTGCATTCGGGTTGCCGTAAAACACGGCGGCGGCCATGGCGAGCATGGATAAATTCACAAAGCCTGCGATGGTCATGGCGAGGGCGACATCCCATTTCATGCTGCGAAACATGGATTTGCGGTGCTGTTTGCCGTATTTGGTTAATTCTGCTTTCGTCATGGCCGAGTGCAAGTAGATGACGTGCGGCATCACGGTGGCCCCCAAAATACCGGCAGCTAAAAATACGCTATCGCGGCCATCAAACCCGGGAATCAGCACTCCTGTGATAACGGACGCAGGGTGTGGGTGGCTGTAAAATAATTCCACCACATAAATTAAGGCAACCGATAACAGCATGGTGCCAATCACGATTTGCAGGCTTTTGACATTGCGATGCTCTAGGCTTAAAACCGCCCAGCTAATGAGGGCGGTTATCATCGCGCCTTGCATTAAGGTGAAGCCAAACAAGAGCTTAAAGCCCAATGCAGCGCCAATAAATTCGGCAATATCGGTGGCCATGGCCAATATTTCAGCTTGGATCCAGTAAGGATAAACCGCCCATGCGGGCAGTTGGTTGCCCAGCATGGAGGCCAATGATTCTCCGGTGGCTAACCCGAGTTTTGCTGAGAGCATTTGAATGAGGGCGGCCATGAGATTCGCCCACACGACAACCCACAAAAGCAGGTAGCCAAAATCTGCCCCGGCTTGAATATTGGTGGCGTAGTTACCGGGATCAATGTAGCCAATGGCGGCGACAAAAGCCGGCCCCAAAAACAACGCGCGCGCGCGCCGATGGGCGCGGGGGGTGGGTGAAGCTATGGGTTGCATGAATAATCCGTTTTTAGCTTGAACTAATTTATAGTTTAGTTAGGGCTAAGTTTTGATGCAAGCCCGATTTCGGCGCTGGCGGCGGGGGCGCGGGCGCGGGGGATTGGGCGTTCGGTTGGTACGCCCCCAAAACGACGAGCCGCTTGGGGCGAATAACGATTTAATTAAATGAACGAATATCGATTTGGTTTTTAGCATCAAGCTCAATTAACACGCGCTTGCCCCACGCGGGATGATTCGCTAATTGCTCACCATCAAGGTAAATTCCGTTGATGGCGATAATTTCGGGCTCAAATGATTCGCAAAAAATGCGGGCTTGAATGAGGCCATTCACGCCGGCCGCAGCGGTGCCTTTGAGCGCGCCATGCACATAAATCGAGCCATCGGCGACTACGCGGGCGCCGGTGCTCACCATGCTGATAATGATGAGATCCGCTTGTTTGGCATAAAATTCAGCACCCGAACGCACGGGGTGGCGAATGACGAGCGGGGGGTGCAGATCATGCGCGGATAGTTTTGGCTCTTTGGGTGCGGGTGCCGCCTTAACTTCGGGGTTGGCCGCTGGGGCCGGCGCAATCGGTTCGGGCGGTGCGGGTGGGGTTGGCAGAGGGGTGGGGTGCGCCTCTTGGCTGCGAGTAGAATTGAGCGAACCGACGGGCAATCTTGGTTCAATTTGTGGCAAGCGGGCGAGCTTGGCTTGTTCCCGCTGTTTGGGATTGCCCCCCATTACGGCGATGGGGTCAAGTTTGTAATTGCGCAGCAAGCTCAAAAGCGCGGGAAAATCGACCCATTTGCCGCTATTTTCGATGCCGGAGAGGTCAATCAAAATGGGTTCGGGTTCTGCAAAAACCCCCTGCCCGCCGAAGGTGTCTTTGAACGCACGGGTTAATTTCAAAAGGTGGGTTTCGCGTAAAACCAATCGGGATACGGGGGTTGGCACATGCTGCAGGCTAAAAGCCTCGTGCTCAATCGCGGGGAAGTTGGCCGAAACGGGGGCGTTGCTCATAGATTTTTCATAAATTTTAAGAAAGGGTACGGATAGGCCGAGGGCTCGCTACAACTGGCACAGCGCCATTTGAAAGGTGACATCGTGATTGACTTGATACGGGTGGCCGGTTTCCCGATCTAGCCGCATAAACCGAATGGTTACCCGGTGTTTGCTGGCGCTCACTTCTGGGTACACATTGGCTTGCGCCGGCAATGATACACGGGTCAGTTGATAGGGCAGGCCCGATTCTAAATTGAGCTGAAAAAATCCTTCTTCCGCGCAAAACTCAGCCTCGGCCACGCTCGTGCGGATGAGGCTGAGTACCAAATCATTGGCGGTGCGAATCAGGCCGAGCGGGGCAATCCAAGCGGCCATATCCGCTTGGCGCTCGCTGGGCGGCAGGCTGAGCCAATAATGCAGGGCGGCCAGATCAAACGCACACAGCGCGCCCGGGATGGAGGCGCGTTGGCGCACGGCGTTAATCAGTTCGTGGTTTTTAAGGTGCGCGCCCGGTGTGCCGGGGTAGCGGTGCAGCTCATCTAATAGGTGGGCTTGTTGATCGAGCAGTTGATGGAGCTTGTCGGCATTGATTTTAGGGGTGTTGGCAACGTGCAAGAGCTTGGCTTGTTGGCGTTCTAGCTCTTTGATGAGTTCGCGTTTGACATCAATTCGCCCAAGCACATCGGTCGCTTCAATTAAAATTAAAATAGCGCAGAGGGTGGATTCGGCCGATTCATCATTCAGGTGATAATCCATGCGGCTAAAGAGGTATTCCAGCCGCAAACAGGCGCGAATACGCTCGTTTAAAGGCTGTTCAAAAATATGGAATGACGGGGGCATTTTTTTGTAAATTACCTTTTAAATCAATAAAATGATTTGTGTTAAAGGGCGGTGTGGTGATTTATTTGCTTTATCCATTTATCTGCCGCTTATTCTGTTTTGAGGCTAAATCTTGTAAAACCCAGGCGGCGGTAGTTCGGCCAACCCCGCGCCCTTGGGATGAGGCATGATAGGTCATTCCGGCTCGTAGCCCAAAACCGGCGCCAGCCAGCGTTCGGCTTCTTTTAAGGGCCAGCCTTTGCGCTCGGCGTAATCGTGCACTTGATCGCGGCCAATTTTGCCGGTGCCAAAATAGCGCGCCTGCGGATGCGCGAAATACCAGCCCGAAACCGCCGCCCCAGGGAACATGGCATAACTTTCGGTGAGCGCAATACCCGCGTGGGAATCGGGTTCCAGTAACGACCACAGCGTGCCTTTTTCGGTGTGATCGGGGCAGGCCGGATAGCCCGGCGCGGGGCGAATGCCTTGGTAGCGCTCGGCAATTAAATCGGCATTGCTGCTTGCTTCATCGGGCGCATAGCCCCAAAACTCGGTGCGTACCCGCTGATGTAAGCGCTCAGCAAAGGCCTCGGCCAAGCGATCGGCCAGGGCTTTTAACAAAATGGCGTGGTAGTCATCCAGCGCTTGCTCGAAGCGGGCAATGTGCGGTTCGATGCCATGGCCGGTGGTGACGGCAAAACCGCCAATCCAATCTTTGATTTTGGCACCGGTTGGGGCGATAAAATCGGATAAGCATTGATTGGGCTTACCGCCGCTGCGCGGCATTTGCTGGCGAATATTGTGCAGGGTGGTATGCACGGCTTGGCGCTTTTCATCCGCGAAAATGCGGATGTCGTCATCGATGCTGGCGGCGGGCCAAAAACCAATGACGCCACTGGCTTTCACCCATTTTTCTTCGATGATGGTTTTAAGCATTTTTTGCGCATCATCGAAGAGCCTTTGCGCTTCACTGCCCACCACTTTATCGGTCAAAATATCGGGATATTTGCCAAAAAGCTGCCAGCTTTGAAAGAAGGGGGTCCAGTCGATGAAGGCTATGAGGTCATCGAGCGGATAGTCTTCAAACACGGTAATGCCCGGCGTTTTTGGGGCGGTGGGCGTGTAGTCGGTAAAATCCATGATTTGTTTATTGGCGCGGGCTTCAGCCAATGAAACGCGTTTGTCTTCGGCTTGATTGGCTTTGCGGCGGGCGACCAGCGCCGCGTATTCCTCATTAATTTGGGCGGCAAAGCTCGCCTTGTTGGTACCGAGTAAGTTGGCCGCGACGCCCACCGCGCGCGAGGCATCCAGCACATGCACGACGGGTTGCTGGTACACGGGGGCGATTTTGAGCGCGGTGTGCAGCTTTGAGGTGGTGGCGCCGCCAATCATTAAGGGAATGGTGAAGCCCTGGCGTTGCATTTCACTGGCGACGGTGACCATTTCATCGAGCGACGGGGTAATTAGGCCCGATAAGCCGATGAGGTCGCATTGTTCGGCGATGGCGGTATCGAGGATTTTTTGCGTGGGCACCATCACGCCCAAATCGACAATCTCGAACCCATTGCATTGCAGCACCACACCGACGATATTTTTGCCGATGTCGTGCACATCGCCTTTCACTGTGGCCATTAAAATCCGCCCGGCCGATTGCGCGGCGCAGCCGCCGGCGGCGGCTTCGGCTTCCATAAACGGCATGAGGTGGGCAACGGCTTTTTTCATGACGCGGGCAGATTTAACCACTTGCGGCAGAAACATTTTGCCGGCACCAAATAAATCACCGACAACATTCATGCCGTCCATCAAGGGGCCTTCGATAACATGCAGCGGGCGGGCAGCGGCAAGGCGCGCTTCTTCGGTATCTTCAATCACAAATTGATCGATGCCTTTCACCAGCGAGTGCGCTAGGCGTTCGTTCACGGGTAATTCACGCCAGCTCATATCCAGCGTTGTTTTGGCATCTCCTGTGCCGGTGCCGCGATATTTTTCGGCAATCTCCAGCATGCGGTCGGTGGCATCTATGCGGCGATTTAAGACTATATCTTCCACCGCTTCGCGCAGCTCGGCGGGAATGTCATCAATCAGCACGAGTTGCCCCGCGTTGACAATGCCCATATCCATGCCGGCGGCGACGGTGTGGTTTAAAAAGACGCTGTGGATGGCCTCGCGCACCGGCTCATTACCGCGAAACGAGAACGATACGTTAGAAACACCGCCAGAAATGAGCGCATGGGGCAGGTTTTGCTTGATCCAGCGTGTGCCTTCGATGAACTCCACCGCGTAGTTGTTGTGCTCTTCAATGCCGGTGGCAATCGCGAAAATATTCGGGTCGAAGATGATGTCTTCGGCCGGAAAGCCCACCTCTTGCGTGAGCAGTTTGTATGCGCGGGTACAAATCTCGATGCGCCGAGCCACGGTATCGGCTTGGCCTTGTTCATCGAACGCCATCACAACCGCCGCCGCGCCATAACGGCGCACCAAGCGGGCGTGCTCAAGGAAAATTTCCTCGCCTTCTTTCATGGAAATGGAGTTGACGATGGACTTGCCCTGCACCCACTGCAAGCCTTTTTCAATGACGTGGAATTTTGAGCTATCGATCATGATCGGCACGCGCGAAATGTCGGGCTCGGCCGCAATCAGCTTGATAAACCGCTCCATGGCGGCCTCGCCGTCAATGAGGCCTTCATCCATGTTGATGTCGATGACTTGCGCGCCGGCTTCTACCTGCTGGCGGGCGACATCCAAGGCGGCGGTGTAATCACCTTCTTTAATGAGGCGGCGAAAACGCGCGGAACCGGTCACATTGGTGCGCTCGCCCACATTCACAAATAAGGATTCGGCGGTGATGTTAAAGGGCTCCAAGCCCGATAAGCGGCACGCCGGCGCAGGCTTGGGTAGCACGCGTGGCGGGAAGGGGGCCACCTGTTTGGCCATGAAAGCGATGTGCTCTGGCGTGGTGCCGCAGCAACCGCCCACGATATTGATTATGCCGGCGGCAGCCCATTCGCCGATTTGCTGCGCCATCGGGTCGGCTTCCAGATCATATTCGCCGAGCTCATTGGGCAGCCCCGCGTTCGGGTGCACGGAAACCGGAAATTCACTCACCCTTGAGAGTTCGGCCACATATTGGCGCAGCAAATCAGGGCCGAGCGCACAATTTAGGCCAATCGATAAGGGCTTGGCGTGGCGCAGGCTGTTGTAAAACGCTTCTGTGGTTTGGCCTGAGAGCGTGCGCCCCGAGGCATCGGTAATGGTACCGGAAATCATGACCGGCCAGCGTATCCCGCGCGATTCGAACAGTTCTTCGAGCGCGAACACGGCGGCTTTGGCGTTTAGGGTGTCGAAAATGGTTTCGATCATCAGAATATGCGCGCCGCCTTCGATTAAGCCCTCCGCCGATTCGCGGTAGGCGATCACGAGCTCCTCGAAGGTGACATTGCGAAAGCCCGGGTCGTTGACATCCGGCGAAATCGAGCCCGTGCGGCTGGTAGGGCCAATCACACCGGCCACAAAGCGCGGTTTATCGGGAGTTTCAAGCGTTTTGGCATCGGTGCAGGCGCGGGCGAGTTTCGCGGCGGCCACGTTAATTTCCCGCGCGAATTCTTGCATTTCGTAGTCAGCCATCGAAATGCGGGTGGCGTTAAAGGTGTTGGTTTCGATGATATCCGCGCCCGCATCCAAATAGCCTTTATGGATGCCTTCGATGATGCTGGGATTGGTTAAAACCAAAAGATCATTATTGCCTTTAAGGTCAATCGGCCAATCTTTGAAGCGCTCGCCGCGATAATCGGCCTCTTTCAGTTTGTGCTTTTGAATCATGGTGCCCATCGCGCCATCGAGCATTAAAATGCGCGTGTGCATCAGGTCGCGAAGGGGGGTGAAAATGGGGTGTTCGGTGGGTTTTTTATACATAGATAGGGCGTGAGGGCGGTGATAGATTAAAAATTTTGGCAGCTATTTGAGGTTTTTATCGAGAGCCGCTCGCCGATTTGATTGTTTGCGTCGTTTGTGCAAAATCACATTGAGCCGCCACAACAGCCGAATTGTGACAAAACTCACCACCGCGCTTAGGGTGGATATGGAAAGCAACCCTAGGAGCATTGGCAGCCAAAGGGTGTTAATTTGCGTTATCACCCATTCAAACGAAATGCCTGCTTGCGGCAAGGCCAGCGTGCATCCGGTCAGCCAAGAGCCAATCATGTACGCTGTCCAGAAAATCGGCACCATCGTGAGCGGGTTCGATAACAGCGCCATTGCGACCGCTAAAGCCACATTCACGCGAAAAAGTACCGCCATAATGGCGGCTAAAACCATTTGCAACGGAATGGGCAAAAAAGCTACGAATAAACCCAATGCCACACCGCCTGAAACCGAACGGCGATTGAAATGCCACAAATTTGGGTGAGATAACCACTTGGCGAAAGGCTGCATAAAGGCGGGGGCGAGCACCGTTTCTTTGCTCGGCGCCCATCTCTTGAAGAATTTGCGTGGCATGAGGTTCTCGGAAGCGGTTACGAAAATGTTGTACTGAGTATAACCAAATTGCGCGTTGTCGTCTGAGGCGGCCGCGCGCATTAATCCACAGCGGGCGGTATTGCTGATTTTTGCGCCGTCAATTTTTTAGGTTTTAGCGCAAATACAATCGGCAGCATCACAATAAAACTGAATAAAATCAAAACAAAAGCATCGTGGTAAGACAACATGTTGGCTTGCGATGCGAGCGTGCTGGCCAAAATGGCGGCGCCTTGGGGCGTATCGGGCGTTAAGTGCAAGGGGGCTAAATATTGCCATGCGAGCAGATTATCTAAGCTTATGCCACCGCCCAACTGATTCCACGCGATTTGAGCGTGGCGGCTCACTAGGGTTGCCACAATCGAGATGCCGATTGATGAGCCCACCGTGCGAATCAAGCTGTATAAACCGGCTGCTTCAGCGGCATACAGGGGCGATAGCGTTGAAAATGCCACCGTGGAGAGCGGCACAAAAATCATGCCGATGCCCGCACCTTGAAACAATAAAGGCCACACAATTTGCCAAGTGTTTACGTCAAGATTGTACTGAGTCATGCCCCAGCTGCCGATAATGCTCAAGCCAATCCCGCTGAGAATAATCAGCCGAATATCAACGAAATTAATAATTCGCCCCACAATAATCATCGCGATCATGCTGGCAATGCCCCGAGGTGCCAGCGCCATGCCGGTGGTGAGCACCGGATACCCCATTTCCTGCTCCAGCATTAAGGGCTGAACAAAAATTGCCCCGAACATCCCCAGCCCCATCAGCAGCATCACGCCATTGGCCAAGGTGAAATTTCGATCGCGGAAAATGGCCAATGAAAACACCGGCTGGCGATTGGGCACAAAACTGAGCCAAATAAAAAACAAAAACGCCGCAACCGCAATAATACAAGCGCTCACAATGGCGGTGGAGCTAAACCAATCATCTTGGTTGCCGCGATCGAGCACAAATTGCAGGCCGCCAATGGCGAGTCCCAATAAGGTAAACCCCACCCAATCCATTCGCCGCTCTGCTTTGCGCGGCATTTTGGGGGCGAAGCGGCTAATCACCGCGAGCGCAAACAAGCCCACTGGCAAATTAATGTAAAACGTCCAGCGCCAGTTAATGGTTTCGGTAATCCAGCCACCGATGGTGGGGCCTAAAATGGGGCCAACCATCACCCCAATGCCCCAGATGGCCATCGCTTTGCCGCGCTGATCCGGCGGGAAAACCTGCACCATAATCGCTTGCGAGAGCGGCACCAGCGCCGCGCCGAACACGCCTTGCAGCAGGCGAAACACAATAATTTGCGGCAAGCTTGCCGATAAACCGCACAGGGCGGACGCCACCACAAACAAGCCGACACTGAGCATTAAATATTCGCGCTGGCCAATTTTATCGGTGAAGTAGCCGGTGAGCGGCATGATAATGGCCGATGCCACAAGGTAGCTTGTTAAAACCCAAGAGATTTGATCGGGCGATGCGCCTAAATCACCTGCCATATAGGGCAGGGCAACCGAGGCAATCGTGGTGTCTAATACCTGCATCACCGTAGCTGCCATCACCGCCACCGTAATCATCACCCGTTCAAAGGCGGTGAGTTTGCTGGCATCAAAAAATGGCCGGGCTGACATGGCGCTTAACTGTTTTTGGCGGGTGGCGCGTTATGGGGTGCGCCACCATCCTCATCCAACAAACCGGCCAAGCCAATAACGCCCAATACCGATTGCCAGAAACTCTTGGGGTGCGGGGTGAGCAGAATCCGCGTAGTGGCGCTTGTGCCAATGGGCAATAATTTGTCTGTATCCGTATCGTCTAGCGTAATTCGAACCGGCACGCGCTGAGTCACCTTAACCCAGTTGCCCGTCGCGTTTTGAGGCGGCAATAACGAGAACGCGGTGCCCGCACCGGCCGCAATTGAGGTGACTTTCCCTTTAAATACCTGCTTGCCGTAAACATCAGAGTCAATTTCTGCCGATGCGCCCAATTTGACTTGGGCGAGCTCAGTTTCTTTGAAATTCGCATCGACCCAGAGTTGCTGTGTGGCCACCATCGAAAAGAGCGGTTGGTTGGCGTTAACCGGTTGCCCAGGCTCAATGGTGTAGTTGGCTAATCGCCCTGTCATGGGCGCTAAAATGGTGGTTTTACTTAAATTATATTGCGCGCCGGCAAGCAGTGCCTCTGCCGATTTAATGCGATCATTTTGATTGCCCACCGCACCGGCTTGGGCTTGGGCTTGGGTGAGTGCCGCACGCGCTTGGTTCACGGCGGCATCGGCCACCGCAACGGCTGATTTGGCATTCGATAAATCTTGCGCGGAAACAAACTGCTTATTGTTGATATTGACTAGACGTCGCAATTGCTCGGCCGCTAATTGCGCTTGGGCTATCCGTTGTTGCAAACCGGCCTCTGCGGTTTGGATGGCCGCCATAGCCGAATCTTGCTCGCGCACTGCCGCACTTAAAGCGGCCTTCGCCGTATCCACGGCAACCTGATAGGGCGTTGGGTCAAGTTTAAACAGCACATCCCCTCGCCTAACTTCTTGATTATTTTGCCAAGGCACCGATTGGATTTGCCCAGATACTTCAGCGCCGATTTGCACTTGATGTGCGTTAACGAATGAATCATCGGTGGCCAGATATTGGTCAGAATAATGCAAATAGCCCAAACCCAGCCACACACCCAGCAGCAAAATAATTAACAGAATAATCAACCGAATGCGCGAAGCATTCGTTTTTTTAGTGAGGGATGGGGCGGACGGATTGGGCGGAGAATTAGGCGCGGATGGCGTGGTCTCAATGCCTTGCGGGGCGGACTTGACGTTGCCCCCGGTGGAATCATCAAGCGATTTAGATGTTGGCTCCTTGGTTGCTTGACTCATGACACATCTGCTCCAGATTGTTTTTTGTTTTCGCTAATAAGCGGATAAATTCTTCGCGCTCGTCGCTACTCAGCACCGCCAAGATAGCGTGCCGAACCATGCCGAGTTTTAAATCGGCTTCGCGAATTTGCTTGGCGGCTGATTCAATTAACCAAATCGTTTTCGCGCGGCGATCATTTGGTGCGACCCGACGCTCAATCCAACCCAATCGCTCCAAGCTATCGAGCAGCTTCACGAGAGTTGGTCCCTCAATGCCAAGCTCGCTCGCCAGTTCTTTTTGCGTTTTGCCTTGGCCTTCATCGCGCAATACCCGGATGACCGACCACGCTGAAGCGGTTATGTCATATTCCGCCAGTACAACGTTCAGCTGTGCCCGCCACATTCGGTTTGTATCAAAAAACAAACGAGCCGCCTGTTCATCGGTTACGGTTGAAGGTTCTGTGTACATAATAGTAGCCACCTAATTATTTTTCCATAAAATTATTAAACAATAGATGTTGACGATGGGCAAGTGCCGCAAGTGACAGTGCAATTTCGTTAAAATCTAATAAGTAAGTCTAATCAAAAACATCAATAAATAAAAATTTATTCCCATATAAGAAAAAATCTCGGTGGGTGGCCAAGCTGAGCCCCAGCAAAATGCACCTTTGGATTCATATTTTTTGCTTAATTGCGCGGCGTGAAGTGTTCTTTGCAGGCTGATTGTTTTATCATGCGCACCCATCTTCTCTGCCATTTTGGTGATTTTAGGTTCTTTTGCCTCAATTGCCCGCAAGGCTTGCCATTGCGATTGGCCGTGGTTTCTTTCAGGTATTTTTCAAGATGGCGCGGTTATGACTAAATTTGTCTTCGTTACCGGTGGCGTAGTTTCATCCTTGGGTAAAGGGATTGCTGCGGCGTCTTTGGCCGCGTTGCTGGAATCTCGCGGCTTGCGCGTGACCTTGTTAAAGCTCGATCCTTATATCAATGTCGATCCCGGCACCATGAGCCCCTTTCAGCACGGCGAAGTTTTTGTGACCGAAGATGGCGCAGAAACCGATCTTGATTTGGGCCATTATGAGCGCTTTGTGCGCAGCCCCGTCGGCAAACGCAATAATTTCACCACCGGTCGGGTATATGAGTCGGTGATTCGTCGTGAGCGGCGGGGCGATTACCTCGGCGGTACCGTGCAAGTTATCCCGCACATTACCGATGAAATCAAACGCCGCGTGCTGGAGGGCAGCAAAGGCTACGATGTGGCGCTGATTGAAATTGGCGGCACGGTGGGCGATATCGAATCGCTCCCCTTTCTTGAGGCGATTCGGCAAATGGGGGTTGAGCTTGGGCGTGAGCGCGCGATTTATATGCACTTAACCTTGGTGCCTTATATCCGCGCCGCCGGCGAGGTTAAAACGAAACCCACCCAGCACTCGGTCAAAGAGTTACGCTCCATTGGTATTCAACCCGATATTTTACTGTGCCGCTCCGAGGTGACCCTGCCCGATGATGAGCGCCGTAAAATTGCCTTGTTCACCAATGTTGATTTTGATGCGGTAATCTCAGCGATTGATGCCGATACCATTTACCGCATTCCGCGCATGCTGCACGCTCAAAAGCTTGATGAAATTGTGTTGCGAAAACTACATTTACAAGCCGGTCCGGCCAATCTCGCCGAATGGGATCGGGTCGTTGAGGCGCAAACTAAGCCCGATCGGATTGTCGATATTGCGATGGTCGGCAAATACGTCGATCTGCTGGATGCCTACAAAAGCCTGAACGAAGCCTTGTTGCATGCGGGCATTCAAACCCGTACTCGGGTGAATATTCATTATTTTGATTCTGAGCGCTTTGAGCACGAACCCACCACCGTGCTGGAAAGCATGGATGCGATTTTGGTGCCCGGCGGTTTTGGTGAGCGGGGCGTTGAAGGCAAAATTGCTGCCGTACGCTATGCGCGTGAATCGCGCAAACCCTATCTTGGCATTTGCTTAGGCATGCAGGTCGCGGTGATTGAATATGCCCGCAATGTGGCCGGTCTTGCCGGCGCACACTCCACCGAGTTTCGCAAAGATTCACCGCATCCGGTGATCGCCCTCATCACCGAATGGCGCGATGAAACGGGCGAGCTCGTCGTGCGCGATGAAAAAACCGATTTAGGCGGCACCATGCGTCTGGGCGCGCAGCGCTGCGAATTAAAAGCGGGCAGCCGCGTGGCTGAGGCTTATGGGGCGACCGAAATTAGTGAACGGCATCGGCACCGCTTTGAGTTCAATAATGGCTACCAAAAACCTTTGGAAGCGGCGGGCTTAACCTTTT
>ERZ1669248.749-NODE-749-length-14258-cov-4.842216_pt1 | contig 14258 bp, 19 predicted proteins | sample MGYA00579296_ERZ1669248 | MGnify/ENA primary metagenome ERZ1669248 (study PRJEB41166, sample SAMN08046057) | hot springs metagenome | biome: hot spring; feature: neutral hot spring; material: thermophilic sediment; isolation source: thermophilic sediment from...
TCTACACTAGATCGCTCGTCGGCAGCGTCAGATGTGTATAAGAGACAGATTCTAGAGACCCCCACCACGGTGTAGGGGCCGGGCATCGAGAGGCTGGCAAAGAGCAGCAAGAGCGGTGACACCACGCAACAGAGGTACATGTATATGAAGAAGTCGAAGGGCGCCGACACAGTGTAGGGGTTGAGCGGTAGGAACAGGACCGCCACTACTAGGGACGATATCCCGAGTGCCAGCAAGGACTCGGCTAGTCTCGGCATCGAATACCTGTTGGCCGCAACCTCCTTGTCCCTGATCAGCTTAAAGAAGTCTGCGAACGGCTGGAGCACGCCGGCCGGACCCGTGTAGGACGGGCCCATCCTCCGCTGCATCCGGGCGACGACCTTCCTTAAAGCGTATTCTACGAGCAGCGAGAACACGAACAGGAATAGCAGGCCGGGGTAGACGAGCGCCGCGAACGCCAGCATCGCGTAGTCCATCCTACCACCTCGCCACCAGGTACAGCAAGCTTAAGATGATCGATAGCAGTACGAGCACGCCGAGCCACGACGAGATGAAGTAGAACCAGTCCGCTAGGCTACCCGTCTGGACCCTGTCTAGTAGTAGTCTGTAGACCCTCCTCGCGTACTGCCTTATGAAGGCCCAGTACAGCCCCCCTACGCCGGGCGTCGGGTTTGACACCACGTCCTCGCCCTCCGCGGACAAGTAGACTTCCGTGTACCTAACGTTCTTGTTGCGGACCAGCAAGTAGAGAACGTAGAGTGTAGCGAACACGAGTACCATGAGCCCCGTTGTCAGGACAACTGCTTGGTAGACGTCGAGCTCTAGCACCCTACCCATACGGACCACCAAGCGACTTCCTGGTCTCTAGGTAAGCCCTGATGTAGTCTTCCACGCCCTGTTGCGTGAGGCTCAGAGCAGGCTGGGAGAAAACACCCGGGCTAAGCCCGAGGACGAGCCCCAGCACCAGGAGGCTGGCGGACATCGCGACTAGGAGAACATCCACTAGCTCCACCCTCGGGCTTGTGACAGGCGCGCCCTTCTTGAAGGAAAACGCTATCGAGTATATCGGCTTCATGTAGCCGAGTAAGCTCACCGCCGACACGAGTATCACAACGAAGGCGAGGACCGGCAGCCCCGCGTCTAGGAAGGCCTGGTACATCAAGAGCTTAGAGAAGAAGCCAACGAACGGTATGAACCCGGCCAAGTTCAAGAAGGAGAGGGTCATGGCGATTGCGGAGAGGGGCCTCACACGCCCCAGCCCTCTCATCGCGTCGAGGTCTCTCGACCCCGCCTCGTGTATGAACACTCCACTGGCCATGAACAACGTTGCTTTACTGATGCTGTGGGAGACCAAGTGGGCCACCATCGCTGTTAGCGCCAGGACTAGGGCTCCACCCGCCGCCGCGAAACCCAGCGAGCCGGCCATTAGAGCCAGGCCTATGTGGCTTACCGTGCTGTAGGCCAGTAGCCTCTTGATATCTCTCTGGACGAGCATCATGAAAGCACCGAGTAAGGCGCTGGCGCACCCGAGTAAGAGTAGAGCCAGCAACACTGCGCCACGATACAGCCCGAGCGCGTTGTTGTAGCCGAATATGGTGTACAAGAACCTGGCCACAGCGTAGACGCCGATGTTGACGACGAGGCCCGACAAGGCCGCAGAAACCGGTGTGGGGGCCTCCGGGTGCGCGTCGGGGAGCCAGAAGTGGTTGGGGAAGACGGCCGCCTTGTAAGTGAAGACCCACAGGGAGAAGGAGACCGCTAGGAGTGCCGGCAGAGGCGATGCCGCGTAGGCCCTACCGACCAGGGCGAGGTCGGCCATGTTGAGGGTTGAGTAGTTCCCGTATATTACCACGAGTGCCAGGAAGTACATGTTGGTGGCCACCGCTCCTATTAGAGCGTACTTGCTCGCTGCCTCAACAGCCTCGGGCCTCTGCTTGTGGTACGCCACCAGCCCGTAGGCGGAGATGCTCAAGACCTCTATCATCACGAACAAGTTGAAGGCGTCGCCTGTGTAGAGGCAGCCGAGCAGGCCCACCATGAGGCCTACTAAGAGAGTGTAGTACCAGACCGGCTCGTCCATCTCCTTCTCATACCACTTGGAGTAAGCGGTTATCGCCAAGATCACCCAGCCGGTCAACAGGCCTAGAACCCCGTTGAAGGCGTCGACCTCGTACATTATGCCTATCGGTGGAGGCCACCCGCCAAACGGGTAGACTAGCGGTCTACCGCCCACCGCGACCGCGGCGTAGACGACCGTCGTTGTGACCGCGACGAAGAGGGCCGCGAACATTGCCAGAGCCCAGGGGGCACGCTTCCGCGCCTTCCCTAACAGCGGGGTGGCGAACGCCACGATCGCTGTCACTGGTAGGAAGACGCCCAGAAGGTTGAAAGCCAGCTCTCTCAGCATACTCCCACCTAGTCGAAGACTTTCTTCGAGTAGTACTCGAAGGTCTCGGAGATACCCTTCTTCGCCTCCCTAGGCTCTATCGACGCGACGTCTATCCAGTGGACGTAGAAGACCTTGTTCTTCTTGTCTACTTCAACCACAACGGTACCGGGTGTGTTCGTTATCGAGTTCGCTATAGCGGTCATGGCGTAGTCCGACTCGACGTCGAACGGCACCACCACTATACCGGGGTTGACGGGCATTCGCGGGCTCAGTATACGCTTTGCGACGTCGATGTGGCACTTAGTCTCGTCGACTATGAAGTACCTGAGAGCGTACCTCAAAGCCCAGTACCACCTCTTGGGTGAAAGGAGCTTGCTCGGCCTCTCGATCGTTATATTGGCGAATAGCGCCCCTACGACCACGGATACCAAGAGCCCCGTTACCAGGTCGTAGCCACTAGTGCTACCGGAGAACACGATGTAAGTGACGAATGCGAGCAACGCGACGGGTATAGCCCTGGCCGCCCTCACCCTCTCAACCTCCTGATCTCCCTCATGTCGAGTGTTCCGTAGTGCTTGAACAAGTTGTCCCCCAGGAAGATCAAAAAGACCATTACCGCCAAGCCTATGACGACGGCTGTTAAAACGAGTGCCTGGGGTAGAGGGTCTACAGCTCTAGAAGTAAACTCCACCAACACGCTCGCGTTCTCGAAGGGGTAGGTGAGGAGGATCGGCGGCCTGCTAGGGGTTGTGGGGCTAGGCCACGCCCTGTAGCCGAGGAAGATCGCGAACATGTTCAAGGTGTCCCCGAGGATACCCAGCATTATCAGCTTCTTAACGTAGTGCGGCTTGTAGAACAGGCCGAAGAGCGACAGCCCTAGGTTCACGAAGAGCGACAGGTAGATTACAGTGAACATGTACTCTGCTAGGAACCCTACCACTTCTCCTCAGCCTCCGGGGTCATGAGTATTATGAAGGCGAGCGTGAAACCGGAGGAGACCGCGAGGAACTCGAACAGGTTGAACCACCACAGAGTACCGCTCAACAGAGCCCCGTGAACGTCGTAGGGCATTGAGAGCGGCGAACCCGCCTTGGCTATGTTCTGGAAGACGTAGGACGGGAGCCCGAGGAGGAGCCCCGCCAGGAACAGCGCTATCGAGGTGAGACCGATCCCTATCAACCCGGCACTCCTCAGAGTCAGCATTCTCTGCGACGAGACGCCTTTCCACAGCAGGTAGAAGGACGAGAACACGACGATGAAGACCACGGGGACGACGGCCGCGGTGGCACCGCCCTGGAAGCCTCCTCCCGGGGTCAGGTGCCCGTGTAGCCCTATCGACGCCGCTACGGCGAGTATCATGGGGCCCGTTATCTTCGTAACGGTCTTCACTATTGGAGATAGGCCCGACTCGTCTGTCGGCTTCTGGTTCAGCCTCTTGACACCCCTGCCGAGGGCTAGGCCCGATATTATCGCTAGGTAGAAGACGGTCGTCTCGTAGAGCGTGTCCAGCCCTCTGTAGTCCCACACGATCGCTGTGACCGCCTCGGGGCTCCAGACAGTGAAGTCGGGCAGGTAGGGGTTGTAGGTGGTGTTCAGGTAGACTATTGCGAGCCACCTGAGGTTCTCGGATGGGTAGAAGGACTGCCCCGAGAGGGCTAGGAGGAGGCTCATCCCGAGAACGATAGTGACGAGCACGGCGAGGCTTACGACCCTCTTCATTCCCTCTCGAACCTCTCCGTCTTGCTTATCAAGACCAGTAGAAGTGCGGGCAAGACGCCGCCCGCCACTGGTAGGTAGACCAGGACTATGTCGGGTGACATGAACAGGTAGAAGAGTAGGGAGTAGAACACGCTCTGAATAGCACTGTATATCACGGCCTTCACGAGGTCTCTCTCGACTAGAGCGAGGTACACCGCCACCACGGACATCAGGGACGCAAACGCGCCGACCGCGTATATCAAGAGGTCGAGACTCACGAGCCGCCACCCCTGACGCACATGGAGGGGTCTAGCGCGTCGTGAACGCAGGGCTCCACCAGGGCTTGCCTCGTCTTATGTGCGGCCCTGGCGAGAGCGTGCGAGCCGGCCGGCGACAGGATCAGGACTAGGAAGGAGGTGATGAACGCGGCCCCAGCCATAAAGGTCGAGTAGGGCCCGAGCTCCTTGTAACCCAGCGCTACGAGCCCAGCACCGGCGATCGGGTAAACGCACCCCCATATAGAGCCTATCGTGGCGGCGTGAAGCCTCAAGTAGAAGTTCCTAAACCGGTTCACGCCTATCCCCGAGACCAGCTGCGCGAAGGCGCCGAGGGCGATCAGGCCGAGCCCCGTGTAGACCAGGAGCTCCTCTATCAAGCCCCCATCACCCTCCTCTCCAGGTACTTCGCTACGTAGATGTCGAGGGCGTATATCCAGAGGGCCAGTGGTATCGCCGTGACTATCAGTATTGGCTCCTTGAAAAAGATCCCCAAGACTATGAACAGCACCGCGAGGTTGTAGCTGAGCAGGTCTACCCCGAGCACGTGGTCCGGTATCGTAGGGCCCTTCAAGGCCCTGTAAAGGTAGAGCGCTGTCGCGACCAAGTAGAGGGGGACCACGGCCGCTATGAACTCCTGGACAAACACTCAGACCACCCTTTCGAGAGTGCCGAGGCTCAACTGCTCGCTCGTGTTCTCCCTCGGCCCTGCCATCCCGTAGAAGTTCGTGGTGACGTACGCGTCGAACGGGCACACCGTCACGCACCTATAGCAGAACACGCACCTCCCGTAGTCGATTTTGGGGTAGACCCTCCTGGGGTTGGACTTCGGGGCCTCTAGATGCGCCGGTATCTGAGTCATGGCTATCGCGTCTGCCGGACACTCGATCGCGCAGAGCGAGCAGCCGGTGCACTTCTTCAGGTCTGCGTAGTGCCTGCCTCTGTAGGCCGCCTCGACCTCCGTCTTGACGTAGGGGTACTGTACTGTGGAGGGCCTCCCGAGGAGGCTCCTGACTACAGCAGGTAGAAGCCTCGGCCTCGCCAAGCCTTATCCCCTCTACTGAGCTGGGTGAAGGGAACAGTCCTCCGTTCGCCCGTCCTGAGGTCTGTAATAACAGCCCTCTCCATACACGAAATACACGGGTCTAGGCTCGCGAGTATGACGGGCAGGTCCGCTATCGTGTAGCCCTCGTAGAGGAAGGCCGAGTTCACGATGTTGGTGAACGAGGGAGTCCTGATCTTCACCCTGTACGGGTTGGCCTTCCCATCGCTCATGACGTAGTAGGTGAGCTCTCCTCTCGGGGCCTCCACCCTGGTGTAGGCCTCCCCCGGCGGGAACTTCCTCGGCAACTTTCTCTCGTCGGGGACGGGACTGCCGTCTCTCGGGAGTTTGCTCAACGCGCTGAGGACTATCTCGGCCGATACTAGCGCCTCGTCCCACCGCACCATCATCCTAGCCCAGCTGTCGCCCTCCCCCCGCACTACTACCTCGGGCTGGAGCTCGTCGTAGGCGTCGTACCTGTCGCTCACCCTGGCGTCGATCCTCACGCCGCTTCCCCTGGCGACCGGGCCTAGGAGCGTGTGCCTTACTGCGTCGACCCTCTTCAAGACGCCTACCCCTATCAGCCTCTTGGTTATCGTGGTGTCCTCCTCGAACACCCTCTTGTAGTAGGTCAGCCTCTCCCTCACTTGCTCGACGAGCTTGGCTATTCTCCCGGCGTCCGCGTCGCTCAGGTCCCTCCTGACCCCTCCCACCATCATGTAGTCGGCCATTACGCGCGCCCCCGTCAGGATCTCCTTTGCCTTCATGACCTTCTCCCTGTCCAGCATGATGCTCATGAACAGTGTGTCGAAGCCCACCACCTCGGCCATGACCGCGTTTATCAGCATGTGGCTGTGTATCCTCTCCAGCTCCATCGCCACGACCCTCAGGTACTTCGCTCTCCTGTTAGGCTCTAGGCCGAGTATCTGCTCCAGAGCCCTCACGTACACGTCTGTGTGGACTGTGTTGCAGATCCCGCATACTCTACCGATTATGAATATGTCCTTGTAGAACGTGTTCTGCTCGCAGAGCTTCTCGATCCCCCTGTGGTTGTACCCCGTGTTGACTTCGACCTTGACTACGGTCTCGCCGTCGACGTAGGCCTTTAAGAGGACGGGCTCGTGGAGCGCCGGGTGCTGCGGGCCCACAGGTATCTCGATGGTGACCGGTAGCTCCACGACCTTGTCCACCATACTAGCCCCTCCTCAACGGGTAGACGCCTTTCTCGGCGACGTCGCTTGGGACGAAGAACCCCCTCCTGAGGTAGGGGTTGCCTTGGAACAGCACTCCGAGGAGGTCGTGAGTCTCCAGCTCCCCGCTCAGCGCGCCGGGGACGATGTCCACGATACTGTCGAGCACTGGGTTGTCCCGCGGGACCGCCGTGCGGAGTACCACTGTCTCTTCCTCGGGTAGTAGGACGACGAAGTAGTCGACCCTGATCAAACCCTCCTCCTTCAAATCCACGCCGACAATAGTGGAGACGTAGAACCCCTCCTGACCCCTCTCCCGGACTAAATCCAGGAATACACTCCTGACTCTGGAAGGCTCCAAGGTGAAAACTCTCCTGTTCGGTTTTACGAATCCTCCCGCTTGGGCTAAAGTGGCCGTCATAGGACTCTGTGAGTTTTTACCTCGAGACAGGGCTAATAAAACGAGTGTTAGTGAGGGTAACCAAACACCTCTATTTTTACACTGGTCGAGCACTCTTAACTAGTGGAGCGTGCGGCACGGTGAAGTGCAGGTTCGTTAGGTACTCCCCCTGGCTAGTCCACTTCAACACTGGTGCCTGTAACGGTTGCGACATAGAGGTGTTGGCCGCGATCACGCCTCTATACGACCCGGAGAGGTTCGGGGTGAAGCTGGCCCCCTCCATAAGGCACGGGGACGTACTCGTTGTGACGGGGGCCTTGACTAAGAAGAGCGCCGAGAGGCTCAAGAGGCTCTACGACCAGATGCCCTCGCCGAAGTTCGTTGTAGCCGTTGGCGCCTGCGCTATAGACGGGGGAGTGTTCCAGAAGTCGTACAGCGTGTTAAGAGGGGCTGACAAAGTAGTGCCCGTGGACATCTACGTGCCTGGATGCCCGCCCAGGCCCGAGGCCATACTAGACGCCATTGTAAAGCTCAGAGAGAAACTGGCTCAGCCGCATTCCTCGGAGAACAGGCAGTAGACGACCTGCCCGAACGAGACCCCCTCGTCGTTCGGCGGCACTCTTGAGGGTAGCAGTAGTTTGAGGCCCTCCCCCCTCAGAACCCTCTCTAGGCCCCTCACGATAAACTCGTTAACGGCCGCTCCCCCGGAGACCGCGACCTCGCTCCCCACTCCCAGCCCCCGCGTAGACTCGACTAGTAGCCTCCCGAGGTTCTCGCCTAGCGACTCCAGGAAGGTCCTCGCAATGGCCGGCCTGGGCTCGTCCAGCTTGTCCAGCAACCACTCGACGTAGCTCCAGGTGTCCAGCCTTAGCACGCCGTTCTCTTCGTATAGTTTGACCTCGGGAGGGTCTGCGTACTCTCCCCTGAAAGCCTCTGCCTCTAGCCTAATAGCCGGCTCACCCTCGTAGGACCTCTCGCGGCACACGCCTAGTACCGCCGACACGACGTCGATCAGCCTACCCGTGCTCGAGGCAGGCCTGTACAAGCCCTTCTCGACGAGCCTGCGCACTAGTAGAAGCTCGCCGTACTCCCTCTCCCCGACGCCTATTCTCCGCAACACTCTTACGAGCTCCTCCTCGCTGTACCCTCTCAACGTCATGAGGCCGGCAAACACCCTCAGAGGCCTCAGCGTGTCCGCGTCCCCGGTGAGAGGGACGGGGCGTATGCTCGCGACCCTCTGGTGGAGCCCTCTCTCCGTGTCTACCACGATGACCTCTCCACCCCATATAGTGCCGTCGTCCCCCCAGCCCAAGCCGTCGATCGCGAGGCCCGCCACCCTCCCGCTGAGGCGGTGGTCTCCGACAACCGACAAGACGTGTGACAGGTGGTGCTGTACAGTGACCAGTCTAGCACCGGTCTCCCTGGAGTACTCCCTTGCCAGCGCGGTGGACACGTACCCGGGGTGTTTGTCCGAGACCACGACCAGGTCCTCTCTGCTGACGCGGTAGGACGCGACGAGAAACTCGAGGTAACCCCTCAGCTCCGAGACCGTCTCGACCTCGTCTAGGTCCCCCACGTAGGGCGATACCACGACCTTGTCCTCGAACCCGACTGCTATAGTGTTGTTCAAGTCGCCGCCGAACGCTACGACGTTCCGCCTGAGCCTCTGCGGCAGCCTGATCCACAGAGGGGCGTAGCCCCTGCTCCTCCTCAACAGGACGTACCTCCCGTTCGTCTTCCTCACCACGCTGTCGTCTACTCTGTGGACGACCTCGCGGTCGTGCACCAGGAAGTAGTCCGCTACGTTCTTCAGCTCTCTGAAGGCGCACTCCTCGCTCCTGCACATTGGCTCTCCCGATACGTTGCCGCTCGTCATGATCAAGAACTTGTCGCGTGTAGCCCTCAGTAGGAGGTAGTGGAGCGGGGTGTAGGCGACGAACACGCCCTCGTGGCTCAGCCCTGGGGATACCAGGGGTGAGACGGGCGTGTCCTCTCTCTTGGGGAGCAGGAGGATGGGGGCTTGCGGCGAGTTTAGGAGCTCCTCGTCCTCCTCCGTGATGTAGACCAGCCTCCTCAGGACTACCGTGTCTATGCCCATGATAGCGAACGGCTTACGGGGCCTCCGCTTCCTAGCCCTAAGCTGCGCCACTACATCGTCGCTTGTTGCGAGGGCGGCGAGGTGGAAGCCCCCGATCCCCTTGACTGCGACTATGCCCCCCTCTTCGACAAGCTTCGCTGCGGTCTCTATCGGGCTTTTCTCGTCGACAACTGAGCCATTCCTGTCCAGCAAGAGCAGTCTAGGGCCGTCGCGGGGGCAGCTGATCCCCTGGGCGTGGTACCTCCTCAAGTTCTCCGGGTCTCTGTATTCTAGCGTGCACTCGCCGCACAGCTGGTACTTCCTCATGCTCGTGTTCTCCCTATCGTAGGGCACCCTGTAGATCATGGAGAACCTCGGGCCGCACCAGGCGCAGGAGTTGAAGGGGTAGCCGTACCTCCTGTCCTCGGGGTTGAGCACCTCGAGTAGACAGTCGTGGCACATTGCCAGGTCTGGCGGTATGTTCGACCTCGCCTTGAAGTCGTAGCCGCTGGGCTTTATGGTGAACCCGCTGTAGCCCTCCGGCTCCACGTCCTCGACTCTTAGCTCCTCAATGAAGGCGGGCGGCGGCCTCTCGGAGACCAGCCTCTTGACGAACTCCTCTAGTACGCCCTCTTCCCCCTCGACCCAGATCTCTACCTCTGAGCCCCCGACGTTCCTCACGTAGCCCGCGACCTTCAGCCTCCTCGCTAGCCTGTCTATGAAGGGCCTGAAACCGACGCCTTGTACTAGGCCGACTACCACGACCTTCTTCGCGCGCATACCCTCCTCCGTCAGCTACCCAGCTCTCTCATTATGTCCCTGTAGAGGTCTAGTATGTCCTTCAGCTCTTCCTCCTCGATCTTCGATATCGCGACGCCCGCGTGGACTATGACGTAGTCGCCCTTCTTGACGCCCTCAACCGCGAGGATCACCTCTTTGACTAGCCCCCCTATCCTCACCTTAGCCAGCGGGAGGCCTCTTTCCGACTCGTAGATTTCGACTACCTCGGCCGGGTACCCCAGGCACATCCGGCACCGCCTCAGCATATCCTCGGGAGGTTCAACGGGTTGGACGAGACCAAGACGAGACCCCCGACCTCCGTACGGGCTACCACTCTGCCTTTGAGCTCCGGTAGCTCGACGACCTCCCCCACGATCCTAGCCTCCCCCTCCCCGGCTCTAACTAGCTCTCTCACTACCTCGTCCGCGACAGAGGCATCGACGCTTAAAACGGCTACGCCCTCGGACGCGACGTTTAAGGGGTCGACACCCATAGCCTCCAAGAACCCCCTGACCTCCTCCCTGATCGGCACCTCGCCCCTGTCGATGACAATGCTCACCTCTCTCCCGTGAACCCACTCGTTTAAGACCCCCGCCAGCCCGCCGCGGGTGGGGTCTCGCGCCGCGCTTATGTACGGCCTGTACTTCTGGATCACTGGGAGGACGGTCTTCACCAGGGGCCTGCTATCGCTCTTAAGCCCCCTGTTCTCCTCTAGGAGACCCAGCTGTGCCGCCAGTATCGTCGAGCCGTGCTCCGCGATGGGGCCTGTTAAGATGATCTTGTCGCCCACCCCTGGGTAGTCGATTATAGGCTCGTAGCTCGAGACGCCGACGCCGAAGCCGCTCACGACGATCTTGTCTACGCTCCCCCTGGGCATCACCTTGAAGTCGCCCCCGATCAACGCCACGTTGTTCTCCCTCAGTACCCTGAGCATGGACTCCACAACCCTATCGAGTACATCTAGGTCCAGCCCCTCCTCGACGACTATGTTGTCCATGAAGGCGACCGGCGTCGCCCCCATTACTACAAGGTCGTTCAAGACCCCGCTGGCCGCCAGGTGCCCGATGTCGCCTCCTGGAAAGAAGATCGGGTTCACTGTGTAGGAGTCGCTGGTGAACACCAAGTAACTGTCGCCGACCCTCACGTAGGAGCCGTCGTCCATGACGTCTACGCCCCTGCCGTTCATTGCTCTCCTCAACGCGTCGGGGACTCTCGCTACGATCAGCTTCGATACGACCTCGAACGTCTCTAGACCTCCCGCCCCGTGTAGTAGCTCGACCTTCCTCGAAGACATGGGGTAAGCACCGGGAGAGAAGACGTCGACCTTTTCTTTTAATTTATAACGTGGCCCGGGGAATTTAACAAATCATGACACAAAAACGGCTCACTTTATCGACAGCTTCTTGAGGACGTTGTAGACCCTGGAAGGCCTGAGACCAAACTCCTTGGCTATCCTGTATATGGAGTAGCCCTCCAAGTAGAGTCTCTTTATCCTTTCGATCTCCTCCTCGGTGAGCTTCCGATGAGACGACTTCCTGAGCTTCTCCCCCCTCTCCTTCAGAGCCTTGTACAGGGTCTTGGTAGAGATGTGTACCTCCTCGACTATCCGTTTGATCGGCACGCCCTGCTTGTATAGCTCGATGGCCCTCTCTATCTTGTCGCCCGCACTCAATTTTCCCACCGCGTTTTTTGTTTTCCACTAACCCTAATAAACTTAACTCCGAGGTGCTGGCGTAGACGAGAACGTGTATTGAAGTCTCATATCAATCTTATGACGCTGGGTAGTTGCCTCAAGGAGTACACCACGGCCACCCCGAGCAAGTTTATGGAGAGAGTCAGCTTTGAGTCCCTCCTGATCAGGACCGCCTTCATACCCATGCTCATCGGCCCCCCAACGTCCTCTATGACGTTGTCGCCGACGTGCACCACTGCCCCGGGCTCGACCCCTAGCCTCTCGAGGAGGGCTATGAAGAAGCCCCTGTCCGGTTTGTTGTAGCCCACCTCGTCCGAGAACACCCTGGCTTCGAAGAACTTGCCTAGACCCAGCCTCTCGAGCAGCCTCCACGTGTAGGAGCTCGGCCAGAAGAGGACGTTGCCGGCCACAGCCAGTCTTAGCCCCTCCTTGTAGAGACCTTCGACAGTCTCGACCACGTCGTCGTAGACGATCCTATGAGGGTCGACTTCCTGGAAAGCCTTGTGGATTAACGAGTCGACACCCGACGGGTCTACACCGATGTGCTTGGCGAGTATTGCCTGGCCCGTTTTAACGGTCTCGTTGCCCGGGATAAGGGAGGAGCGCCTCACCTTCCGGGCCTCCTCGTGGGCCTTGAGGACCCTACTGTAGACTGTCTCGAAGGGGGCTCCCAGCGCCTCGGCTATGACTCGGCTGGCCTCCTGAAGCGTCTTGTCCAGGTCTAGGAGAGTCCCCCACACATCGAAGGACACGGACTCGACCACTACTACTCCACCCTGTGCGCGCCCGCTATTCTCGAGGACTCCTCCAGCAAGTGGCGAGCTATCTCTAGTAGAATACTTAAACCTACCTCGACGCCGTCGGTGCTACCGGGCAGCACTGCCACTATCCTCCCGTCGAACGTCTCGTAGAGGCCGGCCCTAGACAACAGGGCTCTCAACCCCACTCTGTTAATCGACCTCCTCCTGAACTCCTCGCCGAAGCCAGGAAACTCCCTCCAGGCAATGGACTCCACGACGTCGACAGATACGTCCCTCGGGCTCGGCCCAGTGCCCCCAACGAGGACCACAAGCCGGGCGTCGTGCTCCCTCAAGCTCTTTATAATCTCGGCCGGCTTATTCGGTGAAACAGCCTTCACGACTTCGAAGCCCCTCTCCCTCAACATCCTCGCCGCGAGCTCGCCGCTTACGTCTTCCCCCTTACCCTCGTAGACGGTGTCGCTCACGACCAGGACGAGGGCCTTCAAGTCCCCGCCACCAAGTGGTCTTAAGGATTAGCCCGTGTTATATTAACTGCACTCGAGCTGGTGCCCCTTGGCGAGAATACCACTCCTAGTATACGAAGGTGGTGTATTCAGAGCGGCCCGCCTAGAAGACCTGAGAGAGGCCGTTTACACGCTTGTCTCCACCATACCGGTGGGGAAGGTCGCAACGTACAAGTGCATCGCAAACCTTCTCGGCGTCAGCCCCCGGCTGGTGGCCCTCGTCCTCAAGGAGAACAAGCAACCGGTTGTAGTCCCCTGCCACCGTGTGGTGATGTCTAGTCTCAGAGTAGGCGGCTACAGTATGGGGGGGAGTAGGGTCAAGGAGAGGCTCTTGTCCATAGAAGGTGTCGCGGTGAGGGATGGCAGGGTCTCCGAGAGCGACGTCCTAGACGAGTGTAGAGATGGGGGGCTAGGGGGAGGCGAAAATCTTGAAGCCTAGCGGGCCGATGACCTGCCCCGGCTCGCTGGAGACTACTTCTCGTAGGCCTTCGATAGCGGCACACCGGGAGGCTTCCACCGGCTCGCTACCGGCGTTGAAAAGGCCGACCACCCTCCTCTTAAGCCATCTCTCGACCACTACCACGTTGTCGTGGCACAGCCTCACGCTGGCGAAGCCGTGTCTGAGCTCCTCGAGCTCCTTGTACAGGTCTATGAAGGTCTTGTATGCCTCGTAAAGCTCGAGGTCCCACTCTTTGCTATCCCACGGCATGGGCCTTCTGTTGTCGGGGTCGTCTCCACCCTCCAGCCCGACTTCGTCCCCGTAGAACACCGCCGGGGAGCCGGGGAGCGTGAAATTGAGCGCTATTAGTAGCTTCAGGAGCCTCTTGTCGCCTTTAACGAGCGTCTTAACCCTCGGAGTGTCGTGGGAGCCGAGGAGGTTGTAGAGGGAGAAGAGCTGGGGGTAGGGGTGGTTGGCTATCTGGAGGTTTATCATCTCGACTGCCTGCCTCAGCTCCGTCTTTTTTAGGGCTATAGAAGAGACCAGCCAGTACCTCAGCCAGTAGTTCATGTATGAGTCCATGTACTCCTTGTAGAGGAACGGGTAGTCGCATACCTCGCCTAGAATTAGGAAGTCGTCGCTCAGCTCCTTGACTCTACGGTAGTAGTTCCCGAGCCAGTCCTCCTTAATACCGTGGGCTACGTCTAACCTGAAGCCCGCTACTCCCCTCTCGATCCACTCCTTTGCTACCCCGACGAAGTAGTCCAAGGTCTCCGGGTTCTCGTGGTTGATCTTCGGCATCAGCCAGTTGGAGAAGAAAGACTCGTAGAAGGGGGTGGTCAGTGCTCTCCTACGAAGGTACTCCCTGAGTGCGGCGACGTCGCAGTCTCTCAACATCCTTACGACTCCTTGGTCGACGTACTTCGACGGGTCGTCGAGGAAGTTGTACCACTCCCAGTACCTCGACGCCCTCCCGTGCTCGAGAGCGTCTACGAAGAACGGGTGGCAGGC
>ERZ1669248.750-NODE-750-length-14201-cov-7.317475_pt1 | contig 14201 bp, 14 predicted proteins | sample MGYA00579296_ERZ1669248 | MGnify/ENA primary metagenome ERZ1669248 (study PRJEB41166, sample SAMN08046057) | hot springs metagenome | biome: hot spring; feature: neutral hot spring; material: thermophilic sediment; isolation source: thermophilic sediment from...
TTTTCGCGGACTTCGGGAGGGCTTATAAGGTAGCTCCTCCTTTCCCACGGGTAATTCGGTATTCCCTCATGATCGAGTATTCTAGAGCTTCGAGCTTCATAACGCTAAAAGTCACTAAACAAAAGAAACAAACTCAACAACCATAAAATTGATTCAGTCTATTAAAGCGCTTAGTTAACTCGGAGAAGGTGATTACTGAAGGTGCTTTACAGTTAAAAAGCTTCATCGTTTAGGGCGGGATGAGAAGGTAATCCCCGACAAACTCGTTGAGAACAAACGCAGTGGTTTTAAATATCCCATCGAAGTTAGGTTGAGGAATTTCCTCCAGTTTTAGTGGAACTCAGCACATAATTCATGACTTTTCTATGAGGAGAGGCGTCCTAACAAGAGCTAATGATAAACCCTAATTTTGCCAACTTAAATTTACTTAGGGCCTAATTAATTTCCCCGGATTAATGATGTACATTAATAGTCTAGTTTCTAATACGTCAACTGCCTAAGTGTACTATAAACAAACACTTTTAATTACATATGCTAGACGTCTTTGGTGGCAGCGTGGAGTCCACAGCATTAAGTGGCTTAGTAAATACGCTTGATCCAGCATCGCTCATTCTCATATGCATTGGTGTAGCATTCATATACTTGGGTGGTAGGAAGGGTTTAGAGCCATTAATGCTCGTCCCTATAGGCTTCGGCATATTACTGGCCAATATCCCTTTAGGCGGCTTAAATGAGGCCCCATATGGATTACTTTACCTTATAAGGGAAAAGCTCTTAATGACCGAGGTGCTACCATGCCTTGCCTTCCTCACTATAGGCGCTATGATGGATCTAAGGCCGCTCCTTAGTAAGCCCTGGCTACTCCTCTTCGGCGTCTCAGGTCAGTCGGGAGTTATATTTGCCTTACTCCTAGCCCTCGCCTTAGGCTTTAACTTTAGGGAGGCAGTAGCGGTTGGTATAATAGGTTGTGCAGACGGCCCTACTGCCATCTTCGTATCGACCAAGTATGCTCCTCACTTACTCGGCGCTGTAGGGCTTGCAGCCTATACATATATATCCATAGTTCCCTTACTCCAGGTACCACTTATGAGGTTGATGCTAACTAGGAATGAATTAAGCATTAAGATGCCCCCATCTAAAGATGAAGTCAGCGATTCAGTCGTTATAGCTTTCCCTATAATATTGATACTCATATCCGCGGTGGTGATGCCTGGAGCCCTGCCATTAGTAGGTATGTTAGCCCTAGGTAACTTCATACGGGTATGCGGCGTTTCCGAATTTGCTGAGAGATATGTAAAGACGCTATCAACGTTCTTCGCGGACGTAGTTACGTTGCTCCTAGGGCTTTCGGTCGGTTCCGCACTATCTAGCTCTGCCATAACAGCAAGCCCGGACCTACCTCTAAAGGTGTTAATAGTATTTGCACTAGGTATAGTTGCATTTGCTGGGGACTTAATTGTTGGCATATTGAGCGGTAAATTAGTCTCAGCAATTAGCAGGGGTAAAATTAACCCGGCAATAGGCGCCTCGGCAAATTCAGCGTTCCCGGTATCAGCAAGGGTGGTTCAGAGGGAGGTAGGTAAGGCATCTCCTGGAAACATAATATTGATGTATTCGCTAGCTACTAACCTAGCTGGTCAGATCACATCGCCGCTATTTGCTGGGGTGATCCTAACAATACTAGCTGCCCTAGGGATTTGATAAGCTCAATTTAAGGTCCTATAACTTAATAACTGGGACTTTACCGAACCTCTTAAGGCTTACCTCGCTACCTTCAGGAAGCCCCACTGGTATCAATCTTACGCCTATAGTCCTGCCCTTGATAATGGATGATGTGAATACGTCCTTAATAACGCCTTTAATGACATTTAAGTCATCCCTTAGAACGACCATATCAATCCCAACTAGGCAGTAGGCAGTTAAGTAAGTTAAATCCCTAAGAGTTACTAATCCCTCAGCAACTCTCGTTTTAAGTAGATCGTCCTCAGCAACCGGTAGCATGACCTCGTTAAATCCTAGCGCCTTAATGCCTGATAAACCTATCACATCATTAATTACGTTATTTAGCTTACTTAGTGAACTACCGGTACCTGGTAGAGCAAATTTAACGCCACTTAAGTACTCAATTAAGTCAACAACGCTCTCAGAAGCCCAAGGAGATATTGAGTAATCCACGCCTAGGAATTCCATTCCCACATAACTGCTTAATTTACCACATAGTTCGCGGACTCCCCTTAAGAACCTTATTAATCTACTCGAATCACCTGAAAGAAACTCCTTAATCAGATCCACATACCTTAACGCGATAGAGAACCCTTCATTAAACGCCGTAGCTAAGGGAAAATACGGAGTTTCAATAAAATCAGGTATCGAAATGCCTATCCTAGTGAAGTCATCTACATCTAAGGAATTAATTAACTTAGAGTAAATATTGACTACATCATTCACCGATGACGCGTCATTTAGCCTTAAAGATATGTATGAACGTTCACACACCTTTATAACGTCGATTATGTCGCGTACTTCCGCGCTCCTCACGTCGGAGTGATACGCCGCTATAAGCACATCTCTACTGCAAATTTCATCGCACAACCTCAACCTCCTACTTAAATCTAAGTCGCTGGGCAATGCTATACGGTAGGACCATATCGTGAGACCTAACCCTTTGCTCAGATCCCTTAAAACATCTAAGGTATTAGCTAACCTACTTATCGATTCATCAATGCCTAACCTACTTACGAAACTAGCATGTATTGTTAGGCTTCTAATTAATGCCATCTATCGCTACCATTAAACAGTGAAGGATAGGTAATATATATTTAGTGGTGCGGGGGGTGGGATTCGAACCCACGCAGGCCTACGCCAACGGGTCTCCCACAGTATTAAACTGGAAATCGCCTTGAGCCCGTCCCCTTTGCCCTGGCTCGGGCACCCCCGCCTAATTTCTAATTAATTCTTAGAGCTTATAACCTTAATAATACTTTACTCATCATATGTTAATTCAGTCCCTACCGCAAAGCCCTTCATAACGTTCTCGAAGGCTTCAACCTTAAATGCATTTATAAAGAAAACCTTAATTCTAGATCTCTCAGCTATGGATAAAGCCAGTGAGTCGAATAATTCGTATGTACCAGCTAGGGACTTAGCTTTAATTAACTCCCTTAACTCCCTTACAGATATCCTAGGGATCAACTTGGCATCTGCATGTACCTTAGGATCCTTATCGTATATGCCATCAACATCCGTAGCATTGACTACAAGGTCAGCGCCCACCAACTCGGCTACTAACATGGCAACAGCGTTAGTCGACTGTCCTGGCTGTAACCCACCTAAGGTGACCACCCTCCCTGAAGACCAAGCAGTTAAGAATTCATCTATATTCCTAGGTATGCGGTTATATGCTACGTCACCTAATAACGCATTAATGAGTAGAGCATTAATCCTTGAGACCTCGATACCTAGGATATCTAACCAACCCTCATTAACACCTAACCCCCTAGCAATGTTTATGTAGCGTCTAGCAACATTACCTCCACCGCATACTATAGCAAATCTATATCCCCTCCCTAGCCATTCCTTAATAATTATTGAGTAGTCCTTAAGGACCTCTAAATAAGGCTCATCAAATACTTTACCGGTGAGCTTGACAACTACCTTCACATAAACACCCAAGATATTTACTGAAGTTTAAATGTAAAAATGTTAGCATTATGGCAAGCACTTAACATGTAGTGCTTGCATCGATCCCTTTAGTTTCCCTTAATCGCTTTTGGATGCCTCATCTTCTCCTACGAGCGCGGACTTCACCTCAATACGCTAATCCTAGTAAAGGCTTACAGTTTTCATTATGTCAATGGCCTAGAACTCTATACCCTATCGATAAGGTCCTTAGGAATCGAGCAACACAGTTCCACCATCTTCAAACCATATTTACTGACTAACGACTTCAATGGATTTGCTATCCTATCTATCAAACCTAAATCGATTAGTTTAAAGTCCAACGTATACTTCTTCTCTAAGGGCCTCATACACCCTAAGGCTATTTCACCACTATAGTTATCCCGCGTATAACGAATAACCCTTAATACTTCATCATCTCCTGGCGGTCTTACATTCGCCATAGGCGTGCCCGCAGTTGGCTTGAAGATTAGGAATACGAGGACTTCAGGCTTATATGCAAGTGCAGTATTTGCTGCCTCCATTTCCTTAACTACCCTGCCATAATTCATACCTATAGGTATGTGTGGCACTATGTATGACGGGCCGTAATTGATCAATGTCTCATAGGACTTGATGAAGTCCTCAGAGCTCTTACCGCCTAAGTGCATCAAGTTCTTAATTACGTAATCATCTAAGATTAGCTCATAATCCACTACATCTACTTTAGAGTCCCTTAGCTTGCTGGCTAGGGATTTATCGGCTAACCCTATATGAACGCTTACTAATATATCGTAATTATTTTTAATGTCCTTAATTACCGGTAGGTACGGCTCTATAGGCAGGTAGCCATCCCTATTAAAACCTCCACTTATCAATACGCCTTTAGCACCACTCCGCACTAGGTGCTTAACTAGGTCGTAGAATTCCTTAGGCGTTAATGCCTTCCTCATTCCATCTAAGTAATTAGCCCTACAGAAGTCGCACATTAATGTGCAGTAGCTACCTGTAATGCTTATGCTTAAGTACTTAAGCCCGGGTATGAATGCGGTTACCTCCCTCAAAATACATGACCTACGTTGATTAACTCCATTAAATCGCGGATAACCTCATCCTTGTTCTTCATGAGGAACTTAATTGATGGGTAATTATAGTGAGGTCCTCTAACGCCTTCGTTGTAAAACGGCCTATTGCATGCTGGACACCCACTAGTCAGGAAGGCTTCAGCGTAATCATTAAAATTATTAATAACATCGTTAATTAACTCCCTACTTAACAGCAATGACGTTCCGCCCGCCTTAACATAGTCGTCTATATCATACCCTCTACTTAGCAGATACCTAATTAACTGTGCCTTCCTATACGTCAATATGCTTGGCCTACTCCAACCCTCAACGAACGTTCCCTTGATGGGTGTTAACGCGAATAGAGCAACTTCTGCCCCTAAATTGTAGAAGTGTCTCATAGAATTAAATAGATCAACCTCGCCCTCACCTAGGCCTACAATTATATGGACATAGACCTTACCCTCACCAAAGATCTCTAGTGAGTCATTTAAGAACCGCATATATGCATCCCAGCTAAGCGGCTTCCCCACCAATTTAAATAGTTTAGGAGTTGCTGCATCGAACCCTATCCCTAGGTAGTCAACGCCTAATTCTTTGAGGACGTTCAAATACTCCCTACTAACGGGTGTTAACGCAGTACTTACTGGTACGTCTATTCCTTCATCCCTTAATAGTTTAACGATTTCCACCACCTCTAAGTGGAAGTCGCGTTTAATGATGCTTTGAATGCATATTCTCCCAAATCCATTAAATTCCTTAATCATGTTTACTAACTTACTTAACTCAACCTTAGGCCAGGAGACCCTGGAAAGCATTTCTTTACTTGTACTACTTAACATGCTCTGAGGGCAGAACGCGCACGTACCTAAACATCCTTGCTCCGAGTACTGAAGCAAGTAGGCCGTTGTAGGTATTTCAATTAGCTCCACATTTAACGTACCTAAAGACGCTAACGTACCTATGGACGCCCTTATATATTGAACCATTCTAAACCCTAAGCTTAATAAGTAGTTTAAGGTATAAGACTTTTAGGGCAATAACATGTGGAGGTTAATAATAGATGAGGGCAATGCTTACTGGAATATGGCTATGGATGAGGCAATGCTGATCCTTAAGGAGCAAGGCATAATCCCTAACACCCTAAGGCTTTACGTGTTCAATCCAAGCGCAGTGACTATCGGCTACTTCCAGAGGATCGATGATGCCGTTGACCTTGATTTCGCAAGGGTCAACGGCATAGACATTACTAGGAGAATTAGTGGGGGTGGATCAGTTTATCATGACGTAGGAGGTGAGGTAACTTATTCAGTGATAGCCTACATTAATGATATTTCCTTAAATATCATGGAGAGCTATAGAATGATATGTAATGGAATAGTTAATGCTATTAATGAGTTTGGGTTGAAGGCAGAGTTCGTCCCGATAAATGATGTAGTAGTCAATGGTAAGAAGATCTCTGGGAGCGCTCAAGCGAGGAGGAAGAAGGCCTTACTTCAACACGGCACCTTAATGTATAACACCAACTTACATACATTAAGTAAGGCGTTAAAAGCCCCTAAGGAGAAGTTGACTAGCCATGGAGTTACCTCAGTATTTGAAAGGGTGACTACGTTATCGAGGGAATTAAGAAGGGGCGTCTCAAAGGATGAGGTAATTAAAGCATTAATAAAGGGCTTCAGCGAGGCATTAGGCGTTGAATTCAGACCCGGTCAATACGTTAGCGAAGAATTAAAGTTAGCTAATGAATTAGTAGGTAAGTATAGGAGCAGTGAGTGGGTGTTTCAGAGGTAGTCGAAGTGCAGTGCACTTCAATTAGGAAGGCACCAGGCGGTAAGACGGTAAAGGTGGATTTAACGGTCGTTAATGACTTAATAATTAATGTAGTCATCAGCGGCGATTTCTTCCTATATCCTGAAGAAGCCATCCATGATATAGAGGCGTCAATAAGGAATAGGACGTTAAATGATGCTATTAAGGAATTAAATAGATTTAAGGGATCAGTCGAGTTCTTAGGGACGTCCATGGATGATATAATTAACTTGGTTATTGAGGCATATAACTCATGCACCAAGGGGTAACTAGCTTGAAGAGGGCTATAATCAGATTCTGCGGGATAGTACAGGGGGTAGGTATGAGGTACTTCATAGCCAGGGAAGCTAGGAGATTAGGTCTTACCGGCTATGTTAGGAACCTCGATGATGGTTCTGTTGAAGTTGTTGCTGAAGGGTCGGAGGAACTAATTGAGGAGTTAATTAGGACTACAAAAAATGAGGGACCCGGATTCGTAAGCCAGATTAAAGTCGCTTACGGCGAGTTTAAAGGCGAGTTTAAGGACTTTAAAATAATGCATTAAGTCAACCACGAAACACCTAAAATGCTTCATCCACGGTGCTATCATTACTTCATGTTTATGAACATTTAATCCCTAATTCGTTAGCTACCTTAACTAATTGACTCCATATTTCATCATCTAATGGTATACCCTCCTTAACCCTCTTTAAGTAGGTTCTATATTCAGGCTCCCCGGGCATTAGTACCTCAACCCCCGGTTCCCTAGGTAGGGATTTAATCATATTAATGTACGCACTTAGAGCTTCGATAAATTCATCATAGTCCCTAAATAGTACTGGATTAAGAGCTGTCATCAGGAAACCCCCCTGCGTGTACGGCCCCTTACCAGTGATTGCTAGGCTGTAGGGAGCGTTAATTAATATGCTACTTAATATATCAACGACTATAGCAAGACCCAGTCCCTTGTACCCTCCTACTGGCGTGAGGTATCCCTCTAAAGCTTCCTTAGGATCGGTGGTAGGTCTTCCATTCTTTGTTAATGCCCATCCCTCAGGTATCTTCTCACCTTTCCTTAACGCAAGAACTATTTTACCGAAGGCTACCGTAGATAGAGCCATATCAAGTACTATTGGCTCATCCTTAGTTGGAATGCCGATCGCTATTGGATTTGTTCCGACGATAGGTGATTTAACCCCTGGCACTGAGACCCTAGCCCTAGCATTAGCCAGCGCTATACCTATTAAGCCCTCCCTAGCCGCCTTCATTACATAATATGCAAGTGCTCCGACATTCCATAGGTTCCTAGCTGCGCCAACACTTACACCTAACCTCTTCGCCTTATCAATCACCCTCAGCGTCAGATAGTATGCTACTGGAATGCCTATACCTCTATCACCATCAATTAAGATTGAGACATCCGTCTCCTTAACCACCTTAATTTTAGGACTTGGATTTATCTCCCCGTTCTTGATGCCATTAATGAAGTCTAAACCCCTTGAAACACCATGTGAATCAACACCCCTTAAATTAGCTAAAACCAATGAATCGCTTACTATCATTGCATGCTCATCTGGGACTCCTAATCCCTTGAATATATTAAATAGTAGGGACTTGAGCTCATCTGTCTGTATAATCTTCACCATTTTCAGCCCCATAAGATGCGTACTGCCCGGGTTTAAAATAGTTTAATACTTAATTTAGTTGGCATGAGGGTAGCAGTAGTTGATTGCTTAGGTGCTGGGAGAAAAGGTAAGAGGCTATCTACAGTAGATGTTATTGGGGTCGGTCCAAGGTTAATAGCAGGTATTTTGGAGTCATTAGGCGTTAATTACGAGTTCGCATTATGCGGTGAAGTGCTTAGGGACCCATCCACTCTAGATGGCATTGACTTAATGCTGGTGTCGGGTATGAGTACTGACATACCTTCAATGCTTAAATTAGCTAAGCTGATTAATAGGAGAGTCATTAAGGTGGCTGGAGGACCTTCATGTGTAGGTTACGAGATATTGTTAAGGAACGGGTATAACTTCGTCGTATGGGGTGAGTCCGAGGACAAGCTACCAGCACTTATCAAGCACATCGATAGCGACGCGAAAGGTATTATTAAAATACCAGGAGTCCTCAGCTACGTTAATGGCAGACTTCAAGGCGAGATACCATTAGGTAGATACCTTAAAAGTGAGGAGATATGGAAGTATAAACCGTCAATTAAGGTCATTAAGGAATACCCTGCTTGGTGGGGCGCAAGGGTTTACGTTGAGGTTGTGAGAGGATGCAGCAACTTTTATAGGACTACCCTAAGTCTACCTAATGGAAGGGTATGTAGCAATTGCGGTCTTTGTAGATCCGGTGATCTAAACGATAGGCTTAACTGCCCAGTAGGTATACCGCCTGGCTGTGCATACTGCTCCGTACCAGTCTTATACGGACCCGCGAGGAGTAGACCTATTGAGGCTATCGTAAATGAGGTTCGCGACTTAATTGAGTTAGGTGTCAGGAGGATCGTATTAAGTGCTCCGGACTTCCTCGACTTCGGCAGGGATTGGCTAGTTCACCCAAAGCCCCTCACAGACCCTAGATGCCCTAAGCCTAATCTAGAGGCGATTAATACATTATTAGCTAAACTCCATGAGATCCCTGAAGTCTTAGAAGGTGAGGTATTTATTATGATGGAAAACCTAAAACCTAATCTAGTTGATGAGGCTGTAGCTAAGCTATTAGGTAAGTACTTTAAGGGCTCCCCGGTAGGTATAGGTCTTGAGTCAGGGGATAATAAGCTACATAGGGCTCTAGGAAGGCCTTCATCCGTAGGTGAGGTGATTAAGGCAGTTAAATTACTGAGTAAGTACGGTATCAAGGCACATATATATTTAATTCATGGCCTACCTTCGGAGAGCGAGGAAACGGTCTATAATACTATTAACGCTCTACGTAGACTGATTAAGTATAATTTAGAGAAGATAACACTATATAGATTCACTCCATTAAAGTATACGGCGTTTGAGGGATATAGCAAGCCGGGGCCCGCCATCAAGAATAGAGCTGTTAGAGAGTTATATGAGTTCGTAAGGAGGTTGAATGCAGAGTTGAAGAGGAGGGAGTTGGGTAAGGAGGTTAAAGCTGCAGTTGTCGGATTTAAGGCCCCATACTTAATTACTTATCCGCTACCTCATGGACCAGTAACACTAGTTAGGGGTCCGAGGGAATTACTTGGAAAAGTAGTTCGAATAAAATATGTCAAGGTGATCAGTGATAGAGAAGTGCTTGGCGAGTTAGTGGAGCCCTAACTTCTTCAAACCCCTATGTAGTTCTAGCTTTAGCTAACATCTTTAAGTAGGTGCAACTGACTATAAATTTACTTAAGGTTTCTGTTCTACCTCCTTCTCAAGTAATGCATAAAAGAATCCTATAGTCCCATGTCTATGAGGCCACGCCCTCATAACTCCTTCTATGAATCCCTTATCGTACGGGCCATCGATATTTAATAATCTTACATTCCTGATCTTATTGAGTACTTTAGTGACTACGTCTTCGCATTCCTCCTTAAGTAACGAGCATGTAGTATAAAGCAACCTGCCACCAGGCTTCAGCAACTTTATTCCGGCCCTTATTAATTCATACTGTAATTGAGCGAACTTAGGTATTTTCTCCTCAAGCATCCTCCACCTTAATTCAGGGTTCTTAGCTATGGTTCCATCCGAGGTGCATGGAGCGTCAACTAATACCTTATCAGCTATCTCATCCCCTAATACCTTAGGTGCCTTCCTACCATCCTCTATGTAGATCTTGACAATAGATATACCTGTCCTCCTAAGTAATTCTCTCATCCTCTCAACTCTATACTCATCTACATCGAAGGCGTATATTAAGCCGGAATTCCTCATTAACTCGCCGATATGTTGCGTCTTACCGCCAGGGGCTGCACATAAATCAACTACTACATCACCTGGCTTAGGAGCTAGTATTATTGATGCTAAGGCAGCTGCCTCCTCCTGAATAATTATTTTACCGGCTTTAAATAAGTTCGATTTATCGAAGTTAAAGGGGCCCTCGAATTTAATCACGTTCGGTACGTACTTGCTTAACTCAAGGCCTTTAACTCTACCTTGTAATTCCCTAACGACATCATCTACTGTAGCCTTAAGGGTATTAACCCTTACGGACAATTTAGGCTTCTTATTGAAGCTATCAAATAATTCCTCTGCCACATTAATACCCAGCAAGTTAATCATCTTATTTATATACCATGAAGGTAGTAGGTACTTAAACATTAGTTCCTCCTCATGGCTTTTAGGTATATACCTATAGGAACCCTCCTTCAACTTCGTAATTAGTTCCCAGAAGAACATCCCTACATACGGATGTGCACGAGTAGATAAGTACGCCGAAACTTTATTCCTCAACTCGGCGAAGTTATAGTAGTTAACATTGCTGAAGAAGTTAACCTCTATAGCTACCCTTAGGGCCGATCTTAGATGAGGATCTAGGAGTAAGGTATTCTTAACGCCGGTTAAGTCCTTAATTATTACATCAATAACGCCCAGCCTCTTCATGATCCTGTAGAAGATAGCTGTTAGTGGAGGATCCTTACTAGTACCTAAGACTTTAAACTTCCTGAATACATCCCTCTTCGCCTGCTGGCTAGGCTTTATTTCCTCAGCCCTCCTAACGGCCTCAATCAGCACTATGAAGTCTTCAGCACTTAATTTATAGGGCTCCTTCATCTGACCCCCATCTATTCAAGACTTCGTCCTTCATCTGGGGGCACTTGGACGTCAGAACTTCCTCCATCTACATCTAATAGGTTGCTGACCCCACATCGATTCCTTGAGGCTAACGCCTACCTACGAGGGTACTTAATTAAATCCTCATTATGGCTATCACCCTAATAACGTCGGCACTATCTTCGCATCTATCACTGGAGTTTTCCAACGAATCGATCACCTCCTTAGTTATTAAGCACAGTGAGATCTCGCTATGGTCGCAGAACTTTAGCGCCCTCTCTAAGGCCTTTAACCTAATCTCATCAACCTCTTCCTCAATCCTCTCGATATCGTTAGCTATCATTAGCGATTTATTAGCATCTACATGTAAATTGCTTACAGCATCTATAAGTAACTTAATGGCCTGAAGCACTTTCTCAGACATTATTAGAGAGTATAGCTTTATTTCATAATCAACCATTCTAGAATTAATTAAGGAAGCCCTCCTGGTTGCTGCCTTAAGATAAGCAGCTATATCATCTGCAACGAGTACTAGCCTCATGATCTCATCTCTATCTATTGGATGTATAAATCCCTTACTTAACTCCTCAAATATCCTCTTCTTAACGTTATCAGCTTCCCTCTCATAATTAAATATCTCTGTAAACGACTTCTTAACGCACTCAACATCATCATCCTTAAAACATTTAAAGAAATTAAGTGTGGACTTACCTACCTCGAGAATTAAGGTAAGGTGGTTGATCAGCGAACGGAGTGCTTCCTTCTCAACTCTGGTGCTTATCCACGACCAAGTAGTAACCATTAAACCACCGATTACACACCTAATAACATGTGTGTCAATATTCTTAAACTTAACGCTATCCCGGCAGTTAATGGTACGGTAGCAATCCATGAAGCGATTATCCTTAATACTATGTGCTTATCTATGCCTTTTGAGCCACCCCTAATTAATCCTACCCCCATAACTGCTGATACGCTTGCATGGGTAGTAGATATAGGCATACCGTAGCCGAATAATACATATGGAATGGTTGTGAACAACCATATAGTTAACGCATTAGCTAGCTCGGCAGCAGTAGCACTCACTAAATCAAGCCTCGTTATCTTAAAAGCCACTGTTTCAATGACCTTATAACCAACTGTGAAGCCCCCTAACGCTATTCCGATAGCCCCTAACATAGCTAGCATTAACGCTGTGTTAATATCCAAGCTCTCTATATCTGATCCACCCACCTTAATTACGGCTAGATACACACCAGTCGCATTACCAACATCATTAGCGCCAAACGAGTAAGCTGAGAATGCAAGCGTAGCTATTAATAAGTACTTAAATAATTCACTAGGGTTTAAACCTTTAACGCTCATTCCAATATAAAGCCTACTCATCAGCTTATAAAGCAATACGACCAGTAAGATAGAAGCAAGCGGTGATGTCACCCAGCTGGTAACGACTTTAATTAGGACTGAGTAATTAATTGAAGCTGATCCGTAAATAAGTAGATGAGATATGCCTATGCCCAATACGGCGCCTACGGCACTATGCGTCGTTGATATAGGTAATCCAAGAAGTGATGCAACGGTTATCCATAGCCCTGTTGATGCTGAAGCTATTAACGCGTCCTGGAGAGTCGCTATTTTGGAGATTCCTCCTCCAAACGTCTTCATGACCATCCAACCTTGAAGTAGCGACCCGATGAATACAAATACAGCAAATATTACTAACGCCTTCCTAACGCTAATAACCCCAGCACCTACAGCACATTCCGTCGGATTAGCAGCATCATTAGCGCCGATAGACCAAGCTATGTACATCATTAATGCTATTCCTAACACGACGATTAGATCCATTAGGCCCGCTAAACACTAGATGTTAACTTTATAAGAATTATGGGATGTTAATTAATGAATAAAATGCAAGCACCTAAGAACAAGGTAATTAGGTCACCAGAGTTTAAGGAAGTAGTGTACGACGTAAGGAGATGGGAGTTACTTAAAAAGCTAAGGTCTGAAGCGCTGAGGATCATGGAATCGTTAATAAGATGCGGGTTTAAGCCTGTTATCCATGGATCGTTAGCTAGGGGTGATGTAGATAGCGGAAGTGATATAGATATAGTAATACCGTATATTGTACAACCGTATGAGGTTGAAGTATGCTTGGAGAGATCGAACATAAGGCCGTTAGACAAGTATGTAATCCAAGCAATCCCCTCATCAACACCTAAGGCATATATAGAATTGGATGCCAAAGGCTTAAAGAACTTATCATTCCCCCTAACACACCTATCACCTAGGGAGTACGAATTTTATAGATTTGGAGGTCTTATAACTTACGAAGACTTAATTAAGGATGTAAGAGTACCTGGGGTTACCAAGCAATTGATCTTAATCATGCCAACGGACTTTGGTCATAAGGAATTACCTGTAGTTGGTTATGAAGGATACGTATCTAAGGTTCTTGGCATTTCCTTAGAGACGGTTAAAGAAAGAGTGGAGGTACTGACTAGGAGAGACTTTGTCGGTAGGACGGGCGTCTATCTCTCATATATGTTAAGAGTTGACGAGGATTTTAGTGAGGCTTTAAGAAATCTCATCAAATCAGGTAAACTAAAGCTCTAGCCTATGGAGTTAAAGCTGACCTCCTCCCCGCCCTGGAGGGCGAGGGCTCCCTTAGAGCGGGGAGGTTTGGGGCTACATTCCCTCTGAGAGGGTTTAACCCCGGGCCGGGTCTCCGGCCCATTACCCCTATCCCCTCGGGGACTCGGGGCTATGGGTTTTATCATGGCCTCGGAGGCTGGGTTTAGCCTCGCGTGCCCATCATTTCCATCGGGTATCGCTAGGGGTTGCCCCGAGGCTCACACGCCACTATCATCACCGGGAATACTAGAGGATGCGCAGGGCTTATAAACCTTCATCCACGCCTTGAAAGACGAGGCTTTTAATTGTAATTACAAGTATTCACTAG
>ERZ1669248.751-NODE-751-length-14169-cov-5.397053_pt1 | contig 14169 bp, 13 predicted proteins | sample MGYA00579296_ERZ1669248 | MGnify/ENA primary metagenome ERZ1669248 (study PRJEB41166, sample SAMN08046057) | hot springs metagenome | biome: hot spring; feature: neutral hot spring; material: thermophilic sediment; isolation source: thermophilic sediment from...
GCGGAGAATCATTATTCACAAAATATCAATTCCAAGAATTTATACGAAGAGGAGCTCTCGACGTTCTACAGCCAGACATTGCACGAGTCGGAGTCTCAGAGTTCATGAAGATAGCGTATTTAGCCGAAACAGAAGGCCTCCTTTTAGCCCCTCATATCGGGTTGTCAGGACCTGGTTGTAGAGCTGCGACAATATACGCCTCCGCAGCTGTGCCTAGAGATGTATTTTTCACTTATGAGTATATGTATAAGAGAGATAATATTCTTGCAGAGGAATTGCCTAGCAAACCTATTGAAATAGTCGAGAAGAGCTTCATAAATGTACCTCGAGAGCCTGGCATTGGTTTTGAGCCTAAAAAGGAGATCATTAATAAGTATCTCATCTTAACATAATGTAATATAATATTATTTTTGTACCTGTATATTATTGTAAAATCTCATTTTAGTGATTCTAGGTGGAATTACTTTTAAAAGTATAGTAATAAAATTGGTAAGGAGTTAAGTATAATGAAATAATAATTCGTATTTATATACTTACTTATATTCACTTATTTGAGGTGGTTTAAAATGGCTAAACCCATAATTATGAGACCTGAAGATCTGGAATATATTCATCACAAGACACAACCTAATAGAATTATTAAATTAATTACACATCCAGATATTGGAGGTCCTAAGGGGGTTGCTGTAGGTGTAACTGTGTGTCAATCAGGTTGTAAGGGTATGCCACCACACGTACATCCTAATAGTGATGAAATAATGATAGTGATTCATGGCATAGGTAAATTTATAGTTGATGGCGAGGAGTATATTCTGAGAGAAGGAGAGATAATAATAGTACCTGCAGGAACACCTCATGGTTATGAAGCCGTAGATCCTGCAACCCCCCTAGAGTTTATATGGGTGTATAATGATCCTAGAGACGCTAAGTTTCCTGAAGAATCATGGGTACTTGTAAGACCTCATAGACTTAAGAAATAGAATATTTAAAGGATTCCTCCTTTTTATAATAATATTTGAGGTTCCTTTTATTTATCTAGCTAGCAATTAGAGAATGAGCAAAGAAATATAATTGCTCATTATGTTCGAAGATATATGCTAAGAAATTTGTCCAAATTCACTTTATATTTCTGAGATAGACAACATTAACATAGAGAATTTAAAATAGTGATAAGGGGGGATATGAGTAAAGGCTCTTTTCTTAACAGCTTTCTAAAGATTAGAAATAGTCGATGTAGATACACTAAAGCCTCCACGGAATTGGGTTTTGATAAGGGTAAAATATGCGGGTATATGTGGTTCTGATATAGGCGGATTTCTAGGAATAAATAAGCAATACAGACCTCCAGTAATAATGGGACAAGGATTCTCGGGAGTAATTAAAGATGTAAGATCGATGTTTCGAAAGATGTTATAGGAAATCTTATTACCGTTAATCATATAGTGAGTTGTGGGCACAGTAGATATTGTAAAATGGGATTAAGGAATCTCTATAAAAATCGTATGATAATAGGGATCTATTTCCCAGGAGCATTTGGAAAATAAGTTATAATACCTATTGAAAACACATTTCAAATAGAAGATCCATTGTTAGGAGCTATTGTAGAACTCCTCGCTACATCTTATAGAGCATACAGATTAGCACAACCCATTATAGGATATAAGTTACCTATAATATGGGCTGGCTCTATAAGAATACTTATGACAAAGCTTTTCACTCTAGCCGGAATCAAAGATTTAGCAATAGTTGATATAAATGTTAATAGACTTAAAATAGCTGAGAAATTAGGAGCAAAGTACATAATCGATGTATAAGACGAAAGTAAGGCTAGAAAATTACCATATGAATTTGAACCTGAGAGATTTGATACGGTAATTGATACAGTTGGCTCACGTGAAACCAGGAACCTAGCTATAAATTTTGTTAGAAGATCTGGTAAAGTTATACTTGTAGGTCTTCATGAAGAAGTTTCAAAGACACCTATTAATTTAATTGTTAGATCTGAGATAGAGATTAAGGGTTCTTATGCATACACAGACGAAGACTTTTCTAAGGCTATTAATATATTTAAGAAAGTGTTGCCCGATATAATTAAATGGATCAATATTACACCTTTAGAAAATGCTCAAAAAGCTTTTGAAGAAACTATGAGTACAGAGACTAGGTATGTAAAATATCTTTTAGAACTGGCTAACTGATTCTCTATGTTTAGCCTTATAAGATCAGGGTTTATAAATTTCTAAACTAAAAGTGATCCCATGTAAACAACCAATTTGATTTTCTTCATCATTTTTAAAAGATCTTAATTATAAGAAAGAATTGTCTTGTTTGCAGAAATTAGTTTCATACAAGATTTGGAATAAGACTTATTATCCATAATCATTAACTATTTACTGGACATTATATGAAGATTGGAGACATTATTGTTGAGATCTTAACGAGGAATGGGGTCAGAACTTTTTTCGGAGTACCCGGGCATCATACCCTTCCTCTATATGAAGCAATATATGATCAAAAGTTAAAACATATATTATTTCGTGAAGAGGCTAATGCTGGATTTGCGGCTGATGGTTATTCGAAAATGGTAGGTTTAGGCGTGGTTGATGCAACATTAGGTCCTGGAGCATTAAGACTTATTCCTGCTGTTGCTGAGTCTTATTCGTCATCTACAGCGTTAATAGTTATAGTAGGAGATGTAGATCTGAAGTACATATACTCTCATAAATATAGCAGATCGAATGTTGCACAACAAGTTGATCAGTTATCTATATTTAAGCCTATAACAAAAGCACAATATCTCATAACCTCACCTTATAATACGGAAGATATAATAAAAAATGCGATAAAAATAGCAATTAGTGGAAGACCAGGTCCTGTATTAATAGATGTTCCTGTAGATCTATTTTGGGGATCTTATGAAGACTTAAAATTAAAAGAATCAGAATCTTTAGAAATTCACAGTCTAGTATATATGCCTCCAGATGATAAGATAAGAAAAGCCGCTGATATTATTAAGAGATCAAAGAAACCATTATTATTATGTGGAGGAGGAGTTCATATAGCCAGAGCATGGAAGGAGGTAGAGACTTTAAGAAACATTAATAAGATACCTGTTATAACAACTATATCTGGCAAGGGCTCAGTAGATGAGTATCATCCTCTTTCACTCGGTGTTATTGGAGATCTTGGGGGATGGGATTACGCTTTAGAAGCTGTTGAAAAAAGTGATCTAGTAATTGTCGTAGGGTCAAAACTTCCACAATATACAACATATAACTGGAAATTACTTGAAGATAAAGACATAATTCATATAGACATAGATCCAGAGGAGTTAGGAAGAAACTTTCCAACGTTATTAAATTTAGTAGGTGATGCTAGAGAAACCTTGAAAAAGCTTTCTGAATTATTAGTGGGATGGAGATCTGGAGATGAGTGGATAGAATATATCTCTGAACTTAAAGAGAAACAATTAAAAGATATTGAGAAGGTTCTTAAGGATCAACTAAACGAGAGGATTATTGACCCTAGAGCAGTTATATCACTTCTCAATAAAATCACTGAGGAGAAAGATATATTAATATCTGATGCCTCTAGTTCCTCTGGATGGACTGCTAAATATTATCTCTCAAAAACCAAGGGTAGAGTATATCTAGCGCCTAGAGGATTTGCAGGATTAGGTTATGGACTTCCTGCTGCCATAGGGGTCTACGCATCAGGTTTAGTTAAAGGTAAAATATTGGTGGTAGCAGGTGATGGAGGTTTTGGCTATACTATCTCCGAACTTGAAACCATAAGAAGAATCGATTATCCTATTAAAATCATAATTTTAAATGATAGCGCACTAGGATGGATAAAAATTGAACAAGAAATCTTTCAAAAAGGCAAGATTATATCTTCCACATTTTTAGATGTAGATTATGCTAAAATTGCTGAAGGCTTCGGGATCAGAGGATATAGAGTTGAAAAACCTCAAGAATTAGAAAAAATACTGAGAGAAGCATATTTAGTAGATGAGTCAGTAGTTGTAGACGTGGTTACTAAAACAGATCCTAGCTTCAGTAGTATTCTTTATAAAGCATTTATTAGCCCTAAATAATTTCTAAAATAATTTCTAAGAAGGTGAGAGCCTGACTGTACTAATAACTGGTGGCGGAGGATTTATAGGTTCACATCTCGCTAGAAGACTTGTTAATGAAGGGGAACAAGTTATTATCTTCGATATATTTAAATCTAAATTAGTAAATGACATATTAGATAAAGTAGTGTATGTGGTGGGCGATATATGTCGGTGGGATATGATCTCTCAGATTTTCAAGAAATATAGACCAGAGTATATATACCACGCGGCGGCTTTACTCGGTGATGAGGCTAATAGAGATCCTATGAATGCATTTAGAGTAAATGTGGAAGGTACTGTAAACATATATGAACTTGGGAGAATATATGATGTACGCATGATTATGTATATAAGTTCTATTTCAATATTTTCAGGACCCTCTATAGTAAATGATGAATCACCTAAAAATCCTCTAGAAACTTATGGGATCTCTAAATTGTTTGGAGAACTATGGGGATCGTATTATGTTAAAAAATATGGGCTTGATATAAGAGGATTAAGAGGAACATGGATCTTTGGCCCTGGTAGAGTTAGAGGAAGTACAGCTTTCTCGAGCTTAATAATTCAGAAACCAGCTCTCGGAGAATCTGTAGCAGTGCCAGATTTAGAGGGTAATTGGATCTATATAAAGGACTTTATAGAAGCACTATTAATTTTATCGAGAGCCAAGGATCCTAAGAAAAGATTTTATATAGTTGGAGGATATAATATGGCCGTGAGAGAAGTTGCAGAGATTGTTAAAGAACTTATTCCTAATGCTAAAATAAGTATAGTCCCGCCGGAAGGTCTAACAATACTATGGCCTAAAGGTGTTGACGATAAATATTTCAGAAAAGACTTTAATTGGAAACCTAAATATAGTATTAGAGAAGCAATAATTGATTTCATAAGGGAATTAAAGGAGAAACCAGATATATACATCTAAGTTATAGCTAAAGAAAAAAACTATTATACTTTATACACCTAAATAAGCTTTTATTATACGTGGATCTTTTATTAATTCTTTTGAGAAACCTTCTAAAACTACTGAACCATTTTCAATAACATATGCTCTATCAGAGAATTCTAAAGCTTTTGTAACATATTGCTCAGATACTAAAATTGTTAAATCAGATGTTTCCCATATGTTATTGAGAGCTTTATATATTTCAGAAACTATTTTTGGTCCTAATCCGAGAGATAGTTCATCAATTATTAATAGTTTTGGTTTTTGAACAAGTGCTCGAGCAATGGCTAGCATTCTTTGTTCACCACCACTTAAGGTACCTGCTAATTGATTCATTCTTTCACGTAATTTAGGAAATAAATCAAAGATCTCTTTAAAATACTCTTCATTTTTCTTTTTTGCAGACATAATAAGATTCTCGTAGACCGTCAATCTTGGAAAGATCCTTCCACCTTCTGGAACAATAGCAATACCTAAATTTGCTCTCTCATGCGGATCTAGGGTAGTAATATCTTTCCCAAGAAAAATTATTCTTCCTTTCTTTGGTTTTATAAGTCCTCCTATAGTGTTAATAAGTGTTGATTTACCAGCACCATTAGGACCCACTAATGCAACTTTCTCTTTTCGCCTCAGAATCATATTTATATTATGTAACATCTCAAGATCTCCATATCCCGCACTGAGACTCTCTATTTTAAGAATATGATCGCTGCTCATGCCTCTCCCAAATAAGCTTTTTTCACCAATGAGTTATTAATTATTTCCTCAGGCTTTCCTTCCGCAATAACACTCCCTTGATCTAATACTATAATCCTGTCGCTAATCTTTAGTAATGCACTAACTATATGCTCTATCACCACTATAGTGATTTTCTCTTCACGGATCTCATTTATTAACTTAAGTAAGCTATGTAATTCATCACCTCTAGCACCTGCTAAAACCTCATCAAGAAATAGTATCTTTGGATTAGCTCCTAAAGCTCTGGCTAACTCTAATCGTTTCTTTTCTATGTCACTAATCTCTTTCGCTAGGAGATGTTTCTTATCTCCAAGTCTTACTTTATCGAGTATTAATGATGCTTTCTCATAAGCATCGTTTATATCTTGAAGTCCCTGAGATACTAATATTGAGAGTGCAATATTATCTAATAAAGTCATATTTTTAAAAGGTCTTGGTATCTGAAAAGTTCGTACTACTCCTAATCTTGAGATTTCATATGGAGGAAGACCCGTTATATCTTTATTGAAGAAGTAGACCTTTCCTTTATCAGGTCTTATATATCCAGTTATAACATTCACTAAAGTCGTTTTCCCGGAACCATTAGGACCCATAATACCTAAGATCTCATTTTCATAAATATCTAGAGAAACGCTTCTTAACGCTCTAACACCTCCAAAGCTCTTAGATATTTCACGTACTGAAAGCATTTTTTTATTTTCACGAGGCATGACACGATCACCTCTTTCTAAGAGCTCTAACTACAACCAGAATCATAAGAAGTAAACCATATACAAGCACATCTAAACCTGCGAATTGATATCCTACTACAGCTCTTAATACCTCTCCTACAGGTGTTAATATTAGGCTTGCAATAAGTATATATGGTAATCGTAAATTAGCTACTATAGATAATAATGCTACATATACTGATAAACCTAAACCAAATCCTACATCAGGTGTAACATATCTTAAGTAATGAACATAAAACCATCCCATGAGCGATGTGAAGATAGCACCCCATAAAAAAGCGTAGAGTCTATATTTTAATATATTAATTCCTATAGAGGCAGCGGTAGATATATCTTCACCTATAGCTGATAAAATTTTAAGGAATTTACTAGCCTGTCGAGAAAACATTAAGTAGATATAAAGTATGAGTAGTAAGATAATTAGTGTATAGTAGTAAGGAATTTTTGAGTCGTAAAAGAAATATCCTATAGATGATATGGGGGAAACAAATACTCCTAGAGATCCTCCGGTGAACTCTCTATAATAAATAAATAGTTCTCTTAGTATTTCAGCAAATGCTATTGTTGTTAATGCAAAGTAGATTCCTGCTATACCAAATCTAAACGTTATATATCCTATCATAATAGCTACAGCAGACGATACTAATATAGCTATTGGAATAGCTAAATATGAGACAAGGCCCCAATATTTTAATGAAAAGATGGTGAAATATGCTCCAAGACCAAAATAAGCGCTATGACCTAATGAAGCAGCTCCTGTTAAACCTAGCAAAGTCCATGTAATACTTATTACTGCATACATCAACGATAATATTATTAGATGAACTACGTAATCATGATAATAGATCCATGGCAGGATCGATAATCCGCCTAATAAAATTAGAGGAGTTATGTGATCTAAATTGATTCTTTTTAATAACTGCGTCATTAGATCACACTCTAGCGCTAGCTCCTAATAAGCCTGTGGGTCTTAAAGCTATTGTAAGTATAAACGCAACGAAAATTAGTGCTCTTGCTAATTCAACACTATAGTATGTCGCGAAAATACTGTATACAACACCTATTAATATTCCTCCTATAAATGATCCTAGAACACTACCTAATCCTCCTATAACCATTATAAGCCACGCTAATATTCCGTATTCAATACCTGTTGTAGGATATGCAGGGAACATTGATAATAATAAAGCACCTGTAAGACCTATAAATAAGAAGCTTAAGAAGAAGACGATCAAATGCACATTTCTGATATTAACCCCTAATAAAGAACTCATATCGGGATCCTGCGCAGTGGCTCTTATAATGACGCCTTTAACAGTTCTCATTAAGTATATATATAGTAATATAGAGGCGACTAAGGATATAACGAATACTATCAGCTGTATGATAGATATGTAAATATTTCCTATCACAATACTTCCTGCATATATCTTAGCTAATCTATAATCGCTTTTCCAAAGAACCTGAGCAAGACCCTGAAGAAATACCCCTAGTCCTAATGTCCCTAATAACTGCTCTATATCTGATGCTCTTAAAATAGGTTTAATGAGTAACATATATATTATTAGTCCCACAAAACCCATTATTATAGCTGTTGTAGGCATCATCACAAGTGGAGAATAAGCTGTATATACATAAAGCCAATACGTAATATACATTGCGAGCATTATTAAATCTCCGTGTCCAAAATTAATAATTTTTAAAACACCTGTTATTAGATTTAGACCGATTGTTAAAACAATAAATAAGCCTCCTAATAATAAACCGTTTAATAAAGCCTGTAAAAAAAGATATATTTCCATTTAAACCACCTAAATTATTAAAGAAGATCATGAGGAGGGAGCTAGAGGGTGCCCCGGTGGTAATGGTATAATGGGTTTCTGGAGAGCGAGATAATCTGGGTATACAACAATAACTCTTCCACCAATCCACTGTAGAACAACAGGATAAGCTCTAATATTCTGCCCTATATGAAGCTGTGGTTTCTCTCTATATTTTTGTCCCAAGATCGTGTCCTGCGGATTAGTGGGTGAAGCAAATTTAACACCATATCCATGCTCTGTTCCGCCCTCGGGTATATCCGTCTCCCAGGCTGCTGCCATTATAGCGTCTGAGCTTATAGATCCATATTTTGTTATTGCCCTAGGAAGTATGTCTAGTAATAATGGTAGTATATGTAAACCCATGTAAGCATGTGTACCAGGTAAGTAGCCTCTTGTAGCGTTAAACCTCTTTATAAACTCCTCTCTTATCTGTCTCATCACAGGATCTTTTATAGCATTTACATTAAGCCAAGGACTTGGAGGATCAATATTGAATACATAGTCAAATGCTTTGCCAAGAGCTTGATATGTGGCTGGAAGACCATAACCAGCTCCATGACCAATAATCACTTTTACTTTAAATCCTAATTCTTGCGCCTGTCTAAAGAATAGTACAACATCGCTGAAATACCCTGTGTGAAGTAGCACATCTGGAGAGGCAGCTTTTAATTTTATAATTAAACCTGATAAATCTGTTGTTGTCGCTGAATAAGCTTCTTTTAAAACGATATTAAGCCCCAGCTTCTTACATGTTTCTTCATTACTTTTAGCAACACTGGTTCCGTAAGGACCATCCTCATGAATTATAGCTACTCTTAGTTCTTCAGGTTTTTTACCTAACATTGGGGCAACTACATCGTGAACAAATAAACATGATACTATACCGAAGTCTCCACCGATTGGCATGTTTCTAAGGAGATACTTGAAGCCTCTTAAAGTAGCTGAATCAGTTATTGCACCTACTTCATAATACACAACTTTATATCTTTCAGCTACTTCACTTGCTGCAAGTAGTAGAGGGCTTGCATATGTACCAACGATAATATTTACCTTCTCTACTGTGATAAGTCTTTCAGCCTCACTTGCTGCCTTTGTAGGATCACTAGCTGCATCTGCAACTACATACTCTATTTTATATCTCCCTAGAACCCCGCCAAATAAATCATTTACGATATCTATTGCTATTTTTGTTCCATAGAATTGATCTGTCCCTAGAGGTGCTAATGCGCCTGTTAATGGGAATAGTAAACCTATCTTTATTTTTATCTCTGGATATGTAATCAGAGGTGGAGTAGTCAGTGGAGTCACAGGTGTAGTAGGTGTAATAGTAGGTGTAATGTACTGTGTCTGGGTTACTGTGTATGGAATTGTGTATGGAATAGTTTTAGGAATAGTAACAGTGATCGCTGCCGGCGGAGTTATTGTGTAATAATTATATGCGAATATCCCCGCTAAGGCTGCAAAGACTATTACCAAAATTATTAAGATTATATTGAGGATCCCGATCTTTGCTAAACCTCTGTTATTGATCATACAAACACCGCCTCCTCATAAAGTTTTTAGAAAAAAAATAAAAATTTTTTGCTTTTTCAAGTATCTCGAGTGCATTATTAACATAAAAAATTACAGAGAAAATATTTAAATATTCACGAATTTATTATTTATGCGAGGAGTATATTATATGATCTGGAACTTAAGTATTTATTCAACATATGATCTTTTTAAAAGATCTGTAATGTTAACTGCTCCTAGAGAAATAATTTTTGAAATAAATTCTGTATACAGGATGCATGAGTATTTGAGAGGTTTAGGGGTTGATCAGGGATATAATATTGCTATTATCATGGATCCTGTTATAAAAAGTCACGAAAATATTCGGCGAATGATTAAGAATTTGGAGGAGAATAAATATAGTGTTGAGATCAGTACAGATATTGAGTATGAACCTACCATATCAACTGCCGAGAGATTAGTAGAATTTGTGAGAAGAATTAAACCACGAGCTGTAATAGGAATTGGCGGAGGATCTACGCTAGATTTAGCTAAAGTAACTACTGTTGGTTTAGATAATATTGATAAGAGTGTTAGAGATTTTATAGGTGTTGAGAAGATCCCTAAAAGAATTACGCCACTTATTCTTACACCAACTACAGCAGGAACAGGTTCAGAAGTGTCTCGATTTGCAATATTATCGGAGAATGGGAAAAAGGCTATTTCCTCGAGATTTATTATACCTGATATAGCATTGGTCGATCCTGTCTTAACTTATACTATGCCTCCTAGGACAACAGCGGGTTCAGGATTAGATGCTTTGAGTCATGCTGTTGAAGCAATGATCTCATTGAGAGCGAGTCCTTTCTCTGATCTTTTATCTCTACAATCTATTGAATGGATCTTTAGATATCTGCTTAGAGCATATTATAATGGTAAAGATGAAGAAGCGAGATATTTCATGTCTTTGGCTGCTACTACTGCAGGAATACCACTTACGGTATCAGGAATGGTTCTAGGACATAGTATAGCACAAACTTTTGGTCCAAGATATAAGATACATCATGGAGTATCATGTGGTATGACTCTACCCTATATACTAGAGTTTTATCTCCCTGTAATGATTGATAAGTATAATATTATAGCAGATGTTATAGGTATTAAAAAAGATCTTGATAAATACTCTAGAGCTACTGAAGTAATTAGATCTGTATGGAGGCTGGTAGAGGCTTTAGATATTCCTCTGTCTCTTAAAGAAATAGGTGTATCAAAAGCTGAATTAGAGAAATTAGCTGAAGCTACATTAATTGAGTGGCCGAGACCTAATAGTCCAATAGAGCTTACCAAGGAACGTGTATTAAAAGTTTATCAATTAATGTATGAAGGGACCTTAGGTAAAGTTAAGATCTCATGAATTGAAACATTGTTGACCTGTGTATGAGAATCGTTATCTTAACAAACTACAGCATTGGATTTAGCAGAGAATATTACGAAATCGACGATTCATATTGTGATAAATCGCCTAAAGATATTCTTATGAAACTTGCTATGGACGAAGATGAAATTCGTAAAGGATTTATAGAACATATAAAAAAGATCCTCGATGATATTATTTACTTATCAAATGGTTTAAGTCTTGATAGAAATAGAAGTATAAGAGAGCAGATAGGGGGATGTGATAATACAACACAAATAGTTATTATGCATGAGATAATGGGTGGATAAATAATTTATGTTTTTTTACTTAGGGCTTACTTTCTTATTTTAATGGATAATACTTCTCTAGATCCGATATAACGTATTCAAGACCTAGTTTTCTTAATGTTTCTCTTGTTGGAACACCGTTCTCATCCCATCCTCTTAATTGATAATAGTATTTAAGCATATTAAGATATTTGTCTAGATCCAGCTTGTATCCCTTTAGAGGACCTTTTGATAGTGGTTCTTTGAACCATCTCATAGGAGGTATATCTAATTCATAACTCCATCCTCTGCCTGAAGCGATATATTCTCTCACCCAAAAGCTCCTGATTAAAGCATATATTCTATTACCTATCTCATGGATCATGTCCCAAGTAAAATCTATACCAGTCGCCGCCTTTAATAGTCTTGGGTAATAATCCAGATTGAAGCTTAAATAAACAAATGGGAATCTGCATGTGACTAAGGACTCATACATTCCACCTCTTATATTCTGTAAATAGACTATTCGCTCAACTTTTTCTTTAGAATACGTTAATCTACCTAATTTAATATCTAGGGAGGCGAACGTAACATCTTTATGATGAGCTCCTATAGGTGATACTCCGTATGACAAAGCCATACCCTCTAACGCATGAGAGTTGTATGCTGAGATCTCAAGACCCTTAACATGCATAGCAAAATCTCTCGCTTCACCACCGATCTTCTCAGATACGTATCTTACGCCGTTAGCGAGAAGATCTCCTATTCCTCTCCTGTTGGCTATGTCGGTAATTAGCTGAGAGATAGTTTTACAATCACCCCATTCTATCTTATAATCTATTAATTTCTTCTCAGAAAGTTCGATTGCGTATCCTATTGTGGCTCCCAATGAGATGGTATCGAGACCGTATAGATCTGCGAGATGATTCAGTCGAGCAACGCGATTCAACGGCCACACACCTAGATTAGCTCCTAGTAATGCCACATTCTCATAATCAGGCTCTGTCTTGCCTAACGAGGTTTCAGTGGCATACTTAATGATATGTCTACACGGCATATTGCAGAGAGGGCATCCTATTAATTTTTCTCTCATAGACTCAAGCATATATCCATCTATGCTATCAGCGTACTCAAAGACTCCTTCTCTAAAGTTATAGACTGGTAAGAAAGAGTTTTCGTTTGCTACACGTATAAATTGCATGGTTCCTTGTCTCTCGTAGAATTCATATCCAGGCGATCTCTTAATCTCAGAATATCCTTCTGCGCCTATTCTAGCAAGCTCAACCTTGTTATAAGGCTCGGGTAAGTTGCACCCCTCGAACACTATAGCTTTGATTTTCTTAGAACCCATCACAGCTCCCATACCTGGTCTACCACCAGATCTACCGCCATGTTCGCTAACCACGACTGCGAATTTTACAAGATTCTCTCCGCCAATCCCTATGGTTAATATACCTACATTCTTGCCGTAGTTCTCCGCTATCTTTTTCTCCACGGTTTCTGTGTCTAGTCCCCACAGATCCTCTGCATCAATAAATTCTACGGTTTTACATGATATGTGTATAAGAAGTGGTTTCTTAGAAATACCTCTGATGACAACAGCATCATAACCTGATTTTCTTAACTCAACCGCAGCTTTAGTCCCGATATTACCATCACCATATCCATAAGTCAAAGGAGATTTTGATGCAACAATCATTTTACCCGATGAAGGCAAAGGATAACCTGTTAAAGGACCCGTTGCCAATACTAAATGATTATCAGGCGAGAAAGGATCTACTCCCGGAGGATTCAAATCCCACAGCAATTTTATAGCTAATCCTCTACCACCTAAGAACTTGAGAAGCATATCTGGTGATAATTCTACAGCTTTAAAACTTCTTCTCTCAACATCAATATATAAATATTTCCCCCACCAAGCACGCATATTAATCCCTCATCTATTATAGTTTCAGAATATTTATAGACTCTGGGACCAAAACGCTATGTAATTCCCTGTTAATTACTAAGCCTAAACCATGATCAATGATAGTATTTATTGATGTTGCTTAGCCTCTCCTAACGTACACGCCTACGAACAGCCGGAAGTAATAAAAATTGTCTTTCCAAATGATCGAGTTAAACACTAAATTGATCATTTCAAATACTAAATGCTAAGATAAAGACCTAGATAAAAGCTTCTTAGAAAATAATGATTTGAGTCAAGAGTGGAGAAGTAGCAGGATTTATACACTCCCTATTCTCTTCAATATTGTTCCCTATTAATAGAGATCTGAGGAATTTTAGCGAGATAATCATTACCAGATAGCATATATGAAATGGATCTTTTTCAGCTGATGCAATAGATCTTTAAGGATCTATTTTCAGCTAACTCTTATAAGAGAACTATATTTATGAATAAATTGATCCATAAGATAGAACTTATATTATGAGGCATGAAAATCGTATTTTAATACTATCTCGATCTTATATTATTTTATACTACCCATTAATTTAATCTTTTTAATTTTTTATTTAATGATACAATTATTTAGTATACAGCTAGTGCCTAATAAGAGCATATTTATAATATACATAAACCAGAAGCTAGATACTATATGCTTCTAGCATGCGAGTTAGCTAGCACAAGTTTTGGACACG
>ERZ1669248.754-NODE-754-length-14083-cov-6.678857_pt1 | contig 14083 bp, 16 predicted proteins | sample MGYA00579296_ERZ1669248 | MGnify/ENA primary metagenome ERZ1669248 (study PRJEB41166, sample SAMN08046057) | hot springs metagenome | biome: hot spring; feature: neutral hot spring; material: thermophilic sediment; isolation source: thermophilic sediment from...
CCCTTCTATCCTCGTTGATGCCGCTAGCAATGTCCCTGACAACCCCGACTATGCTCCAGCCCCTTTCCTCCGCATACTTCTTCAAAGCCTCTACTTGGCTATCGAGCTCTGCACGTTGACTAGAGCCACTCACGCGGGCGTATATGACTACGCGGGCTAGCCTAGGGGGCTGAACCTCGCTGACGGGCTGACCCAGGATGCGCTTAACCTCGCTTTCAGGTATCCTCCACCTCCCGTTTACGTTGACAGCCCGTATTCTCCCCTCCTTAATCCACCTACGAATAGTCCGGTTAGCAATACCTAGGATCCTGCAAGCCTCGCGAGTGCTAAGATATCGCTCCAAGCCTATCCTCGAGAATAAAGAGACCTACAAAGACCTTTAAAAACCTTTAGTATTAAAACTACTGCGAACCCTGGGCATTGATAATGAATACTCTTATCCGCGGATGCATCATGCCAATCACTCAAAGCAAAGCTCCGAGTACATTATTTCAAGGTCTTATATCTGATCCCCTCTCACTCTGGATGGCGGGCTTTCAGCTGTAAGTGTTCTATGAAGCCGAACCCAGCTGGAATCATGAACGTTGAACGATCTCTATCAGTGTTTTTAATCAGGTGTCTGAAAAGGGAAGGCGGGCCCGCGGGGATTCGAACCCCGGGCCTCCGGCTTAGGAGGCCGGCGCCCTATCCTGGCTAGGCGACGGGCCCTTCCCATCCAGCATTATCCTTTAAGTTGTTTAGGGATTATAAGTGTTTTTATTGCTCGTATTGTTTAAGCTTATAAGCCTGGCTTTTCCATGTTTACTAAATGATGCCGCCGTAGCTCAGCCTGGTTAGAGCGCCGGACTCATACGGGTTCACGGGTCCGTACCGAGGTCTGCCCAGGGGAGATCCGGTTGTCCCGGGTTCAAGTCCCGGCGGCGGCATCTTGTTCTTTAAGTTACTAAAGCCGTGATGTGACCGCCAGATGCTGAGTTGGTGATGGGTCTTTCAGCGGTCTGAGCTACATGTTTTATTTTTATTTTATAATTTTGTAATTCTTGTATTGGAGGCATGGATCATGGGTGCCCCATACTTTGTGATGGGTGAGGTTAAGAGCCTGAGTGTTAAGCGTAGGAGCATACATGAGCTTCTCCTTGAAATGGCTGATACAGCGTTCCAGGGTAGGAGTCTAGGCGAGGCATACCGTGTCCTTATAGATATGTTTAGCGATGAAGATAACCTCGTGTTCCTAGGGCTCGCTGGATCCATGAGTACTGCAGGTATGTGGAGGATCATTAAGTGGCTTGTAGAGGAGAGATATGTTGATGTAGTGGTCTCGACTGGTGCTGTAATAAGCGAAGACATCTATGAAGCCATGGGCTTCAAATACTATAAGACACATCCCTGCGTCAACGATGAAGAACTCCTCAGATATAAGTATGATAGATTCTACGATACCGTTGCCAACGAGGAGGACTATAGGAAAATGGAGAAGCTAATACAGGAATTTATTGAAACCCTACCAGCTGGAAAAACCTACAGTACGGCCGAGTTCCTTCACGAATTCGGGAAATACCTGGATGAAAAAGGAATTAACAGCATTGTAGCTGCAGCATACAGGGCCAAGGTACCCGTGTTCTCACCAGCCCTAGTTGACAGCGGCTACGGTATGGGCGCTCTCCTAGCATATAGGAGGGGACACAGGATAATCCTGGACATGGTGAGAGACTTCTACCATATAGTAGAGATAGGTAGAAGGGCTAGTAAGCTCTCAGCAATATATATTGGGGGAGGAGTACCAAAGGACTATGTAAACCTTGTAACAGTAGCTCAAACCTTGATAGGAGAGTACGAGGAAGGCAAACATGATTATTACAAGAGCCTAGAGTATGTTGTACAGTTCACAACCGATGCACCACAGTGGGGAGGACTCAGCGGTGCAACCCTAGAGGAAGCCGTGAGCTGGGGCAAGGTGTCGCCTAAGGCTAAAAAGAAAGTAGTCTACGTTGATGCTACAATAGCTTTACCAATAATAGCTCATGCACTAGTGGATGGTGGCATTAGGAGAAGAAGACCAGCAGACCTATCATGGTTTTTCAATAATCCACCATGACCACGGGGTCCAGTAAAAACTCAAGTCCCCGGAAGTCTTTGTTTCACTATTAGTCATTTCCAAGGGGCTAGCGCTAAGATAAGGGATATTATTGATAATGGATAGAGGTATTTCCATAGATATCTCACTGCTTGCTCAGGCTTGTAACGTGGCAGCGAGGCATCGATTATTGTTAACACAGCAAATACTATTGTCGTCTTAACCAGTATTACAAGCGTTCCCAGTATCCAGTCACCGTTGAACGGCCAGGCTCCTCCAAGGAAGAGCAGTACGTATATTAATGGGTAGACTATTTTCTCAGCAAACTTAGCGAAGAATCCGAGAGCTAGCCTAGGGCCTCCTAACTCAGTGAATATACCCCAGTATAGCTCCGACTCAGCCTCCGGGGTATCGAAGGGTTTAATCATTAATATACTCATCAACCCTAGGAAACCCGCTATAGATGCCAGTACCATTGAGAGCGTTTTCAACGGGTTAATAGTCCAGAGCTGGGGAGATACCAGTGATGTAGGGTAGAGCGAATATCCTGCATTAAAGTATCTCGATGCGATTATTACTGGTACAAGCATCGAGATAGCGTAGGCTGGTTCACTAGAGAATAATAATGCTATGTAGCGTCCAGCACCTATTACAGTATACGGGTTTGGATGGGCTACGGCTAGATAGGCTAGTCCGAACGGTATTAATAGTAACAGGTATAACAGTATAATTATATCGAAATCGGCGTATAAGGGTTTTATCGCGATTGGTGTTACCGAGAACACCGTTATCAATGCACCTATTACAATGGATATCACGATAAGCGGGCTTGCTCTTAAACTATATTTGTTGACCAGGTCCTTCTTCATTACAAGCTTCAATAAATCAGCTAATGGTTGAAGTAGTCCAGCTGGACCAACGTAAACCGGCCCTCTTCTATACTGTATCCTGGCGGTGATTTTTCTACTGAGCCACTGTGTAAATATTATGAATGCTATTGTGAATAGTAGGCCTGGATATATGAGGGCTTGTATAAGGAATATTATTGGATCCATCATATCGATCACCCAAGTATAAGCAACACAACAACTAATGCGATTAGTAGTAGAAGCCCTATGAAGTACCAGTCCGATAAATACGATGCAATACTCCTCTCCAGCACCTTACTACCACGTCCCCAAGCCCTCTTCAATATATCGACAACTATCTCCGTAATAGAAGGCACCTCCACTTTATCTACTATGAATCCCCCCATTACAGGTAGCTCGGTGACTTCATCACGGAGGCTAGGTACTCTGCTAGCGATTGCCTTCTGGAAGAAGACATAAAATATCATATATACTATGAAACTCGTAAAAACTGTTTGAAGCAGTATGAGTAGTAGGAATGCCTGTATATCCACCTGGACCACCTCACCCGAATATCCTGCTGAGGTATTTCTCGAACTCAGAGGAGACCTCCCTATAAGCACCCTCATCGCTTATATCTGTGGGTGTCAACCAGTGTACATAGTAGACCTTCTTCTCTTGATCCAGGTCAACGACTACTGTTCCAGGGGTATTGGTTATACTGTTCGCTATAAAGACCACACCGTAATCACTTGATACCCTGTATGGAACTCTAACTATTGCTGGCTGTACATCAATGTTCCTGGAGAGGATGACCTTTACTACACTCCAGTGCGCCTTGGCCTCTATGATGGTGAAGTATTTGATCAAGTAGTATACTCCAAGCATGATTCTTCTAATAGATACTCCTCTCAACCCGGTGGTGAGTTCCATCTTGAATATATATGCAATAACCAAGCCGATTACAATGGCTAATGTTAACTCGACAACATCGAATACCCCTGTATAGACCAGGTAGACTACTATACTAAGTAATAAAGCCAACAGAATAGATGACTTATTCATTCTCCTCCACCTCTAAACGCTTAATATTAAGCGTGCCAGCAGCCTTAGCGATTTTCAATGATATGGAAGAGAGAAAAATGAGCTGAGCTAGACCTATTACTATAGCTGTAACTATAAGAACCTGAGGCACTGGATCAACAGACCTACTGATAAATGACTCTATATCACCAGGGGACCCAGGTAGATTAGGGTTCAACAGTGTTCCACCTGGATATACTGGAGGCATGGATGCATTAATCCTGTATCCCATGAAGACTAGTAAGACGTAGACAGCGTCTGAAAGTATCGTAATGAAGATCATTTTCTTAACTATGTGGCTCCTCGTCACAATACCGTATAGAGAATAAGATATTGTTAACACTATTACAGCCACCATGTAGTACCATATATATGTTTCAAGGCTCACACAGCATCACCCTCGAAGACCTTGGTTAAATACATTAATGCTAGAGTGAAACCAGTTGAAACAGCTAGGAACTCAAATAGGTTAAGCCAGAAAAGTACACCGGATAGAAGTACCTGTCCAAACGGGGTTTGTATTACCGCGGGGAAGCTGAACAGCGATCCCGGCTTATAGAGGTTCTGGAAGAGATACGCGTTTACGGAGCCCAGTAAACTATAGATGACCGGGACCAGGCCAAGCAGAAATATAAGTGACACCGCTAGAGACCTAGCTCCAAGTAGCTTACGATTGGTGAATCCCTTCTCCTCGAGTACACTGCTTCCAAAGACTAATAGCATTACAAGCGGTGCAATGACGAAGATGCTGCCGCCCTGGAAGCCTCCGCCAGGCGTTAAATGACCATGCAGTGCTATCGATACACTGACCACCACTATGATTAGCACGATAAACATTGACACGGTCCTCACTATAATAGTCATCTCCTTTGCCGAGGTTCCCCCACGTATACTGGTTTTCTCCAAAACAAGCATAGAGCTCACTATTGCCAGGAATAATACGCTTGTCTCAAAATACGTGTCGAAGCCTCTCTGATCCCATATAACACTAGTTACCACTTCGGTGCTAATAGAGGTCCACGGTGAGCCTGGATACACTACGTTACCTAGATATATCTGGGCTAACCCGGTTAGAATCTGTGCATCATAGCTGGCGAGCCCTGTATACACTAATACCACTATTACCAATATAGATAGAATAACAGGTATTATTATGGATGCATAGTTATTCCTCATATCTCTCACCCTTGCTTAACACATATACAAACAGTACACTGTTTACTCCAAGCCCTATGGCGATGTATGCTATAAGGAGATCCGGTGCAAGGAAGTATGATAATGCCACCGCGTAAAACACCGACTCTATACTAGAGTAGACAACGGCTTTCAAAACATCCCTTTCCCTCAACACAGCCAGTGTAGCGATGAATGCTAATGTTAGACTAATGACTGCGAGAAATATCACTCCCCGTCACCCCCCTTATCCTCCCTTAATCTATCAACAGTAATAATTGGCTTGGCTTCCCCACTATGATAGGCTGCCCTAGCCAGGATATGGGAGCCAGCCGGGGTTCCAAGAGCTATCAGTACTGCTGCTATTAGGCAGACTCCAGACATGTATGCCTTGAAATATATGTCTACATCTAGTGACAAAGCTATAATGGCAAGCCCTATCAATGGGTAGAAGCCACCACCAATAGCGCCTACTGTTGCAGCATGTAGCCTCATATAGAAGTCCTTCAATCTAAAGAAGCCAATTGACGCTATTATATCGAGTACTCCTCCAATTATTGTGAGACCCAGCCCTATGTAGAACAGGATCAAGTCAATCATTATCCATTCACCTCTTCAATAGGTATCTGGCTATAATTAGATCAAGCAGGAAAATCCATGCCGCCAACGGTATTACACCTATGAGAAGCAGTGGCGACCTGTAGTATAGCGCTATTATGGCTAGAATCACCACTAGATCCACTGATAAGGCATCCACAGCTAGAACAGCGTCTGGTAGAGTCTTCGATGTCAGAATCCTGGCTGAATATATTATCATTGCAGTAGTAAATAAGCCTGCCATGAATGGTAGAAACAACTCTAAAAGCCCATATTCAACCATTCTACGACACCTCCTTATCTCCGGATCCTTGTTGATAGGATTTACTATATGGTAGAGTGAAGTAAGACTTAGTAATGGTTATACTCGCATTTGGCAATAGCTTTAACTCGACTGGCTGCCTCAACAGGGTTGATTTATCCACTGTGAATAACTCGTAACCTGTAGCAGTAGTCATCGATAACGCGTTAAATGGGCAATACTCTACACATAGGCCGCAGAATGTGCATTTATGGAGATCAATTCTTGGAAACCTCTTGCGTGGATTCTGTGGGTAATCGCCATCAGCCGTAACCATGTCTATAGCATTAGCGGGGCACACCTGCTGACACATTGAGCACCCGGTACACTTTAACATATCTAGTACATGACTACCCCTAGTCACCGGAGTCTTAAACGGTTTATCTATTCTGGGAACCTGCCTCGTATACGGCTTCCTTAAAAGGTATTTAAGCGAGTTTGAGATCGAGGCTACAACCATTCACTATCACCTGTCAATATCTGGTGCACATGGATCTAGTGACGCGAGTAGAATGGGGAAGTCTGCTATTGTGACCTCGTCGCGTTTCACTATATATTCTACCACGGTGGTCATCAATGGTAACGACATACTCTTCAACCTGACCCTGTAGGGTTTTCTCCCCCCGGTGCTTATAATGTGTATCATATATTCTCCTCTAGCTGATTCGACCCTTGCAATGCCCTCGCCTGGTGGAGCAGTTAAAGGTAGTTTAACGCGTAAACCTCCCTCGGGATCAATTCTTTTAACGCTCTCACGTATTATTTTCAGACTCTCATATATCTCACGGAACCTCAGGACACTTCTATCATATGCATCGCCATTCTGTACTATGGGTACCTCAAACTGTATCTTGTCGTAGTTCAGATATGGTGTAACCTTTCTCAGGTCGTAAGGTAACCCGGCTGCCCTTAGCACCGGTCCTGTGACCCCTAGCTCTAATGCCTCCTTACTGCTTAACCTGCCAACGCCTCTAGTTCTATCACGGAATATATTATTCTTTAAAAGTGCTGCCTCAACATCTCTCACTTTCTTCTCGACGAAGTTCGTTAATCTAAGGGTATCTTCTACAAAGGATTTTGGAAGTGGATATCTTACTCCACCGGGTACACTGATATTATGGTAGACCCTGTGTCCAGCGAACCTGGCAAACCACTTTAATATCTCTTCACGCGCTACTAGAGCCCAGTAAGCAGGTGTCCTCAATCCGGTGCTTCCACCTATGAAGTGAGACCAGAAGAGATGGGATGCAATCCTGGAGAACTCTGCTTGTATCATGCGGATATATTTAGCGTTCTCAGGTATTTCAACCCCATGTATTTTCTCAACAGCCATAGCGTAGGCTATTTCAAGGGGATCGGGATCTTCAACGCAGAATCTGTAGCTTAGAACAACATTCATCTCCCAGGTTCTATTCTCCATCATTTTCTCGAATCCACGGTGAAGGAAGCCAGGTATAGTCTCCACGTTGACTACTCTTTCACCGTCAAGTGTTAGTTTAAATGCTATATTACCCGGTGCACCGGGGTGCTGCGGACCAAAGTAGATCTCTACGAGTCTACCTTTACCTGCCATACTTATACCCTCCATACATTGTTTTCACAACGAAACCAGCTGTGTCAACATCTTTCCTTAATGGGGGCGGCCCCTCCCAGTTACCGTCTAGGATCCACTTCTTTAATTCGGGATTATTCCTGAATACTACCCCCATGAACTCGTATACTTCTCTCTCAATGTACTTGGCCAGCGGAAATATATCGTGGACTGAATCTATCTCGGGGCTAGCCCTCTTCGCATATGTCTTTACCCATACCTGTGATCCATCAGAGGGGTTCTCGAGTACATAGTATACCTCGATGACCCCCTTGTCCGGATAATCTACCGTGTTAATATTTACGAAGAGTACATGTCCCTTGTTCTTTAAATCCATTAGTGCATCCCTGATCTTCTCCGGGTTTACACTAGTCTTACATATCTTTGATTTCTCGTCTTTCTCGTAGCATGAGGGGTAGGTCTCCTTGAACTCGTAGCTTACGGGCTTAGATGAGTCTTCCTTGATTTTCTCCTCGTATTCTCTCCTCCACTGTTTCTCAAGCTCCTCCCATTCACTTATCTTTTTGAATGCGTCTGGTTTTATCTTAGACACGTAAGCGTTTAACGGGCGCTTCCCGAGATCTTTCCTAACATACTCGATCATGGATAAATAATCATCGGGCATCGGCATACAACCAGGTACCCATCCCTCTACCTCGATGAAGTCATCGAGCCTCTTGTATGTCGCATAGCTATCCCAGTATAGTCCACCTGTTGAAGTACAGTTGCAACCGGCTAATACAAGCTTGGGCTCCGGCATCTGCCTGTACATGTTTAAAACAAGTTTGACTGTCTTCTTTGTTAGATAACCCATACCTATATATAGATCGCTCTGACGTGGTGAGGGGGTTGGCATATAACCATATCTCTCCCAGTCAAGAGGCGCCATTACTAATGGCGGGAACTCTACTGCTCCACATGCTGAACAGTAGTGTATCATCCAGAGGCTTCTAGCGTAAGCCCATCTAGCAATCCTCTCAAGCATTTCATACTCACCTCCCGATAGCTGAAAGGGCTTTCATAACGTAGTTGAACCTCTCGTATATAAGTGATTGAGAGGCGGGCTCAATGAATCCCTGGGCCATGATACTATATGCGACTCCAAGAGCAACCACTATTATCGTGAAGACTAAAACATAGGCTTCAACCACCCCTCTGGGCTTCCCTATGTTATCGCTATATGAGAGAACAGTCACTGACACGGCCTTAATGAAGCCGGCTAAGGCTAGCCCGCTTCCCAATAGGGCCACAATCAGTAATAATAGGAGTGATGGATCAGTGCCCATTGCATTAAATAAGTTGATGTAGAGCTCCAGCTTTGCTGAGAACAATACCGTTGGAGGTATACCTATAACTGCCACAGCACCCGTCACAAATCCAAGCTGCATTATTCTGCTTCCCCTGAAGACTCCCTGTAAATCACCTAGTTTATCACCGCCTCTGTTGGAGACCGCCCATCCACTAGTAATGAAGAGAAGCGGTTTCACAACAGCATGAGCTACAACATATGCTAATACTACTGGAACACCCGATGGACCCAGAGATGCTGCTATCGCTATATATCCGGAATCAAGTATTACACTATACGATATTATACTGAGCAATCTATCCGAGTATAAGATGCCGAATCCACCGACAATTATTGTGATCATTCCAAGAACCCTGAGCATTAAGGCCACGGGCTCCGGGATCGCCGAGTACAATGTATAGTAAAGCCTCAGCAGCAAGTAATAGCCAACTGCCTCACCAACCCCGGCTAGTAGGCCGGCTATAGCTGGAGAAGCCACGCTATAGGCTTCGGGAAGCCAGAAATGTAGAGGTACTAGAGCTTCCTCAGCAATAAGGCTCCATGTCATGAGTATAAGTATGAATAGTATAACGCTTTCAAGAGGTAGAGAGGCATATATGGCTTTACCCAGTATAAAGAGCCGGGTGTTCCATGTAGCTATATAACCCATGTTTAATGCTCCAACAGCAAAATACATTAAAGTAGCCCCGAGGAAGTAAATAAGGCCCGTTACAAATGCCAGCAACCCATACCTTAATGCTGCTTTGTAGGCTCTAACAGTATTGCTTGCCGCAATCAATCCAAGCATAGATATGGTGAAGACCTCCAGCATAACGAATGAGTTGAATAAGTCGCCCGTATAAGTTACACCAAGGAGCCCTGCAACCAGACCCAGGTAGAGAGACATAGTGTACTCGTTGAGATTCAAGTCAAGGATGCCTAGAAGCGGGTACATAGCCAGTGAGAGTACAGCTATGATTAATCCCATCGATGCAGAGAATAAGTCAACCTCGTAAGCTATGCCTATCAATGAGGGAAAGCCTCCAACGACATAGATTAAAACGCCTCTCCTTGCCTCGAGATATATTAGCAACGCTGAAGCAGCCGCGAAAACAAGGTACAAACCACTGTAAACACGTAGAATAGATGCCCTCACCTTTAAAGCCTTAAATAATATGAGCGTGAAAGAGCCACCTATCAATAAGTAAACAGTTAAAGCTGGTAGCGCCTCCACGGGTAAACTGCCTGGCATTATATTCACCAAACCTAACGTTAGCCAGGTCTAACTAAAAATATGGGGAATATATAAATGTTTCCAATACACCATTGCATACATAAATCTATCAAGCCCTGTCCCTTCTTAGCCCTCAAAAAGACTGGGCTCTCACTCGAAACTAGGAAGCACCTGGAAAAATGATTTGATTAGGGAGACCGGGTTTAGGTTTAAACCGGGCTGGTGATTAATACAACATCAGAGCAGCCATTACCTTGGCATCATTGACTAGGTTATCTATTTTAGCATACTCGTTTGGCTGATGAGCCATTTCATCAATAGTGCTCCACACAGCCGCAGGTAACCCGATTTTCCTAAAGAGCGCTGCAACTGTTCCTCCACCAATACCTCCTACACGTGGCTGAATCCCCCTTACCTCCCTTAAAGCTCTTTCAAGTAGCCTCACTATCTCGCTATCCTTTGGCGTGGGAGCTGGGGCATCAAGCCTTTGGAGAACCTCTATATTGAAACTTGGCTTTCCACTAGCTAGACCCTTGAATCTGCGTATCGTGTTTTTACAAGTATTTTTCATATCTCTTAATACATCATCTATACTGTACTTAGGGAGTATCCTGCAGTCAAATACAACACCATATTCTCCAGGTATAATGTTCGGCGCGTTACTTGGGTTGAACGTCATAGTCGGCTCAAAAGTGCTGAGCGGCGGATCGAAGAGCTCGTCTCTCTCCGAGTATTTTTTATATAGGTACCTGTACAGGTTGCTTGTGATCCTCGATGCAACAGCATGGGCATTAATACCCCTGTGCGGGGTACTAGCATGCGTCTGTGCACCAGTAATCCTTATTTTAACCCATAGGATGCTCTTCTCTGCTATCTCTATGAAGGAGCCATCGGGTACACCTGCATCGGGTACCAGGACGAGATCATTGTCCCTGAACAACTCCCTATGCTTTTCCACCAGGTATCCCAGGCCATACTTGCTTCCAGTCTCCTCATCGCTGACGAAGGCTAACACCACTGTTCTTCTAGGTTTCACGCCTAGCTCCATGAGGGCTTTTACAGCGTAAAGGGATGAAACAATTGCCTGCCCATTATCCTCACTGCCTCTACCATAAACCTTACCGTCTCTGATAACGGGTTCAAACGGCTTAGTAACAGTCCACTTGGATAAATCGCCTGGAGGAACGACGTCGAGATGACTAAGCATCCAGAGCCTAGACGCATTAGGGTCGCTGCCCTCATAGTATGCTAGAATATTGGGTCTTACACCGTGTTTAACACGGGGATCAGGAGCATCATACCTCTCTATCTTTGTAAAGCCCCAGTCCTTGATTATATCAAGCAATCTAGCAGCCTTATCGTACTCGCCTTCACCACCATTATCAGGCCCGATGGCCGGTATGCTGATCAACTCGGAGAGAGTCCTGGCCATTTCATCCCGCATAGAATCTATTCTAGCGATCACCTTATCAAGCAATCACATCACCATATACAACATTGATCCCGACACTAATTAAAAAGTAGATATAGAGACATCCTTATGAAGGAGCTTCCAGTTATAATGTTAATAAGCTCCTTTAGGACTGGGAGGAGACCGGCTGTTTCCAAAACATTTAGAACCCGTTTGGAAACAAGACACCAAGAAGATAAAAACGCATCCAAAATATTTACAAGAATTTAGAAAGGATTTAGAACCCGCAACAGGCTGGAATCCGATTATTCCTTCCTTACTCTATATTTTTGTTTAAGGATTAAGAATATAAGTTGAGGCACGTTTAAGATAATGTGGTTATGGCTATGTACTTCCAAAACGAGGTCGTGAAGGAGATAATTGAAAAGTATAGGCAGATATGGTCCATCGGTCATGCATTATCTCTAATGGGCTGGGATAGCGAGACCTATATGCCTAAGGCAGGAGTGGAAGAGAGGGCCATTGCCAGAGCCGAGCTCAGCCTTCTTGCCCAGCAGTTAATACTCAAACCCGAGTTTGTACAGCTCGTCGATAAAGCGAGTGGCTTAGAGGGGTTGAATGATTATGAGAAGGGTGTTGTTCGAGTACTCCAGCGTGAGATAAGGATTATGAAGGCGATACCTCCAAGACTCTTAGCTGAACTAGAGAAGACGACTCAGGAGGCGATGCATGCCTGGAGGATGGCTAAAGAAGCAAACGACTATGAGAAGTTCAAGCCCTACCTAGATAAAATAATCAAGCTCACGAGAGAGAAAGCGGATTACTTGGGCTGGAAGGAGCACCCATACGATGCTCTGCTGGATTTATACGAGGAGGGTTTGACCACGCGAGACGTGGATAGAATTTTAGAGCCCCTGGCTAAAGAGCTGAAAGCCTTGCTGAGTAGTGTCGTGCATGAGGGCAGATTCCCTCAGAAACACCCATTGGAAGACGAAAGGTATGAGAGAGACTGGATGGAGCGGGTCAATTTAGAGGTCCTGAAGATTGTGGGCTTTCCTATTGGCGAGAGGTCTAGGCTTGATGTCTCAGCACACCCCTTCACAATATCCATCGGCTTAGACGATGTCAGAATTACAACGAGGTATGAAGGGTTCGACTTCAAGAGGAGCCTGTTGAGCACTATACATGAGTTTGGCCATGCTCTCTACGAGTTGCAGATCGATCCAGGCTTGAAATACACTCCCCTAGCCGAAGGCGCGAGCTTAGGCGTTCATGAGGGGCAGAGCCGTTTCTGGGAGAATGTAATCGGTAGGAGCCGTGAATTCGTAGAGCTCATATATCCTATATTAAGAAAGAATCTCCCGTCGGTAGGCAGATTCACGCCTGAGGAAGTCTACTTATACTTCAATACTGTTAGACCAAGCCTCATACGCACAGAGGCTGATGAAGTCACATACAACCTCCACATAGTATTGAGAGCCAGGCTTGAGAAGCTGATGATCGAAGGCTCAGTTAAAGCCGGTGACCTGCCTGAACTATGGAACAGCCTGATGGAAGAGCTGGTTGGCGTTAAACCTAAGACTTACAGTGAAGGAGTTCTACAGGATATTCACTGGAGTATGGGCTCGATAGGCTACTTCCCAACATACACTCTAGGAAACATTATAGCAGCCCAGCTTAGGTACCATATTGAGAGAAAACTGAAATTATCCGAGAAGATCTCTCGGGGAGAATTCGAGTCTATAAGAGAATGGTTGAAAAATATGATTCACAGGTACGGTAGGACATACCCACCTAAAGAGCTTCTCAGAATGGTCTTCGGGGAGGAATACTCGGTAGAACCACTAGTGAAGTATTTGAAAGAGAAATACGTGGGGTAATCTCTTAAAGTTTAAAGTTTTTCTACGCAGAATACTCAAAGCTGGATGAAATTTAGGGTATTGAATCCTGTTAAGGCTAAGTTGAGCTAAGCTTGCCATCGAATACTGCCTTAATACTCCTTCTCCTGCTAACAGCGTCAAGCCGGGCTTTCTCAGTGTTGAAGCAGATTTCCTGAACGATCTAGCAGACACCACAGGACTCATATTACCACTATTAAACTGTTATTTATCGACTTCAAAGAGTTACTCTATTAGGTAGGATAGGACTCCAAGAACCGGCATATTACTAACTTAATAACCCGGTGTATTACAGGGTGAAAGAAAATATTCTACAGTCAAGAACACAATGGTTGACCTGCTGGCAATGGTGGTCCCATTCATAGTTGCGTTTCCCCGCTAATGGTGGTTTTAAATACTTCTTAATATTTGTAGTTCCGTTAGCGGGGTTAGTCCTTGGCCTGGGTTCACCTGCTTCACCCATACCTTATGGGGCTCGGTCGAGCCCAACGCCGCAGGGCCCCCATCTGAGGAGAAATATCTTAACCCGGTGTTAATAGCTCCAAATAACGTCTCTATCTAGGGTTAATCCATTACCTAGCCTAG
>ERZ1669248.755-NODE-755-length-14077-cov-14.965911_pt1 | contig 14077 bp, 11 predicted proteins | sample MGYA00579296_ERZ1669248 | MGnify/ENA primary metagenome ERZ1669248 (study PRJEB41166, sample SAMN08046057) | hot springs metagenome | biome: hot spring; feature: neutral hot spring; material: thermophilic sediment; isolation source: thermophilic sediment from...
TCAGGCTTTTTGTCTTTTGAGGCGGAGGGCTTCGGCGATGTTGACCCCGACACGCTCTTGCGAGAATACGCTGAACGAATGAAGCGATTGCTAAGTTGAAGCCTTTACCGCAACACGAAGACCTTGACGATGGGGTTGACATAGCGCATGTCATGAGGAAGCGGTCGGAAATACCAGCGGAAAGGTCTGTCGCCCCAAGGCAACTTCGGCTCTTTTCGGAAAATGCGGACTTGATGGGCGTGAGCGTAAAGCCAATCGTAGAACTTGATGACATCGCTCATCCTGAGCCTCATCGGGTCGCCATATTCGTAGTCGCTGGCAACGAACAAATTGGCGTCGCTGGCGATGAGTTCGTCAAGGTCAAACTTGGTGAGGACGATGTTGAGCGGAGCGGTCGCTTTCCAAGCATCAAAATCGCCCTTCGTCTTCATCCCACCGTTAATCGGGCAAATCGGGGGCGTGTAAAACCAAGGCAAGTCGTGAAGGGCAATTGTCAAGGGTTCGCCTCTTCGCATGTATTCGCGGATGAAAGCAGCCGCTTCGTCCCTCGGGTCTGGTGGGGTAAATAGGCTTGCGGTGGCGACCCCACAGAGAAGCGTATAGCCTGCAGTCGCAATTGCTCCCAATTGCCACAGTTTCCGCCAACGGGTTTTTGCCCAAACGAGGCTCGCCCAGATTGCCAAAATGGGCAAAAGCGGCATCAAGTAGCGGGCAAATCGGACTTGAGCAAAGCCGAGGGGAATGAAATACGCAAGGGAGAAAGTGACCGTCGCAATGAAAGTCCTGCGCCGGAAGTCTTCCATTTTGGCGTTCTCAAAAGTGCCGTGAGAACCCAACGGCAAGATTCCTGCAAGTGCGAGCAAAATTGCTGGGACGCCGACAGCGGCAGGCAGGTTGACCGTCAAGTGAAACCAGTGACCGTTTCCCGTTTCGGCGAAAACATAGCCGTGCCCAATCCTGCTGTGGACAAAAGTTTCCCAGTAAAAGTCACGCCAAAATTCGCTGAAGGCGAGAACCGAATATGGGCAGCCAAGTAAAAACCCAGCCGCCATAGAGACTGTTATGGCGAGGGTGCGACCTAAGGCTTTCAGCCAACTAACGCGCCAAGCCCATAACACCGCCAATGTCAACCAAAGGGCTGGGGCAACCGAATACTTGATGGCAGTCGCTAATCCTGCCACAAAAGCGGCGAACAAAATCCCCCGCCCGCTCTCTGCCGACACCGCCAAGTAGAGCGACAGGGTGGTCAAAAGCGCCAGCGGGACATCAACGGTTGCGAAATGGCTGTGCTGGACATGCATGGGGAAAGCGGCGAGCAAAATTGCAGCAACAAAGGCTGCCCGCTGACCGGCGATTTTGCGCGCCCAAAAGAAGACGAGCAAAACCGTCGCTACGCCACAAATGACCGAAAGCCAACGGGCAAGCAAGTGCAGTTTTGCAAATTCCGCAACCGCTTGAAGCGATTCCGAAACCCCAACCCATCCGCCAGTCGCAAACGCTTTGAAAAAAGGTGTCAAGTCAAGCCAACCGTAGCCTTCAGCGAACAGTCTGGCGAAATAGACGGCGTAGAGGAAAAGGCTGCCGTAGTTGAAAAAGTGAGGGTTCATTTCGCCTGCGAAAATGTTCATGGTCAGCGTCGGTCCGATAACGGTGATTTCGTCAGGGTGAAAGGAGTGAACTTGCGCAGGTGAAGGCAAACCCCAGTCAAGCCCGTAAACTCGGAGCAAAGCGGCGACGGTCACCGCGACCGAAACCGACAGCAATTCAAAAACTGTCAACCCTTTCACTTTTGCCGTCGTCATCGTCTGCATGTCCTGCTCACCTATTCCGAGCGTTCGGCGCATTGTGAGCCCAAGGGATGTTTCACTGCCTTCGGGCTTTCCTGAGCAATTGAGCGGACAGCCAAGTGCCAACGATTTTTGCTGCGAGGGGCGGGTTTTCAGGGCATCGCCTCTTCAAGGAGCGTTCCAAAACCTTGACACTTTTATCCCCGCTTCTTTCATCAGCGCTGCCAATTTTGACAAAGGCAAGCCGACGACATTGAAGTAGCAGCCTACTATTTTCGTGACAAAAATTGCGGCTTTGCCTTGGATGCCGTAAGCGCCAGCCTTGTCCATAGGTTCGCCAGTAGCCACATAAGCGGCAATTTCGTCGTCATCTATTTCCCGAAAGGTCACAAGGGTTGTTTCCGCCCCTTCAAATAGGCGAACGATTTTGCCCTTGGAGTTCGTCCTTGCAAGGCAAACTCCCGTGATGACGCGATGGGTTCGCCCTGAAAGCATCTTCAACATTTCCGAGGCTTCCGACGGGTCTTTCGGTTTGCCCAAAAGTTTTCGTCCGACCACCACGAGGGTGTCGGCAGCGAGCAGCCACCTTTTGGGAAACTTTTCCGCAACTGCCTCAACTTTTGCCCTCGCAAATTCAATTGCCAGCAGTTCAGGTCTCTCAACTTTTTCGGGCAAGGTTTCATCAACACGGGCTGGACAAACTTCAAAAGGGACTGCAATTTGCCTGAGCAACTCTTGCCTTCTCGGTGATTCCGAAACGAGGACGAGGGTCGGCTTCTCTTTCTGCCTCAACTTCACCACCTCAAACGCCCTCTTTTGCGCATTTCGGTTCCACTTGGCGGATGGTAACTTTCGGGTCGCCGACAGGGGCGATGTCAACAATTTGCAGGTCAAGTTCGGGGATGTTGCCAGCGAATTTAATTTCGGCGGTGAAGCAAACATTGACGCTTTCGCCGACAGTCAACTCCTTGACCAAATCCCCCATCCCATCGCCTACCAGTTCCAAGACCCTGCTGCCGTCTTGAAGTCTCACAAGCAATTTGGACGAACCTTGACTTGGCAGTTTTTGGGCGTAAAGGAGTTTGGCGTTTTTGAGCATGAAAACGGGCTTCGGGTTACCGTAACCAGTTGGCTCAAGGGCTTCCAACTCCTTGACAGTTTTGAGGTTGATCTCGCTCGCTGTGACGATGGCGTCAACTCGGACGCGTCGGGTTAAGTCTTCATCAGAGAGCCAAACTTCCGCCAAAGCATTCAGATGGTCACGGAATGTCGGGATGTTTTCGCAAGGGATTGTGAACCCACCAGCAGCCTTGTGACCGCCACCGCTTATGAGGACGGAATTGCAAATCTTGAGGGCGTCGGAAATCGGGAAGTTATCAATGCTTCGTGCAGAGCCTTTGCCTATATCGCCTTTCAGGGCAATCAGGAAAGTCGGTCGGGAGTATAGTTCAACGAGCCTCGCTGCCACGATGCCGATGACGCCGGGATGCCATTCTGGCGATGCCAGAACGATGACTCGCTCCTTCGTCAAGTCAAGTTCCCTCTCAACCATTTCAACAGCCATGCGCAAAGTCAATTCTTCCTCCCGCTGCCTCTTCCTGTTCTCCTCGTCAAGTTGGGTTGCGAGTTGGTAGGCTTCGTTTCGGTCGGTGGTCAGAAGCAGTTTAAGGGCAGGTTTTGGGTCATCCATGCGACCGACGGCGTTTATTCGTGGGGCGAGGATGAAACTGAGGTGGAAACTGCGAAGGCTTGAAGGTTCAACCCTCGCCACATCCATCAAAGCCTTCAAACCCAAATGCCTCGCCGAACGAAGGAGTCTCAACCCCTCTCGGACGATGAGCCTGTTCTCATCAACCAAAGGGACGACATCAGCCGCAGTCGCAATGGCTGCCAACTCTATTGGCAATTCGCTGACGGGAACCGACCTCCCCAGCACCTCCATTGTCGCTTGAGCGACTTTGAGAGCCAATCCGCCTGCGCACAAGTCGCGAAACTCGTAGTTGCTACTCGGCAGTTTTGGATTGACAAGGACATCGGCTGGTGGCAATTGTTCTGGCGGTTCGTGATGGTCTATGACGATCACCGTCATCCCGTGTCTCTTCGCCAACTCAACGGCTTGGAAGGCGTGAACGCCGCAGTCCAAAGTGACAAGCAGTTTTATGCCCTTTTGCTTCGCCATGTTGATTGCTCGGGTGCTAACGCCGTAGCCGTCTTGAATTCGGTTTGGGACAAACCATGCGACCTTGCCACCCAATTTCGCTAAAGTGCTGGCTAAAAGTGCGGTTGAGCATATGCCGTCGGCGTCGTAGTCTCCGTGCACCAAGATGGGCGTTCCTTCCTTCACCGCTTTAGCCAAGAGGGAAGCAGCCTCCCAAACGCCAACGAGTGAGGTTGGTTCAGGCAAATCCTTACCTGTCCCGAACAAAAACGCCCTGACTTCCTGAGGTGTCGTAAGTCCACGAGCGCACAAAATTTTTGCCAGCAAGGTTGAGAGCCTGAGTTGGGAGGCGATTTTCTGGACATCCTCAAGGTTCACCCTCGCTATTTCCCAAATTCTCCGCTCTTGCCACCAAACTGACCTGTATTGGCGCAAATATCGGCGCATAGTTTGACCTCCTTGCCATTCCTGCAAATTTGTCACAGCATTGTTAGTTGCGAAAGGCGATAAGGTGTCAGTGCCGGCAGCATCAAAGAGTGGGGAAAATGCCGACATCCGAAGCGTTTCTTCTTTGCGATAATGGAACATGGAGCAGCGAGAAAAAGGAGGCGACGAAAGGTGAGCGCTGTTGCTCAAAGAAACCTGATTGAAATTCGTTGGCACGCAAGGGCAGGTCAAGGGGCAAAGACGGCTGCAAACATATTAGCCCAAGCAGCCTTGCGGGAAGGGAAATATGCCCAGTCCATCCCCGAATTCGGTCCCGAACGAAGGGGTGCACCGATGCAAGCCTTTAACCGATTGAGCGATGAGCCTTTCTACATGCACAGCGGAATCACAGAACCCGACATCGTCATCGTCGTTGACCCTCGCTTGATGGAAACAATTCCCGTTACGGAAGGATTAAAGCCCAACGGTTGGGTCATCATCAACACCCCGCTACCCCCAGAAGAGGCTCAGGAGCGTTGGGAGTTGAAACCCTACAAGGTCGCAACTGTTGATGCATCCGCAATCGCACGGGAAACTTTGCGTCAAGACATCCCCAATGTCCCTTTGCTTGGGGCGTTTGCGAGGGTGACGGGTCTGGTGTCCCTTGAGACATTGCAAACCGACACCGCCCAGCGGTTGGAAAAGCGTTTCCGCGACCGACCTCAGGTGATTGAAGCCAACTTGAAGGCACTGGAACGAGGCTTCAGTGAAGTGAGGTGGGTGGATGCGAAAAGCGTTGAGATTCTAACCGAAGAGCCTGCCCATGTGGTAGCGAAAGGTTGGAAGGAGTTGGCTGAAGGCGGAATCATCCCTGAACCGGCGACTTCCCTCCTCTACCGGACAGGTTCGTGGAGGTTAGAGCGCCCCATTTTTGACCCTCAAAAGTGCGTTCAGTGCCTCATGTGTTGGCTTGTTTGCCCAGATTCAGCCATTGTCTTGGAGAACGGGAAGGTCGTGGGGATTGACTACGACCACTGCAAAGGTTGTGGGCTTTGTTCGCTCCAGTGCCCGCCCAAAGCGAAAGCATTGACGATGGTGCTGGAAGCGGAACTTGATGAAAAACGGTGACGAAAAAACTGCCCTAAACCTAAAAGGCGAAGGAGAGTGAGGAAGCGATGGTAGAAGTTGCGAAACTGATGCCGAAAGTCACAGAAGAGCAAAAAAGGCTCGTTGCTCTATCGGGCAACGAGGCTCAGGCAGAGGCGATGAGACAAATCAACCCCGATGTCGTCGCCGCTTACCCTATTACCCCACAAACGGAAATCGTCATGCAATTCGCTCAGTTCGTTGCCGATGGAAAGGTTGACACCGAGTATGTTCCCGTTGAGAGCGAGCACAGCGCCATGAGCGCTTGCATCGGCGCTGCTGCCGCCGGCGCGAGAGCGATGACGGCAACTTCCTCTCAAGGTTTGGCTTTGATGTGGGAGTTGCTTTACATTGCCTCAGGGTTAAGGTTGCCTATCGTCATGGCTGTCGTCGCTCGCTCCCTTTCCGCCAACTTGAACATTCACTGCGACCACTCAGATGTCATGGGCGCTCGCGATAGCGGCTGGATTCAAATCTTCGCCGAAGACCCTCAGGAAGCCTATGACTCGCTCATTCAGGCTGTCGTCATAGCCGAGCGGGCAAGGTTACCAGTGATGGTCATCACTGACGGTTTCATCATCAGCCACGCCGTCCACCCTGTCACCGTTTATCCCGATGAGGCAGTCCGAGAATTCATCGGCGAATACAAGCCAGAAGTTTCGCTCTTAAATGTCCAGCACCCTGTGACGATGGGACCTGTGGACTTGCCCGACTACTACATGGAACACAAGCGCCAACAAACCGAAGCGATGAAGAGAGCGAGGGAAATAATCCTTCAAGTCGGCGAAGAGTTCGCCAACTTCTTTGGCACGAAAAAATACGGCTACATGGAACTTGAGAGCATGGACGATGCGGAAGTAGCCGTTGTTTCCCTCGGTTCGTCCTGCGGGACAGTTCGCGAGGTTGTCAAGGCATTGAGGGCGCAAGGGCTAAAAGTCGGTGCGGTTAAACTTCGCGTTTTCCGACCTTTCCCCCGCGACGAACTCGTTCGGGTTTTGGCTGGCGTTCAGGCAGTTGGGATTCTTGACCGCGCCGATAGTTTCTCAACAATGGGAGGTCCTCTCTTCACTGAAGTCAAGGCTGCCCTTTACGACATCCTCGTCACCCAACGCCACACAACCGCAACTCGGTTCATCCCCCTCGGCGGTCCGAAAGTCGTCAACTACATCTATGGTCTCGGCGGTCGTGACTTGACGGAAGAGCATGTTGAAGAAGTGTTCCGAGAATTGCTTGACATCGCCGCCGGCAAGCAAGTAGAGCAAACTTGGCGTTACCTCGGCGTTCGTGAGTGAGGGGGTAGAAGTCATGGCAAAGCCGAAAATCGTTTTGATTGGCTCAAGAACTTTGGGGCGAGGGGATGACCAGATCGGGGCAGTCATAATGACCAACTTCCTTCGCTTCCTTGCCGAACTGGAGCCGAAGCCGAAAGCGCTGCTCCTGTGGAACACAGGCGTCAAACTGGCTGCCGACGACGGCGAGCAAACCATTGAAAAGTTGCAGGCTCAAGAACATCTGCGTCAACTCCAAGAGCAAGGCGTGGAAATCCTCGTCTGTCAGACATGCCTTGATTATTTCGGACTGAGGGACAAGGTCGTCGTGGGCAAAATCTCTGGCATGAAGCATTTCGTCTCACTGCTGATGAGCGATGAGTATGAAGTTGTGAGCGTTTGAAGGCGGGTGAGGGCGATGGATTTGTTTGAGGTGCTGAAAAAGCGTTATTCGGTTCGGGCATACAAGCCTGACCCAATTGACGACGCAACCTTGACGAAGATTTTGGAAGCGGTTAACAGTGCGCCGTCGGCTGGTAATTTGCAGGCATATGAGGTCATCGTCGTTCGCGACCAAGAAAGGAAGCGCCAACTTGCAAAGGCTGCTTGGGAGCAGATGTTCATCGCCCAAGCGCCCGTTGTGCTGGTCTTTGTGGCAAATCCGGAGCGCAACCAATGGCGATATGGGAGGCGAGGTGCTGAGTTGTATTGCCTTCAGGACGCAACAATTGCTTGCACTTACGCTCAGTTGGCTGCGGTTGCTTTGGGCTTAGGCAGTTGCTGGATTGGTGCCTTTGACGATGACGCTGTTCGGAAGGTGGTTGGCGTCCCGTCAAACATGAGACCTGTTGCGATTTTGCCAATCGGCGTCCCTGCCGATATGCCTGAGCCAAAGGAGCGTCGCCCTTTGAGCGACTTGGTTCACGAAGAGCAGTTGCGAAAATGAACTGCGAGAAGCAAACTTCAAAGGTGAGGTGAAGGGAAGATGCCGAGCGTAAAAGAACTGGCTCAGAAACCGATACCGCTGGTCAGCGGGCATAGAGCCTGTGCAGGTTGCCCTGAGCCCATAGCGGCGAGGTGGGTTATGGCTTCTTCAGATAAGCCTGTCGTCGCTTGCGTTGCCACAGGTTGTCTGGAAGTCACAACAACGATTTTCCCATACACGGCATGGAATGTCCCTTACATCCATGTCGCTTTTGAAAACGCTGCGGCAGTTGCAAGTGGCGTGGAAGCGGCGCTAAAGGCTTTGAAGAAGCGAGGTCGCTATGAAGGGGATGTCAATATCATCGCATTTGCTGGCGACGGTGGGACATACGACATCGGTTTGCAGGCTCTTTCAGGGGCGCTTGAGCGAGGTCACAAATTCGTTTTCGTTTGCCTTGACAATCAGGCATACATGAACACGGGAATCCAGCGCTCTGGTGCAACCCCTCGTTACGCTCACACCACGACATCGCCGGCAGGCGATGTCCTTGCCGGTAAACCTCAAGGGCGCAAGAACATTATGGAAATCGTTGCCGCTCACGGAATCCCTTACGCAGCGCAAGCGTCGCCTTCTCACTGGAAGGACTTCCTCCTCAAAGCCGAAAAAGCCTTTAAAGCCGACGGACCTGCTTTCCTGAATGTCCTGATTGCCTGCAACTTGGGTTGGGGCTTTGAGCCAATTGAGACGCTGGAAATTTCAAGGCTCGCCGTTGAAACTTGCTTCTGGCCGCTTTACGAAATTGAGAACGGCGTTTACCGCGTTACATACAAACCTCGCCATAAGTTGCCCGTTGAGGAGTTCTTGAAGCGACAACGCAGGTTTGCCCACTTGTTCCAGCCAGAGAACCGACACTTGATTGAAGCCATTCAAGCCGAAATTGATGCCCAGTGGGAGGAATTGTTGCGGAAAGAAGCGATGACTGCAAAGAAAGAGGAAGCAAAGGCTGCAGCCTCCCCCTCGTGAGTGCTTCGTCGCCTTCCCTCGCTCCTGCGGGCGGTGGTCTTCCCTTGCCACCGCCCGCTCCGTAAAGAGCAGGCGAGTGTGGCTTGGAGATGGACTGGCTCATCAAAAGACCATTGGCTGTCGTCAGTGGTGCATTTGTGGCAGGGGCGTTGGTGGAAGCAGGGTTGCCTGAAATGAAGGTTGTTAGCCTCGCCGCTTTCTTGTTGGCTGCGCTGTCGCTTCTCCAAGCAGTTGTTTCCGCTCCGCATCGCCTCTTGTGGGCAACAGTTTGCGCTTTCTCGCTCGGTTTGGGACTTACCCGCTACCGTTTGGCGCCGGTTCCGCCTGACCTTCATCCCCCTTTCAACGGCATCGTTGCTTCTGCTCCAGTTTTGACCAAAGACGGCTACCGCCTGCTTTTGCTTGTGAACGGCGCTTTCGCGCAAATTTCTGTCCCAACCGATGAGTTGCCGAATTGGGAAATCGGCGATTTGGTTCGGGTTGAAAAGTTTTGGGGGCGAGCGACAAATTGGCGGCGAATGCGTTTTCAGCGCATCCTTTGGATTGGGCGAACGGAACACGAAGCAATCCGTCGGCTCGGTCACCATCCCAACAATTTCACACTCCAGCAAAAGCGAGAGATGTGGCGGAATTTCATTTTTGAGCGATGGCAACAATCGTTGCCGATGAAAGGACAAACCGCCACAATGGCATCCCTTGCAAGCATCGTCTTTGGGATGAGAACGGTTGCGATAAGTGAAGCCGACGAAATTGCTTTCGCCCGTTCGGGTTTGGCTCACTTGTTCGTCCCTTCTGGCTCGCAAGTGACTTTGCTGATGGGTTTGGCTTGGCTTGCGAATCGGAATTTCAACTTGCCACCGTTTCCCTTGCTCGCTTTACTGTTGGCTTTTTATTTGCCACTCACTCGCGGCGAACCGAGCATTTTTCGGGCAGTCTTGATGGGACTTTACGCTTTCGCAGGATGGCGTTGGTTTCGCGATGTTGACTGGCAAACTTCCCTTTGGCTCAGTTCGGCGCTGCTTGTTGCTGTTGAACCGGCAATGCTTCACGATGCTGGCTTTCAACTCTCCTACGCAGCGACTTTCGGCTTGATTTACGCTGCACCGCTGTTGATGCGTTGGCTGAGTTGGCTCCCAGAGTGGTTGAGTTTTCCCTTAGGTGCGACATTGAGCGCGCAACTGTTTTTGACGCCCGTGCTCGTCCATTACTTCGGGCGCATCAGCATCATCGCGCCTATCGCCAACTTATGTGCGTTCATCCCCGCTTCCTTCGCTTTGACGCTCGGCTTCGCCTCGGCTTTGGTTTCGTTGGTTTCACCCCTGTTGGCGATGCCGGTCAGTTTCGTCGCAGGTGAGTCGGCGAAATTTGTCGTGCAAATGGCTCACTGGTTCGCTTCGCCATCTTGGGCAAGCATTAATGTAAGCCAAATCTCGGGCATTCAAGCGCTGTTGATTTTGTCGCTCCTGACAGCAGTTGTCGCTTGGTTTAAGCGAGAGCCTACCGACAAACTTTCACAAACTGCGGGAGGGCAAACTTTTCAATCGTAGGGGCAGGTGAAGCCTGCCCAAGACACTTGCCGAATGAATGGAGGCTTGTGCGGTCATTTCGTCCCTAACTTGCGTCCTTCACCTCAAAACCCTCGCATCACCCCTGCGAACTGTAAAGCCGATTTGGTCAAGGAACTCAAGGAGCGGGATTGCGTATTTGCGGGTCGTGTTGACTGCTTCTCGGAACTGGGATGCGGTGAAACTACCGTATTGCTGGCAAAGTTGATGGGCAACTTGTTTCGCCCGCTCAATTGTGCTCGGATGGAAGACGAACTCGGCAACCCGAACCAACTTGCCCTGTTCAATAAGCAGTGCCAGCAAATCCGCTGCTTGCTCTCGGTGGGGAAACTCCGCCAAAAGTTCGTCAATTTCTGGTGGCGCAAAGCCAGCAGCCTTGACCCTCTGCTCCATCCGCTGTGCCCATTCTCTATGCTCGTCCGCCAATTGAACTTCGTGCGATGGAAGCCTGACCAATTCTTTGTCAAGGACGATTTCGCCCGCTTGGACAAACCTTTGGAGCAACTGCTCAAAAACTTCAGCGATGACCCCTATGGCGCTTCGCAGTTGCTCCTTTGGCATCCCTCGCCTCAAAGGTCGCTCGGCATGGTATCGCTGCAGTTGAGAGACCAAAGCGTTGCGAACTTGGTTGACAAAGTTTGAACTCACGACGATTTGGTTGTCCAGCAAAATCGCATCGCCTGAGGCGACAAACTCATCAACGAACCCTTTGACTCGCTCAGATGTCACGAACAGCCTTTTGGCGATTTCCTTCAGGTGAATTCCCGTTGGGATTTCGTCAATGAGGGCGGCTATGTAACTTCGTTCGTTTTCGGCTTTCCGCTCCAGCCGTCGGGTTTCGCCCGCCGCTTTCCTTCTCCTTCGCTGCGGTGGCATCGGCTCAACTACCTGCCCGCCACCGATGGTCACCATCGGCGAATAAGTTCTGATGACGAACAAATCGCCCCAAGCGCAGGCGACGGGTTCTTCAAGGCGAATTTCGGCGAAAGTTTCCTCGCCCAACTCCACTTCGGCTCGGTCAAAGAAAAAGATGCGACCAATTCTCTCGGCTGTGCCCAAGTGAAATCGGATTGGCGAGCCGTGACGCAAAGTTGGGACAGAGATGGAAGGATACAAAGCGGAACGGGGCAGAAACTTCACTCGGACATCAACCTTGTCCGTCGCCAACATCGCACCAACATGCGTCACCACATCGCCTCGCTCAATGACCTCCCGTTCAATCCCGATCAAGTTCATCGCTGCCCGCTGACCGGCGACAGCAAATTCAACGGGTTTGCCGTAAGTGTGAAGGGAACGGACTTTGGTCAAGATGCCTTTCGGGACAATTTCAACCTCGTCGCCAACTTTCACAGCCCCTGAGAAAATTGCCCCGCGAACAATTGTGCCGAAACCAGCCTTGACGAAAGCATCGTCAATGGGAAGCCGAAGCGGTCGGGTTGTGTCCTTTGGCGGAACTTCCTGGGCGATTTTGTCCATGAGTTTGAGCAACTCGTCAAGCCCCTCGCCCGTAACGGAAGAGACCGCCACCATCGGCGCGCCTTCAAGGAAAGTCCCCTTGACTTTTTCGGCGACATCGTCCATGACAAGTGCAAGCCAGTCGTCATCAACCAAGTCGCGCTTTGTGATGGCGATTATCCCCCGCTTTGCGTTTAGGAGTTGCAAGATTTGCAGGTGCTCAACGGTTTGGGGCATCACGCCTTCGTCGGCGGCTACGACGAACAAAACCATGTCAACCTCTGAAGCGCCAGCGAGCATGTTGTGGACAAACCGTTCGTGACCAGGGACATCAACGATGCCAGCGACGATTCCGCTCGGTAAGGTCAAATGAGCAAATCCCAAGTCAATGGACATGCCCCTCTCTCGCTCTTCAGGATGTCGGTCGGTCTCAATCCCCGTCAACGCTCTAATCAGCGCCGTTTTCCCGTGATCAACATGACCTGCAGTTCCGATGATTATGTGCTTCGCTGCCATCTTTCAGACCCCGTGAACATTTTAGGGCAATTTGGGCGTCTAATGATTGCCTGCTACAACCGAAGCCATTAAAATGTCGTGTAGCAGGAAGGTGATTGGGATGCGACAGCAATTTGCCGTTTTGCTCTTAGGTGCGGTCTTGCTCGTCGGTGCAGCCATGTTCGTTCGCATCCGCACCGTTCCCCCTCAGCCCTCTGTTGACGACGAAACTCTTTGGGGAATGGCACTTGAGCAAGCGAAACTCGGCTACGCCCAACAAGCCATCCAAATCGCAAACCGAATTTACGACCCAGACACCCGCGAAACGGCGCTACAAGGCGTCGCTGATGCTTTGATTGAGCGAGGCGATTTTCAAAACGCAATTCGTGCCATCCGTTCCCTGACCGACCCTTACTCACGCATTCTGTATTTCAGCAGTCTCGTGCGAGCAGGAAAGTTGCCTGAGCGTGAGTTGGAGAAATTGGCTGAAGAGGCGGAACGAGATGCAAGGAAAGTGAGAAGCAAAACTCAGAGCAAGTTCGCTTGGGGCGCAATTTGCCGAATGTGGATACAACTTGGTGAGGTTGAACGAGCGTGGGAAGCAGCACAAAAGTTGACTGAGTCTCAGTTCCGACATGGTTTGTGGGGCGAGATAGCGGTGCTCTTCGCACAACGGGGCGAAATTGAAAAAGCCTTGAAAATCGCAGCCCAATTGCCCGACAAATGGGAAAGAGAGCCTGAAAGCCCACAGCAATTTCACGGGTTCAGTTTGCCGAGAGGAGGAAAAGAACCGCTGACAAACCGCCAAGCAGTTTTGAAAGCGATTGCGTCATCTCTCGCTCAGCAAGGAAAGTTGGAAAAGGCAATAGAAATCGCCCAAACCCTTGAGAACGAAGCGGCTCGGTCGCAGGTTTTGAATGCGCTCGCCGATGCCCGCAAGCGGGTCGGAATGCCGCCAGTTGTGGCAAAGGCTGCAGAAAAGGCTTTAGAAGTCACTCAAAAGTTGGAACGACGCTTGGGCACTTACGGTTTATTTCAACCGCTGACGAAACCCCTTGCAGAACAGGTTTGGTTGAGCAAGGCTCTGAACGACGCCCGAAAATTGCCTGACCCAGTCGTAAAGGTTGACAGGTTCGTTTCAATTGCTGAGCAGTTGCAATTTAGGTCGCACCGAAAGGAAACCATTGCTGCCATCTTGGCGGAAGCAGCCCATTACGCCCGCGAGATAAAATCGCCTTCACAAAAGGCATTTGCGTTGGAGAAAATCGCTCGGGTTTGGGAAAGGTTGGGCGATTGGGAGAAGGCGAAAAAGTTGAGGGACGAAGCAATGAGAATGCGGCAAAGGCTTTCTGAGGTCTGGGGCTTAGAGTGGGACATCCTGATGAACGCTTTACGAAAACGCTTTGAGAAAAGGTGATTTGACGGCGCTGGAAACAACGCTGAAATTGGTGAGAAACGGTCAATTCAAGGGAGCGCTGATAGTCGTGCAGCCGCTCCCTTTGCCCTTTCATCGCTTGCCCGGCAACAAGGCAAACAGGAACTGGCGCAAAAACTTCACCGAGAAGCACAAATGCTTTTGTCAACCCGCATGACAGCGAAGCCGTGAACTCAGAAGCGTTGAGGGCTCATTCGTCCGCTCACCACGATTTGTGAGTCGGATGAAACCACACGACAAAACTTCCGGTAGGTTTCACAAAGGACTTCGGCGGGAGGCTGTCGGCTTTAGCCAACAGAGAAATGCCGACCGACCTCAGCAGCAACCGCTGCCCTTACCTGAGTATGTTCGGAAATTCGGTGCCTAAGGGAAGACGAACCTTTTGGTGAGCCAA
>ERZ1669248.757-NODE-757-length-14043-cov-5.631827_pt1 | contig 14043 bp, 17 predicted proteins | sample MGYA00579296_ERZ1669248 | MGnify/ENA primary metagenome ERZ1669248 (study PRJEB41166, sample SAMN08046057) | hot springs metagenome | biome: hot spring; feature: neutral hot spring; material: thermophilic sediment; isolation source: thermophilic sediment from...
AAGCTTCTGATATGCACGATCTGAACCAGTATCAATCCTTCTTTTTCTCTTACATAAAAGACAAAACTAAGATATCAAAAACTTCTTTGGAGGGAAACACATGAAGAAAGCTCTGTTTGCGTTCGCTTTGTTTAGCAGTGTGGTGCTTGCACAAGAAAATCCTTGCACAGTTAAGGTTTCTAATGGCAATAAGGTTTTTCTTGCGGGTGGGAACGCTTATGCGCTGTTTGAGAAGTACCTTAACGAGGCAAAAAGCAAGGGTATTAAAGTGAATCTTCGCAACCTTGAGGTAGTTTACTGGGATGGAAGAGTGCAAAAGACTATTAAGCCACAGTGGGGCCAGATATTTAGTGGTGAGCCTATAAGCTCTTGGTGGAAGGCGCAGCTTAGCAATGTGGAGGCTAAGTATGACCAAAAGAACCTAATGCTTGCCCATCAGTACGGATGGGATGTGGTGTGTATAAATCCTACTCTTCCAGCAACATCAAAGGATCAAAAACCTCAAGAACAGCCTAAAGCAAAGAAAGGTGAGTGTTCTACAGAAGCACAGAATCACATAAACTTAGGTATTTCTTTTATAAATAACAAGCAGGTGGATAACGCAATTAAGGAGTTTGAGGAAGCTGTAAAACTCAGTCCTACCTGCCCTCTTGCTTATGCTAACCTTGCATCTGCCCATCTTGTGAAGAACAACATTAACAAGGCAAAAGATATGTATCTCAAGGGTGTGGAGCAAGCAGGCGATGATGGCTTTTTGCATGTTGTTGGCGCGGTTATCTACACAAAAAGAAAAGAGTACGATTATGCTTTGAGCGCTTTGGAAAAGGCACTCAAGGCAGGCTATAAGGATATTTCTGTGCTTGAAAGTAAAGACCTCAAACCACTAATGTATGCTAGGAAGAAAGATTTTTGCGACCTAATGATTAGCCATTCTATACCATTAAAGCCATGCTTGAGGTAGGAGTTGGTTATCTACCCATAAATAGGTAGTCCTCCTTATTTACGCTTAAGAAGACAGGGTTCTGACCCTGAGGAGGGCATTTAGGAGTGGAAGACTCCAAAACTATACTTCTTCCCCCTTCTGCCTTTGTGCACATTTCCCGAGAAACTTCGTTCGTGGGACCTTTGGCAAGCTCGTAAGCTCTTTTAGCAGAATCACCTGCCATTGGTAGTGCGTTCAAAAAGAAGGCAGTGAAAACTCCGTGAGCTAACTCTTTATCTGCTTTAGCACCGCCTGATCCCAAAAACCTTGGACTGCCTTTTGTAAAGGATAGAAGCCTCTCTTTAAAAGTACCGCTTAGGGTACCTCCCCAAGATCTGTTGTTGCCATCTGCAGCTGCAACAAAAACCGCAAGGTTAGGCATGTATCTTATTCTCTCCTTGTATTCGGGCAGAAGGGATATTACTCTTCCGTCCTCCACACCAATGTAAGGTTTTAGAGCATCTCCAGAATAGCACGCATCTATAAATACCGCTATATTTACTTTCTTGCTCGCAAAGGGATTTATTATGTGTTCCTTTATAGAAAGTCCGTTCTTCACTAAGGCACACATCTTAAGCGCAGCGTCTATGGTAGTACTTTTGCTATCGCTACTTGGTTTAACTTGACACTCTCTTCCTGGAATTACTGCGCTGTCATAGAGGACTATCGCGGTCTCTCCGTTGTAATCCACAGGCGCACCGTGGCTTGCTGCAAAGAACACAAAATCATCCCCGTCTTTTATATTGCCTAAAATCTCCTCTATTGCTTTTTTTACATTCTGCTGAGTTGCCTGCTCATCAACCAAAAGCTTTACCTGATAGCCTTTACTTTGCAGGTACTCCGCAAAAGCCTTTGCATCGTTGTCTGCACCGGGAACTCCTGGGATTTTGTTAGCAAATTTGCTAACACCAATCACTAAAGCGTACTTCATTTTTTTGTTAGTCTTTAAGGTCTTTACCTTTGCAGGCATATCTATACTAAACCTTCCATACGGACATGTCTTGCCTGCCACTGCGTAAGGAAAACAGAGCTCTGCGGTAGTAGCTTTTATAATGGCCTCCACATTGTCATAAATGGGGTTGAACTTATCTCCTGCCATAAGCTGGGCTATCATGTGAGCCAAAAGAAACTCGTCGTAAGTGTAAAAAGTGCCAGTGAGCCTTATCTTTCCCTTGCCATCATGCTGAACATTTCCCTCTTTTATACCTGCTTTCCTAAACTCCGCATTTATTTTGTCTATAACTTGGTCAAGCTCCGATTGCCCATACTCATTCTGAGCTTTTACAACATCACAAAAGATCGCAAGACTAATTAACCACAAAAGTAGCCTCTTGCCCATCAGTTCCCTCCTTACTGATCACCTCAAAGCGCAAAGTGTAGCTACCTGAATTTACAAGAGAGCATATGGGAAAGCTAAAAATTATGGGCGTACCACCCTGGAGCACAAAGAACTCATCGTTACCCAATAGTATCCTACTACCATCTTTATTTATCAGATATGTCCTGAGCGCTACTGGTTTAGGTTCATCATCCTTTTTGGGAGTCAGGTATATAACCTTTACTACAAAGTTTGCATACTCTCCTTGCTTGTAATATTGCTTATCCTTATCAGTGTTTTTTACCTCAAGCCTTATCAAGCTACCATCTCCCTTATATCCTAATCTCTTTACAACATCTTCGTAACTCTCTTTCTGTAGGTCTTTAGTTACAAATACAGAATAAGCAGTACCAGCGGTAGCACCTGCTATAGCTCCCAGTATAGCACCTCTGGCTCTGTTTTCTTTATCTAAAAGAAACCCTGCTAATGCACCTAAGATAGCACCTGTGGCTATATTTTTGACAGTGGTTCCTATTACGCTTGCTTTTGGGCTCTGCATAGCCATTGTTTCACAGGAGTCCGAAGAGGATTGATTGTCAATTTTTTTCTCTAAAACCTTGTTAGGAGGAACTTGGTTAGTTGGTGTCTTTGGAAAATCTTTAACCTTTTGAAGGTTTTCTTCTATAATCTCCTGAGGTATATTTGGTAAGTTCGTAGCCTTTTGAATAGTTTCCTGAATTATCTCTGGGAAGATGGCAAAGGATAAGGAGTTATAAAAAAGAAGAGCGCAGAGAGCGCCCGCAGTTAATTTGCGAGCTTGCATTTTACCCTCCCTTATTTGTAGTTAAACTCTATCACAGAGACAATAGGCTTACCTTCCTGTTTATAAGCAGATTGGGGTACAAAGTAATAAGCTTTCTTTGTGTAGGTTTCCTCCATCACTATTATGCTTCTGGAGCTAGCGTACTTTATGTCTTCCTGTGTTATAGCCTTTTCTTTAAAATCTGTACTGCATACAGGTACATCAGCACTAAAGTTTGCAGGCTTTATCCGATCTTCTTCTACGAGCGCTATGCTTCTGCTATATGCGGAGTTTACCTCTTGAACCACTTTCTTGTCGTTAGGTATGCATGGAGTAAATTGGACTACAAGTTTATCCTTGCCTTTCTCTTTACCTTCAAACTTGAACCATCCCTCTGCGGGTATCAAAGTGCCTACAAAGGGCTTTTCTACTATCCATCTTCCTAAAAATCTGGTTTCTCCTGCTGGGTTTATGTTGTAGAACTCCACTACACCCGGAGAGTTGTATAGAACCTGCACTTTAAATGCGTCCCCCTCTCTAAAGATAGTCCTTTTTGGATCAACAGGCACAAGCCTGTCAGAAACCTTTTTGAGCACCTGAACTTCCATACCCAAGTAAGGCTCTTTTGGAGACTTTTGGGCAACAGCCTTATGTCTGGAGTGATGCTTTGCAACGGTTTTTTTCTTGCTTACCTTTGTTTCGGTCTCGTTATTCTTGGCTTCCTCATCTTGGTATTGGACTGTGCTACCTGCAGTACTCATAAAAAGGCTTCTTGGCTCTAGGCTCTGATCCTCTTTAGCAAAAGACAACACGGTCAGCAGAGGCAAGGCAACAGATACTAACTTCTTCATGGTAAATACCTCCCGTATGCTTTTAACTTATATTATATAAACTAACCCCCGATTTCCATCTTTCTGACCATATAATTTTTTTATATAGACATGAGGCTTGGCGTAAATATAGATCATGTGGCAACCCTCAGACAGGCAAGGAGGACCTTTGAGCCAAGCCCCGTATTTGCAGCACTTATAGCTCAGCAAGCGGGAGCGGACCAGATAACTCTTCATCTTAGAGAAGACAGAAGGCACATACAAGACAGAGACTTGGAGCTTATAAAGGAGCTTCTGATAGTGCCCGTGAACTTGGAAATGGCACCCACAGAAGAGATGAGAGAGATAGCTCTTAGAGTAAAACCAAGCAGGATCACCCTTGTGCCAGAAAGGAGAGAGGAGATAACTACCGAAGGAGGCTTAAATGTAGCTTCTATGAAAGACTTTCTGAAGGACTACATAGAACCCTTTAAGTCCGCAGGTATAGAGGTTTCCTTTTTTATTGAACCCGATATTCAGCAAGTGATGGCTTCCAAAGAGGCAGGAGCGGATGCGGTAGAACTTCACACTGGCAGGTATGCCCATCTCTGGAAGGAAAACAACAAAAAGGAATTAGAGGAGGAGATAGAAAAGCTAAAGAAGGCAGGCATGGAGGCAAAGCGCCTTGGTCTTAGAGTTTATGCAGGACACGGTCTTACCTACCAAAACGTGCGCTATTTTGTAAGGGAGCTAAGGGGTATAGTGGAAGAGCTAAATGTGGGACACTCCATCATATCCAACTCGGTCATCTTTGGTCTTGAAAGAGCGGTAAAGGAGTTTTTAAGCTTGATAAAAGAGTAAAGAGGAGTTAAATTAAAGTCCATGGCGCAAAAAGAGGATCTAAAACCAGAAAGAATGGAAGAAGAGGTAGAAGAAATCCGTAAGAGCATGTATAAGCTTTTTGAACTTCTTCTTCCACCTAAAGAAGTGAGAAGAGAAGTAATGAAAAACCTCTACATGGCAGAGCTTTCTATGCTAAGAGCCATCAAAACCATCTTGGACTACAAGGTATCACAGTTAGAAAGGAAAACTCAGGAAAGAGAGGAAAAAAAGGAACGAGCCAAAAAAGTGCCCATAGAGTGATCACCTTCCGTAGGTCAGGCACAGCTCCCTTAATTTTGCGGAGAGACTTTCATCAGGTAAGCACTTTAATCTCCACTCCCAATTTCCTTCCTTTCTGCCCGGAGTGTTCATTCTTGCATCCTGCCCCAAGTTCAAAAGGTCCTGCATAGGAATTACACAAGCCTTGGATACAGACATATAAGCGAGTCTTATAAGCGCATAGCTTACATCCTCCTCGCTTACTTCTCTACCCAGATACCTAAAGAGTCTCTCTTTTGATGCAGAATCAAGTTCTTGCAAATACCAGCCCTTTACTGGCATAGTATCGTGCGTGCTTGTATAAACAAAGGAGTTTTTTTCGTAATTGTGAGGCATATAGGGATGGTTTTCTGACTCAAAGGCAAAGACAAGCACCTTCATACCAGGAAAACCAAAGCGATCTCTCATCTCCTCCACATCAGGAGTAATGAATCCTAAGTCTTCCGCTACAAAAGGAAGGTCTGGAAATTCCTCCTTGAGTTTGGTGAAAAACTCCTCTGCTGGTGCACTTACCCATCTGCCCCGCACTGCTGTTTTTTCAGAAGCAGGCACTTCGTAATAGGCAACAAAACCTCTAAAGTGGTCAAGTCTTAGAAGATCAAAAAGTTTCAAGTTGTGCTTTATCCTCTTTATCCACCAAGAAAAGCCCTCCTCTTTCAATCTCTCCCAGTTATACACAGGGTTTCCCCAAAGCTGACCCTCTTTGCTAAAGTAATCTGGTGGCACACCTGCAACCACATGGGGATTGTTGTTCTCATCAAGCTTAAAAAGATGCCTGTTGGACCACACATCGCAACTGTCAAAGGCAGGGTATATGGGAAGGTCTCCCATTATCTTTATGCCTTTAGAGTTCGCATAAGCCTTAAGATCTTTCCACTGCTTGAAAAACACAAACTGCAAGAACTTCTCTTTTTTAACCTTGTCTTCAAGCCCCTTTATACTTTCGCTTTCCCAAACATTCCAAGGTTTTCTGTAGTTGTCCCTGAGAGCTTTGAACCTACAGTAATCCTCAAGCCAGTATGCGTTTTCTTCAACAAAACTTCTATACTCCTCATTTTCACTAAAGTTTCTGTAAGCCTTTTCCAAAAGACTTTCTTTTATAGCCCAAGCGGTGGGATAATCCACCTTATCCCCTTGGACTTGATAGCCTTGCAAGTCCTTTTCAGAAAGCAAACCATCTTTGCAGAGAAGTTCAGGGCTTATAAGTAGTGGATTACCCGCAAACAGAGAAATACTGTAGTAGGGTGAATTTCCGTACTCCACACACGTAGGGTTTAGAGGAAGCACTTGCCATAGCTTTTGTCCCGATGCACACAAAAAATCCACAAAATTATAAGCATTTGGACCCAAATCTCCCACGCCAAAAGGTGAAGGCAAAGAGGTTATGTGAAGAAGGATACCTGCTACTCTCACAGTATAATTTTAGCATGCTAAAGCTTCTGTCTTTCTTAGCGGTCTTTTTCTTTTCCTGTCAACCTGTGCCAAAGGACGTACCCATAGAAAAGTACAGAAATCAGTTTATAAAAGGCACAGTGGATGTATCCCCTGAGCTCAAAGGCAAGATCCCAAAGGGAGACTACTTTCTGATCATCTCAGTTAGAGACCTTCAAAATCCTATGCCTATAGCGGTCTTGAGGGTAAAAAACCCAGAAATTCCCTACGATTTTAAGATCACAGGTAAACATAAGCTGGATCACAGCAGGATAATGGAGGGAGATGTGATCATCACCGCAAGGATAAGCAAGTCTCCCATGGCAGAAGTTCAAAAAGGTGATCTTGTAGGTACTCTGCAGACTAAAGTGGGCACCCAAAACAACAGAATACTCATAAACACGGAGGTAAGGTGATGATAAGGAAACTCTTAGAACTTGGACACGCTATAGCACTTCTACCTGCTGTTAGTCTTTTTATTGGAGCCACCTTTTTGGGACTTTACGGCGTTTACATACTTTTGGAAACTCTTTACGGCGTTCTCTTTAAGCCAGAGTTAAGAGAGCCTGCGGTGCTTTCTACCAAGTTCATATCCGTTATGGACATCCACCTCCTTTCCATAATACTGTATATCTTTGCGGTGGGTCTTTATGAGCTTTTTGTAGGTAAGCTCAATGTTCCTGATTGGCTCAGGATCACAGACATAGATCAACTTAAGGCTAAGCTTGCAAGCGTAGTGATCCTCATACTGGCAATAACCTTTACAAAAAAGCTCGTTGAGTGGAAAAATCCCATAGAAACTTTGCTCTTTGCACTAGCCATAGCGGTGATCATAGCGGTTCTTATTTTCTACTATAAGGTGAAGGAAGAGTGATTCAAAGGAGTCTATCCAAGATCACTACAACTAAAAAGATCATACTTATGTAGCCATTAACAGTAAAAAAGGCTTTGTTTATCTTAGAAAGGTCATGAGGTTTTATAAGGCTATGTTCATAAACAAGAAAGCCTGCAAGCACCAAAAGCCCTATAAAGTAGATATAACCCAGCTTATGGGAGACAAAACCTACAAACACAAGGGAAAGGAAAGTGATAGCATGGAAAAGTCTTGAAAGAATTATAGCGGACTCTATGCCAAACCTTACAGCTACTGACTTTATGTTGTACTGCTTGTCAAACTCATAATCCTGGAGGGAATAAAGTATGTCAAAACCAGCGACCCAAAAAGCCATGGCAGTTCCCAACAAGACCGAAAGAAGTGAAATCCTTTCGTTCAGAGCTATATCCACACCTATGGGTATAAGAAAGTAGACCAATCCAAGAACAAGATGCGGAAAGTTTGTAAAGCGCTTTGAGTAAGGATAAAGCCAGAGGAGAAAGATCACCACAGGAGACAATAAAAAAGCGTAAAGATTTATAAAAAGCGTGGAAACTACAAATAAAAGACATGAAATTATGATAATAATTATTATTTCATGCTTTTTTACTTTGCCAGAAACATGCACCCAGTTTTTAGTTCTTGGGTTTTTTTCGTCTATAGGTAGGTCTATAAGCCTGTTTAAAGCCATTCCCGCGGTTCTTGCGCTGACCAAAGCGAAAACTATCCAAAAGATCTTCCACCAGCTTGGAAAGGATTTATACAGTATTAAAATAGAAGCCAATGCAAAAGGAAGAGCAAATATAGTGTGTTCAAATTTTACTAAATCCGCATAATTTATAAGCTTGTCCTTTAGGTTCATGGTAATATTTTATATTCATTCAGCACCTATGACATACTTAGACATAGATCCCCCTCACGATGAGTTGGCAGAAAGGGCTATATTGGGAGCTATGATCCTTGATCCAGAGACTATACCTCAGGTCCTTGAGTACCTCAGAGAAGAAGATTTTTACTTAGAAAAGCACAGATTGCTTTTTTCTCTGCTTTACAAACTTTGGGAAGATAAAGGTAAAGACTGGGATGACATAGTTCTGCGGGAGTACATAAACAGGTATGGACTGAGCGGTAAGATAGACATGGCATTTATTTATGCTCTTATCGATGAAGCGGCAAGGGGTCCTCTGCTAGAAGAAGCCATAAAGCTCGTAAAAGAGAAATCAGGTCTCAGAAGCCTTATGGAGCTCTCTATAAGCACTCTCAAAGGGATAAAAGAAGAGCCAGACTTTAATAGACTCATTGACTTTGTAACTCACAAAGTTCTTGAGATATCCGAAAAGCAAACCATAACCCACTACTATCACATAAAGGAAGTTGTGAGTAGAGTTATAGACATAATAGAAAAGTACAGAAAGGAAGAAAGACTCATCACAGGTAAGGCAACGGGGTTTTTAGACCTTGATGTGCTAACCACGGGATTTCATCCTTCAGACCTTATTATAGTTGCTGCAAGACCAGGTATGGGTAAATCCAGCTTTATGCTCTCCATGGCTATAAACATGGCTATGGAAGAAAAAGTCCCTCTGGTTATATACTCCCTTGAAATGAGCAAGGAACAGCTTATTATGAGAGCACTCTCTATGCTTTCTGGAGTTCCCCTCCAGAACATGAGGAGAGGTTTTATAAAAGACGAAGAAAGAAACAGACTTATAGATGCAGCCCTTGAGCTCTCCAAATGCGAGATATACATAGATGACACACCTACCCTCTCAACTACAGACCTGAGGATAAAGACAAGAAAGCTAAAGAAAGAAAAAGGTGTGGAGATAGCTTTTATAGATTACCTTCAGCTTTTGAGGCCACCAGTACGAAAATCCTCAAGACAGGAAGAAGTAGCGGAGATCTCCAGAAACTTAAAAGCCTTGGCAAAGGAGCTCAACATACCTGTAGTGGCTTTGGCACAGCTATCCCGTCAAGTGGAGCACAGAAGCGACAAAAGACCACAGCTTGCAGACCTAAGAGAGAGCGGACAGATAGAGCAAGATGCGGATCTTATTATATTTATACACAGACCCGAATACTATAAAAAGTCCCCTCCACCCGAAGAGCAGGGAATAGCAGAGATCATAGTAGCAAAACAAAGGCAGGGTCCAACAGGCATAGTAAAGGTAGCCTTTATCAAAGAAACTGCAAGCTTTAGACCCTTGGAGCCTGCCCCTACACAAAGTGTAGAGACTTACGAGCCTGATATGGAAGAACTTTCCGAAGATGACTATGATCTTGATTTTTGATAACTGATCTTTATGCACCTTTAAGGACTTCTAATAGATAACAAAGCTACTCTACCTTAAGGATAGAGAAGGACTAAAAAAACTTTTAATGCAAAAGTACAACATAGATGAAAATGGAGCGAAGCAAATTCTCAGGAAGGCAGGATGGAAATCGGAGACATACCACATAGTACCACCTGTACATACAGACGTTGTTTTGGATTACGGAGAGCTTGAAAAAGCGGTAGAAAAAGAAATAATGCAAGAGGATAGGGAAACAAGCTACCACGAGCTTGCCAACTTTATAAGGTACTTAGGAGGGCTTGAGCTTGAACAACTCAACTATTATGAGCTTATCTACGATAAAGTGGAACAGCAGGTGCAGGACAAAACGGAATTTCTCAAAAGCCTTGCTGTAAAGGAAACGGTAAGAGGAAAAGAGTTCAACCTCTATTCCAATCCAACCGCATGGAAGATAGTAAAGGAGAGAATAGTTTCACGCTTTCCTAAGGACTGAAGAGATACCTGCCTTCCTCAGACAGATAGGACCTTAAAGTCCTACCTTTCTTAGGGCTTCTATGCGATCCTTTATTGCCTCGTATATCTGTATGGTGGCTTTGGATTTATTGAGCGTATAAAAGTGTAGGCCTGGCACGCCATTATCCAAAAGGTCTTCACACTGCCTTATGGCAAACTCCACACCTATCTTGGTTGTCTCCTCTTGGTTGTCCGCATAGGGTTCTAACTTTTTGATTAGATCATCGGGTATAGTGGCACCGCACATGGAAGCAAACTTGCTCACCTGCTTAAAATTGGTTATGGGCATGATGCCCGGTATTATAGGTATGTGCACACCTTCTTTTTGACAGAGTTCAACAAACTGGTAATAGTAGTCGTTTACAAAGAACATCTGAGTTATGGAAAAGTCCGCACCCGCAGACACCTTTTTCTTAAAGTATCTTATCTCCCACTCCATGTTGGGAGACTCTGGGTGTCCCTCAGGATATGAGGCTACACCTATAGAAAAGGCTTCTTTGAAGTTTTCTCTTATGAACATCACCAGCTCATAGGCGTATTTGCACGCATCTGCAGGTGATTCAAGATTTTTAGGCATATCCCCCCTTAAAGCTAATATATTTTCTATACCCATATTTCTGTATTCCTCTAATATGTCCAAAATCTCCTGCTTTGAGTGGGCTATGCATGTAAGGTGCGCCATAACTGTTAGATTTGTTTCTTTGTGTATTTTTTCTACTACTCTTTTGGTTCTGTCTCTTGTGCTTCCTCCAGCTCCGTAGGTGACAGAAACAAAGGTGGGTGATATATGTTCAAGATTTCGTATAGTTTCAAAAAGCTCCCTTTCTCCTTCCTCTGTCTTAGGTGGAAAAAACTCAAAGGACACACTAAAAGTCCCTGACCTTAGTATCTCTCCTATCTTCAAGCAAAACCTCCGCAAGTCTTATTATAGTCATCTTACAAGGTGCTGGAGACCTAACAAAAATTCCCAAAGCGCTTATGAGTTTGTCAAGCTCTTCTTTATTCTTTTGCGAAAATTCATAAAGGTAGCTTAAGGAGTTCTCTACTTCCGCAGACAAGCTTCTTTCAGCAAGCACATCCTGTATGTCTTTACCTTCCGAAAAAGCCCTGAGAACTTTTATTATCTTGCTTATGAGATCGTCCCTGGTTTTTGCCCACCTGAGATCCGTGTAATCTGTTATCACCCTATAGAAGGTTTTAAGAGTGTCTTGCATTCACTTGCTTAGCTCTTGTAGGTCCTTTATGAGCTGTTCCACATCAATGGCAGGCATGGTGAGGGTCCTTATAGTTCCCCTTGAGCCAAGTTCAATAGCCATCTTGACTATAGTATCGTTGTCTGGTGCTTCTAAGATATTCACAAAATCGTAAGGACCCATAACCGCATACTGGGCTATTAGCTTCACACCAAAGCGTTCCATCACCTCTCTATCCACTTCCTTTATCCTTTCTGGCCTGTGCTTAAGTGTTTTCATTCCTTCATCTGTTAGTGTGGTAAGCATTACAAAAAGGGGCATTTTTAAACCTCCCTTAATGAATATTTTAGCTCCTATATGGGAAAAGTCAAAATGTTTTTTATCTACTTTTCCCTCACATACCCAAGAAAGTGTCCGTCGGGATAAGCATCTTACACACCTCCTTATAAAAGTGTCAGGTCTGTAAATATCAGTGCGCTCCTGCGTGGTTTTATCTTTAAGGCGGGTATGTCTTCGCAGGTTAGTAGTTTTTTCAAAACTTCTCTCTTTTCCTCTCCCTTTATAAAAAATACAACCTTTTCGGAGAGATTTATAAACTCCTCTGTTAGACTGAGCCTTATAAGGCCATCTGGAGATGTGCTTATGCATACCTCCTTGGTTATTCTTTTACATTCAGCATTAGGAAATAAAGATGCGGTATGACCATCTTTTCCCACCCCCAAAAGGACCAAGTCAAGACATCCAAGGCTTTGGAGCTTTTGGGAGTATATAAGAGCGCTCTTGTCGGGTGGTAATGATGTGTCAAAGCAGTTTATACTCTCAAAAAAACGCCTAAGGTTCTTGCAGTTGCTCCTTTCATCTTCAACAGGGACATACCTCTCATCAGTGAGAAATAGATTAATCTTGGTCCAATCTTTTTGAAGCTTTGAGAGAATACTGTAGGCTTTTAATGGAGTTTTACCACCAGCCAAGGCTACGTTAAAACTTCCTTTTTTGTTGATAAACACATGCGCCAAGCGTATGATATAGTGAGCAACTTTAAGGTCTATGTTCTTACTAATAAGGATCTTATAAAATCCACGCCTTTCCATCTTTTTCTATAAGTTTGTTTGCTTGCTCTGGCAGTGTTCCTGACTTGTAGGTGTAAAGGGGCATGTCTTCCTTTATTATGGGTTCTACTATTTCCCACATGAGTTCTGTCTCATCTCCCCTTATGAAGAGAGATCTGTCTCCTTGGACTATATCAATAAGGAGATTTTCGTAAGCGTCAGGGAGTTCTTGACCTGTTAGGTTATACTCCATGGTTGTCTCTACAGGGCAGGCTATAAAGCCTCCAGCAGGGGGTCTGAGTTCAAAGTGTATGGCTATTTTATTTTCAGGTGATGCACGAAACACTATTTTGTTCTGTTTGGGGGTGCAGTCAAGGATCTTAACAAAGCTTTTGGGCACTTCTTTAAAGACCAAAGCGATCTGGCTGAGCTTTTTGGGAAGCTTTTTCCCAGTCATCAGATAAAAGGGAACATCTTGCCACCGGAAGTTGTCTATGTAAAGCTTAACCGCAACAAAAGTCTCTGTGTTTGAGTTTCCTTTCACACCCTTCTCAAGCGAGTAGCCTTCGTACTGTCCTTTTACAGCATCTTCTTTACTTAATCTTCTCACAGATCTCAAGAGCTTTACCTTTTCATCTCTTATGAGTTCAGGATCCATACAGCAAGGTAGCTCCATTGCGGTAAAGGAAAGCATCTGAAGCATGTGGTTCTGAAGCATATCCCTAATGGCACCCACACGGTCGTAATAATCTCCTCTTCCCTCTATACCTATGTCCTCTATGGCTACTATCTGAACGTGATCCACAAAGTTTTTGTTCCAAATACCTTCAAAGATGGTATTAGACAGCCTCAATGAGAGAATGTTTTGAACAGTCTCTTTACCTAAAAAGTGGTCTATACGGTATATTTCCTCTTCCACAAAGTAAGTGTGAAGTATCTGGTTTAGCTTGCTTGCGGATGTAAGGTCAAAACCAAAGGGCTTTTCTACTACTATCTTTCTTGGGTTTGTAAAGTTTCTAAGAAGCACTCCTAACTTTCTAATGGCGGTCTCAAAAAGAAAGGGAGAGAGTGCCAAGTAAAATATAAGCTCCTGATCTTTAGGGGTTTTTATTATTTTACTTAAGGCTTGGTAAGAGCTGTCCTCTCTCACATCAAACTTCATAAAGTTATCAAATTTCTCAGGGTCAGGTGACCTGCTAACAAGCTGTTTCCAATCTTGGCTTTCTTCCCTTGCAAGGGAATACACTTTATAAAGACCTTCAAGCTTACCCTTTGAGTAAAGACTGTATAAAGCGGGAAAGAGTTTTTTTCTGGCTAAGTCTCCCGTTCCACCCAGTATAAAAAGGGAAAACTTCTTATTCATCTTTCTTTTTGACTTGGTGTCTACCAAACTCATATCTAAGGCCAGCCAAAAGCCTGTCTCTGAAGGAGTTTTCCTGTCTGGACCTGAACCTCATAAAAAGGGCATCTGCTATGGTAGGCACAGGCACGCCTCTTTGGATAGCTTCCAGCAAGGTCTTTGTGATTAGTCCTAAAGTTTCTTGAAAAATATATTCATATATGCTAAATTATTCCCTATGAAGCGTGGTAAGAAACTCCATGCGGATGTGAATGCAA
>ERZ1669248.759-NODE-759-length-14004-cov-9.612732_pt1 | contig 14004 bp, 16 predicted proteins | sample MGYA00579296_ERZ1669248 | MGnify/ENA primary metagenome ERZ1669248 (study PRJEB41166, sample SAMN08046057) | hot springs metagenome | biome: hot spring; feature: neutral hot spring; material: thermophilic sediment; isolation source: thermophilic sediment from...
AATCTTAATTATAATAATTTATTTACGAATGGGTAGGTATTCAAAATTGGGATTAAAAATTGCTGTGGCTATACTTCTTTTTATCTTTGGATTTAAAGGGTAAATGCAAGTATTTAAAATCCTTTCTACTTCTTTTCTTTTTGTTTCTTGAGAAAAGGGGCAGGGATTTTCAAGTAAATTCCAACCCATTTTTTTTACAAAGCGAGAGATTAGATCCTTTTCTACGAGAATCAAAGGTCTTATAATATAAAGTTTTCCCTTGAACATTTCCTGAACAGGTAAAATAGTAGAAAGTTCTCCGTGATAAAACATATTCATAAAAAAAGTAACAATTGCATCATCCAGATGATGTCCCAAGGTAAGCTTATTTGCTCCTTTCTCTTGGCAAAGCCTAAAAAGATATTTTCTTCTATGCCAGGAACAAACAAAGCAGGGGGCAGTTATATCCTTTTCATAAACCTCCATAGCCTGGATTCCGCAATCGGTTTTTAAAAAATAAAAATCAACCTCCAAAGATTTACAGAATTCTTCAAGCCATTTAACTCCTTCATGGTATTCTCTTTCATTTTTGGGGAATCCCATATCTAAGTGCACACCAATAAGTTTACATTCAATTCTCATTTTTTTACGCCAATCACTCAAAAAATAAGCTAAAACAAGACTATCCTCCCCACCTGATAAGGCAATAATTACAGAATCACCATTTTTTACCATTTCATAACGAAAAAGAGCCCTTCCAATAAGTCTTTTTAGTTTGTTATAAAGGTTCATAAGAGACTTTTAATCAGGGATTTTAATTTGAGGATTTAATATCCCATCTGGATCAAAAACTTTCTTAAGTTTTTTCATCATTTCAATCTGTAAAGGACTAAGCTCTAAATTAACAAAACTTCTTTTAATATAACCAATTCCATGTTCCCCTGAAATTGTTCCAGAAAGCTCTATAACCTCTTTTAAAAGTTTTTCCCTTACTTTTAAAGCTTTCTTTTCCTTTTCTGAATTAAAAAGTATATTTACATGAAAATTTCCATCCCCTGCATGTCCAAAACAACAAATAGGCAATTCAGACTCTTTTTCCAGATTTCTTATTTTAAACAAAAACTCTTTCATAAATCTTCTTGGTACAACTACATCTTCAGCAAACCTTTTTTCACCAAGAACTTTTAAAGACGGGGAGATAGACCTTCTAATTTCCCAAAGATTTTCTATATCTTTTTCCTCTTGAGCTTTCTCAAAATAAATACCTTTATCTTTATAAAACTTTTCTACCAAAGCCTTTTCTTTTTCAAGAATTTCTTCTTCTCCGTCAAGTTCTAAATATAAAAGGGAGGAAAATTTTTTGTTTTCAAAAACTGAAAGAACTCCTATTTTTGAAAGGGCAAAAATAGTTGTCTTATCAATAAATTCGGCACAGGCAGGGGTTAATTTTTTCTTGAGAATTTCTGAAATCACCCCTAAGGATTCTTCTTCTTTGTCATGGAAAGAAACAAAAAGAATTCTTTTTGGAGGAAGAGGAATTACCTTTAAAACAATTTCTGTAAAAACACCGAGTGTCCCTTCAGAACCCACAAAAAGAGGGGTTAAATTATAGGGAACTACGCATTTCAAAGTAGAGGGTCCTGTTTTTAGAATCTTTCCTCCTGGAAGAACGACTTCTAAGGCAAGCACATAATCTTTTGTGGTTCCGTATTTTAATCCTCTTGGTCCTCCTGCACCAGTTGCTACATTTCCTCCTATAGTTGAGAAAGCATAACTTGAGGGATCAGGAGGGTAAAAATACCCATACCCTTTTAAAAAACTTTTAAGTTCTCCATTTAAAACTCCTGGCTCCACCCTTACTATTCTTTCTTCTTCGTTAAATTCAAGTATTCGGTTCATTCTGGAAAAGGCAATTACAATTCCACCTTTATGGGCAAGGGCGCTTCCCGTAGTTGAAGTTCCTGCACCTCTTGAAATAACCGGAACCTTATATTCCTGAGAAAGCCTTAAAATTTCAACCACTTCTTCCTTTTTCTCCGGAAAGGTAACAGCAGAAGGTATTTTTATTAAAGAAGATGAATCGTAGGAATAACTTAAAAGATCCTCTTCTCTTATTAAAACTCTTTCCCTTCCTAAAAGATTTTCTAAGGATTTTAAAAATTTAGAGGGAATTTTTTGATTCATTTAGATTATATTCTACTTCAGAAGATTGATCAGGCAACTCTCTCGAGATCTCTCTAAAAAGATAATCCACCTTTACCTTTAAGCTCATATCCCTATTTAGCCTGTTTTCAAAGGTCTTAATATTGTAAATAATTGTAGAATGTTCTCTTTTGAAAAGGCGCGAAATATCTTTTAAGGACTTATTTAAATATTTTCTCAGAAAATATATGGTTATTTGTCTTGAAAGAGTTATTTCTTTTTTCTTTGAATAGGAAAAAAGATCCTCCCTTGTGATACCTAAGAATCTACATACTGTTTCAATTATCATTTCTACCTGATTGGAACCCTCTTTTATCCCTATTTCATCTATAAGTTCTTTTGCTAAGGAGAGGTTAATTGGTTCTTTAAGAAGAGTTGAGCGGGCAATCAAGCCGAGAACAGCACTTTCAAGTTGTCTTACATCCCCTCTTATCTGACGAGCAAGATACTCAACCACCTCATAAGGTAATTCATATCCATGTTTTTTTGCCTTATGTCTTATAATTTTTTTCCTCGTTGCAAAATCAGGATTGTTTAACCTAATTAATAATCCAGAAGAAAGTCTTGATTTTAAAGAATTTTCCATCTTTTGAAGCTCCTGAGGAAGTTTTAAAGAGGTAAAGATTACAGTTTTTCCTTGGTCAAGAAGGGAATCTAAAAGAAAGGCAAGTTCATTTTGAGTATATTCTTTTCCAGATAAAAAGTGAATTTCCTCTAAAAGAAGAATTTCGCACTCATTTCTTATCTTTTCTCTAAAGCTTTCTAACATTCCTGAGCGAAGATACTTCATCATGTAATTGAGAAAATCCTGAGCAGTTAAATAATAGACCCTTTCAAAACCTTTTGAAATTAGATTATTTCCCACAGCCTGAGTTAAATGAGTTTTTCCTAATCCAAAACTACCATAAAGATAAACTAAGTAACCCTTTGGTCTTTCTTCAGCTATTTGATAGCAAACATTAAATGCAAATTCATTGCACTTTCCTACAATAAAGTCTTCAAAGGTATATTTGGGAGAAAACTTTCTTCCTATAATAGATACTGGATTATAGGGAATAATCAATTGTTCAGCTTGGGTTTTTTCACTTATTAAAAACTCTATTTCCTTAAGCTTAAATTCATTTAATACTTGATAAATGAGATTTTTGTAATTTTCCTCTAACCAGTTCTTGGTAAATTCATTGGGGACCTCTATAATTAATTTATCCCCTAAAATTTCACCCTTGAGAGAAGAAAACCAGACCTTAAAAATTGTCTCAGGTAAAAGCTCTCTAAGTCTTCCTTTAAATTTTTCCCAGGTTTTACTCATAGATAAAAATAAAATACTCAAAAAATTTTTTAATACAAACCTTAATAAGAAAAATTAAAGGGAGATTTGGAATCTCTAATTTAAATTTTAAAAGTTTCGAAAGATCAATAACTTAAGGTTAGACCTCTTTTAAAAGCTTTTAATTTCTGAGCAATTTTTATGGATAAAATAATCAATTTGAAAAGTTTAAATCCTAAAGCTTTAATTTTTATAAGCTTTCTTTAAATTTCTTCAAATTTCTTTAATTTAAATTTTAAACTTCAGATTAATAGCTTAGGAGTTAGCTTCTATCTTTTGAAACAGGCTATATACTGAAAATCGTTTATTTTCCTTAGCTGAGGTATATTTTCCGAACAAGCTTTTTCTCTTTCTTCACATCTTGGATGAAATTCACAACCATTTGGTCTATAAAGGGGGCTTGCAATTTCACCCTTTACTTTTTTTGAAAAAAATCTTTTTGGAGAAAAAGGATCTGGATGAGCATCTAAAAGCATTAAAGTATAGGGATGATGTTTTACCTTAGAAAACACATCTTTTTTACAAATTTCTACTATTCTTCCTAAATACATAACCACAATCCAGTCAGAAAGATAAAGAACTACAGGCAAGGAATGGCTTATGAGAATGTAGCTTAAATTAAAGCTTTTTTTGAAATCTTTAAGAAGTTCAAGAATTTGCACTGCAAGGGTTATATCAAGTGCTGAGGTTGGCTCATCAAGAACAATAAGAGAAGGGGAAACCATTAATGCCCTTGCTAAAGCCACTCTTTGTCTTTCTCCACCACTTAAGGCATGGGGATATTTTTTTAAAACTTCAGTTCTTAACCCAACCAGATTTAAAACTTCCTCAGCCTTCTCAAGTCCTTTTTTTTTGTTTTTTTCTACATTTATAAGATAGGGCTCAAGAAGAATATCAGCAACTTTGTATCTTGGATTTAAAGAAGAATAGGGGTCTTGGAAAACAGCCTGAATTTTTGGTCTATAAATTTTGTATTCTTCCTTAGTAAGCTCTTTAAGTTTTTTCCCGAACCAGAAGACTTCCCCTTTATCAGGTTTTTCAAGATCAAGAATAATTTTTCCCAAAGTAGTTTTTCCACAACCACTTTCTCCCAAAATTCCTACGGTTTCCCCTTTAGAAACATTAAGACTAACATTTATCAATGCATTAAAAGCGATCCTTTTTAATCCCCACCTTTTAATTTCATATCTTTTCCAGATATTTTTAACTTCAACGATAGAATTATTCATATTTAAAACATCTTACCCAGTGTTCTTCTTTAAAAGAGATAAGTTCTGGGTGATTTTCCTTTCCTTCTTTACAGGTAATTTCGCATCTTTCAAAATACCTACAGCCCTTAGGTTTTTCAAGTAAATTAACTACACCACCTCTTAAAACTTTTCTAATTTTTCCTTCTTTTGGATAGGATTCAATCAGGGTTTGGGTATAGGGATGAAGAGGGTTATTAAAAAGTTCTTCAGTTTTTGCCATCTCAACAATTTCTCCTGCATAAAAAACACAAACCTTACTTGCAATCCATCTTATAATTCCAAGATCATGACTTATAAAAACTATGGTCAGATCCTTTTTTTGGTTGAGCTCATAAAGAAGTTCAAGAATTTGTGTCTGAAGGGTTACATCAAGGGCAGTTGTCGGCTCATCGGCAACTAATAATTCAGGCTCTCCTGCAAGAGCCATAGCAATCATAGCTCTTTGACGGAGACCGCCAGAGAGTTGATGGGGATAACTTTTAATCCTTATTTCTGGATCAGGAATTCCAACCTCATTTAAAAGCTTTATAACTCTTTCCTTTCTTTCATTTTTACCCAAATTAAAATGATATTTCAAGACCTCCTCTATTTGTTCCCCAATTGTTAAAACAGGGTTTAAGGAGCTTAAGGGATCCTGAAGAATGATGGCTACTTTTCTTCCTCTTAGCTTTAAAACCTCTTTTTCAGGAAGATCATAAAGAGAAAGACCATTTATAATTACCTCTCCAGAATACCTGTTTATTCCTGGAGGAAAGAGCCTGAGAAGAGCGAATCCTGTTAGAGATTTACCGCATCCGCTTTCTCCGAGTATTCCAAGAATTTCTTTTTTTTCTAAGGAAAAACTAACTTTATCAACTAAGGGTAGATTCTTTCCTTCTAAGCCTAAAACTAAATCTTTTACTTCTAAAAAGGGCATAAGAAAATTTTAGAAATCTTAGCCGAATTCATCGGCTAAAGAATTAACTTCAACCTCCGCATCCATAAGCTCTCATTTCAGCAGAAAGAATTTCAAAGGGATTGGCTGGTCTTGCCTCCAGAATCTTAATTTTCATAATAACCGTTTTTCCTGCTGCAGGATGATTAAAATCAGCTTTTATTTTATCCCCATTTATTTTAAGCACTTTGAAAGAAATTCTTGAGCCGTATTTATTTATTTCTTCATACCATTCTCCTTCTTTTACCTTCTCAGGATGTTTAAGGGTGTTTATATCAACCTCTTTTATGAGATAAGAAAGATGAGGACCATAAGCAGACTCAGGCGGTATAAGTACTTCAACTTCATCTCCTTCCTTTTTACCCATTACAGCCTCTTCAATAATTTTAGGAACAGGTTCTCTTCCGAGAATAAAACTTACTTCAAGAGGTTTAGAAAACCAAGCTGGAGCCTTTTCATCTTTTAGCTCAAGATGATAAATTAGCCTTAAAAAATAATCCTTTTTAATAAAATCCATGGCTTAATCCTCCTAATAAATTTATTTTTTTATTTAATAAATATAATTACTTTCTAATAAAAATTCAATAAGTGCCATATGAAGCCACATTTTATTTTCTGCTTGATCCCATACCACAGATTGGGCGCCCTCAAGAACCTCTTCTGTAATTTCTTCTTCCCTATGAGCAGGCAAACAGTGAAGAACTATAGCAGAGGGAGAAGCCAATTTTAAAAGCTCACTATTTACCTGAAAATTTTTAAAAGCTAAGATTCTTTTTTTAGTTTCCTTTTCCTGTCCCATACTTATCCACACATCTGTATTTATAACTTTAGCCCCTTCAATTGCTTCTTCTGGATTATGTGTTATTTCAATCTGAGCATTATATAATTTTTTAGCAGATTCTAACAATTCTTTTTCTGGTTCAAATCCTTCTGGACAGGCTAAGGTAAGTTTAAAGCCAAGAAGAGAGGCTGCCTCAATCCAAGACTGGGCAACATTATTCCCATCTCCTATCCAGACAATTTTATCTCTATAAATGTCCTTTCCTTTTTCCATTACAGTCATTATATCGGATAAAACCTGGCAGGGATGAAATCTATCAGAAAGTCCATTTATAACAGGAATGGAAGAATATTTAGCAAATTCCTCTATGGTTTCCTGCTTGTAGGTTCTTAAAACAAGGATATCTATATATCTTGAAAGAACCCTTGCAGTATCCTTTATGGGCTCACCTCTACTTAATTGTAAATCCTTAGAGGATAAGAAGATACTATTTCCTCCCCATTTTATAATTGCAGACTCAAAGGAAACCCTTGTCCTTGTTGAAGGTTTTTCAAAAATTAATCCCAAAATCTTTCCTACAAATTTTCTCTCCCAGCTTTTTCTCCTTTTTAACTCTAAAGCCCTATTTATAAGCCCTAAAACCTCCTCCTTTTTTAAATCCCATATTTTTGTAAAATGCCTTCTTGCCATTTTTTTAACCCTTTTTATTAAATTATTTTATCAGAAAAACTAAAAATTTAATTTTTAATCAATTTTTAAATTTCGCAAATCCACACTTTTGAAAAAATTTTTACCAAAATTTTTAAAAAATACCTCTTAAGTTTTTTCAAAGTTAACCGATAATATAAAACGATAAAAAGGGCTTAGAAAAATGGAAATAAAAAGGTTAGATATACCTTTAAATGTGGGATTTATTCAAAATGCTTCTAAATTTTCAGCTGGAGTAGCCCCAAATAAGGCTAAGGTAAATTCTGCTTTTAATGTGGATCTTCAGAGAAAAAGGGAAGAAATTATAAGAGAGCTTGAAAGGATTTTCAGAAACTTAGATAAATATATAGAAAGGATAAATGAATTTCTAAATCCCCTTAATAAAGAATTAAAAGTTGAAATAGATCAGGAACTAAACATTCCTATCTTTAAGATTATCAATAAAGAAACAAACGAGGTTATTAGACAAATTCCTTTAGAAGAAATTTTAAGAATTGCTAAAAATATAGATAAACTTTTAGAATCTAAAAAAATTGGCGAAAGGTATTTAAGAGGTCTTTTATTGAAAGTGGAGGTATAATTTATGGCTGACTTTTACATGAGCAATATTACCGGGCTTCTTGATGTGGATTCCATTGTCCAGGCGCTTCTTCAGGCAAAAGCAAAGAATGTGCAAAACTTACAAAACAAAAGAGCAACTCTTCAGGCTCAGGCAAGTTCCTTAAGTAATCTTTTGGGTGCATTAAAGGAGCTTAACGATTTTGTAGGAAATCTAAATGTTAGCAACCTTTTTAAAGGAAAAAAGGTTACCGTAGGAGATCAGAACATACTTTCTGCAACCGCAGAAAGCAATACTCCAAATCTTAATATAAGAAATCTCAGTGTTTCTCAGCTTTCTCAGGAAGAAATAAGGGTTTCCTCAACAGGAGTCTCCGATTTAAACTCAACTCTTGATCCTGCAACCTTTATCTTAAAATATTGGACCTCAGATTCAAATTATATAGAAACAAAAATAAACTTTTCAGGTGGAACTCTTGAAGATCTCGCTAATGCCATAAATTCAGCCCAAGACAAAGTGGAGGCATCTATTCTTTTTGATGGAACGAGCTATAAACTTATGCTTTCTGAAAAAAACGTTGCTAACTCAACTAAAGAAACTACCGTAGATACCTCTGTAATAGAAATAAGCTCAGGAGCTCTTCCTTCTCAGCTTGGGAATCTTGAAACTCTTCAAAAAGCTCAAAATGCAAAAATTCAGATCGGAGATAATACTTTTACCAGTCCCTCCAATACCTTTAAAAACATAATCTCAGGGCTTACTATCACTGTTTATCAAGCAGGAACAACCTATCTCTCTGTAGAAGAGGATTATTCTCAGGTCTCTTCAAATTTAAATAATCTTTTAGAAAAAATAAATAGCCTTATAGATCTCATTAATTCTCAAACTGCTAAAGGAGGAATCTTTCAAGGAAATGCTGTGATTACAGGAATTAAACCTCGGATTTTTTCTCTTATGAGACCCCTTGTAAATCTTGGCATAATTAATGTAGATGATAATGGAAAATATTCTCTTAATGTAGATGCCTTAAACAACCTTACAGAAAACAATGTTAAAAACCTTCAGTCTGCTATTTCCCAAGTAAAAACCGATTTTATCTCAATCCTTGAAGATTTAATAGGAACTGTGAATACCTATAAATCCATTCAGGACAAACAAATAGAGAGCATTAATAAAAGGATAGAAGATTTACAGAATATTTTAAAAAAGGAAGAAGAAAAATTAAGACTTGAATTTTCTAAAATAGAAGCTCTTATGTATAACAACGAAAGACTAAGAGCAAGACTTGAAGCTCTTGCCAAACCTATTTCTGAAACACTTAAAAATGACTAAAACTTAAGAGGGGGCTCTTATGTATGTAAGGAGCTATCTTGAGAATCAGGTTAAAAATGCCCATCCCCTTGATCATGTGCTTATGCTTTATAACAAAGCCATAGCCTGCCTAAAAATAGCCAAAAAAGCTATTGAAGAAGGTCTTAAGAATCCCGAAAACATAAAGAAAAAGGCAGAAAACATAGGAAAGGCAACAGAAATAATTGCCTATTTGCAGGGGTCTCTAAATATGGAAAAGGGAGGAGAGATTGCCAAAAGCCTAAATATAATTTATGATATACTCATAAGTGAACTTGTTAAGGCAAATTTTGAAAACAATACTGAAATCATAGAAAAAAGCATAATAACCCTTGAAAACCTAAAAAAAGCTTGGGAAGACATAAAAACTAACTTAAATGCAAGAATATAATCTTAAAGAAGCCCTCATAAAAATAGAACTTGCTATAAAGAAAAACGAGTTTGATTTAGCCCTAATGCTCTATGAGGAAATAAATAAAAACTGGGAGGAATATGAGAAGGAGATAACCCCAGATTCAGCAAAAAACTTTTTAAAGCTTTCCGAATATATAGAAAAGCTTCTCTTAGAAAAAAGGAAAAACTTTTTTGATCGTAAAAATTTACTTCAGCTAAGAAAAGCCTATTCTAAATTTTAAAAGTTTTTTAATGAAGCTTAAAAAATTTTTACACTTATTTTTACTTTTTCTGCTTTTTCTTTTTTTAAGTTGCGAAAAGGGTTCTCAAACTTCAAAAGAAAACCTTCTTAAAGTAAAGGTTGTAAAGGTTGTAGATGGAGACACAGTTATTCTTGAAAATGGAGAAAGGTTAAGATATGCTGGTATAGATACTCCAGAAATCCACACCCCCACAAATAATCCTCAGCCCTTTGCACTTTCAGCTTTTGAATTAAATAAAAAACTCACTGAAGGAAAAATCCTATATTTTGAGCCATCTTTAAGAGAAAGAGATAAATATGGAAGGCTTCTTGGGGAGCTTTACTTTGAAAATGGGACTTCTGTTTCTGAAATTCTGGTAAAAGAAGGACTTGCCTTTGTTTGCTTTTATCCTGGAAGTGCAAAATACTACCAAAAATATCTTCCTCTGCAGAAAGAGGCAATTAAAAAAAGAAAAGGCATCTTTTCCCTCTTAGAAAAGGAGCCTAAAAATCTTATTTACATTGGAAATGAAAAGTCAAGAAGATTTCATCATCCAGATTGTAAAGAAGCAAAGAAAATAAAAAGAAAGGTTTATTTTAAAAGTATTGAGTCTGCTTTGTTAAATGGATACTGTCCTTCAAGGGAGTGTATAGAGCTTATTTTTTCTTTTTAATTACCTCTAATCCTCCCATATAAGGACGAAGAATCTCAGGTATAACAACAGATCCATCTTCTTGCTGATAATTTTCCAAAATTGCCATAACTGTTCTTCCTATAGCAAGTCCTGAGCCATTAAGGGTATGAACGAATCTTGGCTTTCCTCCACCCTTTGGTCTATACCTTATGTTTGCCCTTCTTGCCTGATAGTCTTCAAAGTTTGAGCAAGAAGATATTTCTACAAAACGCTTCTGTCCAGGTGTCCAAACCTCTATATCGTAGGTTTTTGCAGCAGCAAATCCTAAATCTCCTGTACAGAGAACCACAACCCTGTAAGGAAGACCAAGAAGTTGTAAAACCTCCTCTGCATCAAGAAGAAGACTCTCTAATTCTTCATAGGAAGTTTCTGGTGTGGTAAATTTAACTAGCTCAACCTTGTTAAATTGATGCTGTCTTATTATTCCTCTTACATCCTTTCCATAAGAACCAGCTTCAGACCTGAAACAGGGGGTATAAGCTGTATAATAGAGGGGTAAAACCTCTTCAGGCAAGATCTCATCCTGATGAAGATTGGTTACAGGAACCTCAGCAGTGGGAACAAGGTAAAAATCCCAGTCCTCAAGTTTAAAAAGATCCTCTCTAAACTTTGGAAGTTGAGCTGTTCCAAAAAGGGCTCTTTCATTAACTATAAAGGGAGGAAGAACCTCTTTGTATCCGTGTTTTTTGGTATGCAAATCAAGCATGAAATTTATTAAAGCTCTCTCAAGCAAAGCCCCTTCGTTCCAATAAACCACAAATCTGCTTCCACTTATCTTACCAGCTCTTTCAAAATCAAGTATTCCCAGAGCCTCACCTATTTCCCAGTGAGGTTTTGGTTCAAAATCAAACTCAGGCAAATCTCCCCATCTTTTAATTACTACGTTTTCCGTATCGTCCTTTCCAATAGGAACACTCTCATGAGGAATATTGGGAATTAAACTCAACTTAAATTCAAGTTCTTCTTCAATCTTTTTTAAGCTCTCCTCCAGAACTTTTAATTCTTCTCCTAAAGCTTTAACCTCTTCAGAAAGAGCTCTTGCCTCATCTTCTCTTCCTTCTTTTTTAAGTCTACCTATTTTTTCAGACCTTTCCCTTCTTATGTGTCTTAAATTCTCAACTCTCTGAATAAGCTCTCTTCTTTTCTTATCTAAAGAAAGTAGTTCATCTATGGGATAATCCTCTCCTCTTGTTCTAAGCCTTTCTTTAACCCACTCAGGTTTTTCCCTTATAATCCTTATATCAAGCATGGCTAAAATTTATCATACAATCCCTGTTTGTCAAAAATTTTTATAAAACTTACAAAGTTTTAAAACAATAAAAGTTTAAAAAGTATCTTGATATATTTCAATTTTATATTATAAATTTTATATTATAACTTAACTTTTAAAGGGGGTGGAAAAATTAATGTTTAAGTTATCAACCAAAGGAAGGTATGCAGTAAGAGCCATGTATGAAATTGCGAAGGCTTATCCAAATGGAATTACTTTAGATCAGATCTCAGAGGATCAGGATATTTCTCGTGTTTATCTTGCTCAGATCCTCAATCGTTTAAGGCAGGCTCGTTTAATCAAATCTTCTCGCGGGCCTGGTGGAGGTTATGTATTAAGAAAGGAACCCTCGGAGATTTCTCTTTACGACATTCTTGAACCCCTTGAGGGACCTGTCTGTATTGCTTCCTGCTTAGATCCATCAGATGGGTGTGATAAGATAGATGAATGCGTTGTCTATCCTGTATGGAGAAAGGTAGCCCAGTATATTGAATGTCTTCTAAAACAGGTTAAACTTTCAGACCTTCTCAAAATAGAAACAGAAAAAGACAAAAAGAAACTTGTTGATCAGATAACTGCAAGCTGTTTTTAAATGAGGCTTTTTTACTACAACGAGCTTTTAAAAAGAGCTAAGAGGCTCTATTTTCCCCTTGAAAAAAGAGAAATACTTGAAAACCTAAAAGCAGGGGATTTTGTTTTAATTTCAGGCTGGCTTCTTTGTGCAAGAGATGAAACCCACAAAAAAATTATTTTAAGTCTAAAAGAGGGCTCCTTTTCCTTTGATTTTGCCAATCAAGCGATTTATTACGTTGGTCCAACACCAGCTCCACTTGGAAAAATTATAGGCTCAGCAGGTCCAACAACCTCGGCAAGAATGGATACCTACATGGAAATCTTTTTAAAACTCGGTATCTCTGCAACCATAGGTAAGGGGAAGAGATCTTCTGAAGTAAGAGAGCTTCTTAAAAAATATAGAGCAATCTATCTTTCAACATTTGGAGGAGCAGGGGCCTTTTTAAATCAATTTATCAAAAAAGTAGAAACCCTGGCTTTCCCCGAGCTTGGAGCAGAGGCTTTACTTAGAATAAAGGTTGAAAACTTTCCAGCTTTGGTTATAAATTCAATCTACGGAGAAGATTTTTTTGAAAAAACTTTAAATTATGAATAAATACTCAGGTATTCCCTTTTATCGCACTATCTCTTCAACTCCTTTAAAGGCTTTCAGAGTTGTTTACAAACAAACAGATCTTTTTGTTCTTGCTGAAAGGGACTTAACTTCAGAAACCTTAGCTCTTGTAAGAGAGATAAGGCTTCCTCTTGAGGCATATATTTTTAAAAATCCTCAATTTTTAAAAAGCCTTGAGCCCTTGCCCTGCGATCCTGAAGCTCCAGAAATAGTTAGGATTATGCTTAAGGCAGGAAGTATTGCAGGAGTTGGTCCCATGGCTTCTGTTGCAGGGGCAATTGCAGAAATGGTTGGAAAAGCTCTTCTTAAAAAGGGTTTAACTTCTCAGGTTGCAGTTGAAAACGGAGGAGACATATTTTTAGCTTTGAAAAGGGATGCAAGAGTTGCTCTTTTTGCAGGTGATTCTCCTTTTTCAGAAAAGGTATCTCTTTTAATAAAAAGAGAACTTATGCCCTGTGGTATTTGCACTTCCTCAGCAAAAATAGGACATTCCTTAAATTTTGGGAAGGCAGATGCCTTAACTGTTGTCCACAAAGATACTGCAACAGCAGATGCCCTTGCTACATCCTTTGGAAACATTTTAAAAAATTTTGAAGACTTTAAAAAAATTATCAGCAGAGCAGAAAAAATAAGAGGACTTCTCGGAGTTGTCGGTATTCTTGGAGAAAAAATCTTTATTTTTGGAAAAAAAATTCGCCTTGAGCCAATTTAAGCTTAAAGAAAAATTAAATAAAAACTTTTTAAAAATTAAAGAAATCTTTAAAAATGACGATAAAAAATAAAAAAATGGTATTAAATCGTCTAAAATAAAAAAATAAAGAACTTGACAAAAGACAAAGAATTGACTATATTTTTAAAAAGTTAAAAATAAAGCTAAAAATTTTAAAAAGGACTTGACAAAAAAGGCAAGATGAATAAAATCTTTTATAGTTTAAAAAAGAAAAAAAGAAAGGAGGTGTAGTATGAAGGTAAGCAAGTGGAAAGTATTAAGTATTGCAGGAGCATTAGTTTTAGGTTATGTAGTTGCAAGTGATGCTGCTCAGATCAAGGTTTCTGATGAGACCTTTGCAGATCTCGGTTACTGGATGAAGGTAAGGTATGTGAATTTAGATGAGAGAGCAAAGGATGA
>ERZ1669248.764-NODE-764-length-13936-cov-8.847778_pt1 | contig 13936 bp, 15 predicted proteins | sample MGYA00579296_ERZ1669248 | MGnify/ENA primary metagenome ERZ1669248 (study PRJEB41166, sample SAMN08046057) | hot springs metagenome | biome: hot spring; feature: neutral hot spring; material: thermophilic sediment; isolation source: thermophilic sediment from...
TCACCGACACCTCACCACAAGTAGTACCGCAAACTCACATAAAGCTTACGTGGACAGTCTCTAAGAGCGTAATGTAAGGCTTAAAATGAGTTCTAAGAGTATATACTATTAGGTGTATAAAATGAGTTCTAAGAGTGAACCTATGTTTATTCTTGCTACAGACGTCGGGAGTACCACTACTAAGGCCAGATTCTTCGGCAAAGTTGGGGATGAATGGCACTTTCTTGCTAGTGGTGAGGCCCCTACAACTGTTGAGAAGCCTGTCGAGGATGTAACTAAGGGTGTAAGAAACGCTGTAAAAGAAGTCGAAGAGCTCACTGGCCATAAGATTATAGATAACTCCAGTGAGGAGTTAAAGTTCATCATGCCGTATAGAGGCGGTAAGGAAGGTATAGATGTTTATGTCTCAACAAGTAGTGCAGGTGGTGGCCTCCAGATGCTAGTTGCTGGAGTAGTCAAGAATATAACAGCGGAGAGCGCTCAGAGAGCAGCTTTAGGAGCTGGGGCAATCATAATGGACGTCTTAGCCGTTGATGATGGCAGGGAGTCCTATGAGAAGATAAACATTGTCAGGTTCCTTAGGCCTGATATGGTCCTGATAGCCGGAGGAACTGATGGAGGAGACAAAATCCATGTCAAGGAGATAGCAGAGATTATAGCAATGGCTAAGCCTAGACCCAGGTTTGGCGCGAGCTTTAAACTCCCAATAGTGTATGCTGGGAACAAAGACGCCCGAGACGACATAAAGAATATCTTTACTCAGGATTATTTTGACTTAAGGATTGTGGACAATCTGAGACCGCAGATAGAGATTGAGAGAGTAGAACCAGCAAGGAATGCTATATTAGAGCTCTTCATGGAGCACGTCATGGCACATGCGCCAGGCTACGAAAAGCTCCTGAGGCTCACATCGACTGAGATAATGCCAACCCCAGCAGCTGAAGGTCTTATGATAAGAGTATTTGCGGAAGCTAGAAATGTTAACGTGCTTGGCGTTGGACTAGGTGGGGCGACAACGAACATTTACTCATACTTTAATGGGAGATTCCTGAGGACTGTCAGCGCTAACATAGGAATGAGCTACAGCATTGGCAACGTATTAAAGGAAGCAGGGCTCGATAACATTAAGAGGTGGATACCGCTGGACCTTAGTGACGATGTTATCACAAGCATAATCTATAACAAAATGATCAGGCCAACGACTATACCTATGACTCTAACGGATCTTATGGTTGAGCACGCTGTAGCAAGAGAGGCTATTAGAATGGGGTTTAACCACCATAAGTACCTTGCAAGAGAGCTTAAGGGGATTAAGAAGGAAAGGACGATATCAGATATCTTCGAGGAGGTTAGAGGAGAGGAGACATACATAGATATGAAGAGAATTGACTACATAATAGGTACTGGAGGTCTGCTCTCAAGAGCTCCTAGAAGAGCTCAATCTATGATGATACTAATAGACGCATTCCAGCCGATAGGATTCACTTACATAATGCAGGACAGCGTCTTCATGATACCACATCTTGGAGTCTTAACAAAACTTTACAAAGACATAGCACTCAGGATATTTGAGAAGGAATGCCTTATTCCGTTGGGGACGGTCATTGCAGCTAGAGGATCAGGGAACTTAGGAGATGTAATTGGTGACGTGACACTTGAGCACAGCAACGGAAAGAAAGAGTTCTTTACTCTCCATGTAGGTGAGATTAGAAGAGTGGAAATCCAGCAGAGTGAAGAAGTAACTGTCACAGTGACACCTACTAAGAGCTTTGATTTCGGCGTAGGGTTTGGTAAGAAGGTCAGTAAAAAAGTACGAGGAGGAGTCGTAGGTATAATATTTGACGGCAGGGGAAGACCCATCACCTTGCCGCAGGGGAATGAACGCGTGAATTTACTATGGAGTTGGTTTAAAAATATGAACATGTATCCAGAAGACTTTATTAAGGGAGGTGCTGAATAATGAGCGAGGAAAGTTTCGCGTACACACCGGGACTCATAACAAGTTCCGCAACTTTAGTCACTAAAATAAGAGCCTTACCCATTAAGGGAGAGATACTTGTAAAGCAGGGAGACAATGTTGACTTCGATACAATAATCGGAAGATGTCACCTTGAGGGAACACCCTATATAGTGAAAGTTTCCGAGATCTTGGGTATAGATCCTGAAGAGATATTCAAGTACATGACTGTGAAAGTAGGCGATAAGGTTAGCCGCGGCGACATCATTGCCAAATATTCGGCATTCCTGGGACTAATGAAGAGAAGCGTGATAGCACCTGTGAATGGTGTTATTGAGTCTATTAACGAACTCACAGGGCATGCCGTAATTAGAGAGCCTTTCAAACTAATTGAGGTGACAGCCTATATTAGAGGAGTCGTGAAAAGAATTATTCCTGGGGAAGCGGTTGTAATAGAAACTCCAGCAGCCTACATACAAGGTATAATAGGCTTCGGCGGAGAAAGACACGGTGCGATCTCGGTTGCAGTCTCAAGACCTGATGAAATCCTGGATGAGAAGAAGCTTAATGAGAGTCATGCAGAGAAGATAGTAGTTGGTGGATCCTTTGTGACCTATGAAGCGCTAATTAAAGCCCAGAAACTAGGAGTGAGGGGAATAATAGTAGGGGGCGTTAATATAGCCGACTTGGAAAAGTTCCTAGGTTACAGGATAGGAGTTGCGATAACCGGCAGAGAGAACATAGGGTTCACCTTAATACTGACTGAAGGCTTCGGAAGATTGCCTATGTCTGAGAGAGCATTCAACATACTTAAGCAGAACGAAGGCAAAGAAGCTGCTGTAAACGGCACTACTCAGGTCAGAGCCGGTGTGGTAAGGCCTGAAGTAGTGATTCCCTTAAAGAGAGGAGTGCATGCTGGTGAGGAGGAGATTGAGTTACTGAGTGAAGGCAGGGTGAAAATAGGGAGTATAGTAAGGATCATAAGATACCCCTACTTTGGCGCTATAGGAACTGTAGTAGGGCTACCAGTAGAGCTTCACACCATAGAGACCGAGTCCCCGGTAAGAATTCTCAAGATACGCCTCCAGAACGGAAGTGTAGTATCTATCCCAAGAGCTAACATAGAGATTATAAGCGAATAATCTTCTTACTGAGGAGATCGTTAATCACTCTTCTTGTCTCTTTGGAAGTTAGACCTTTCACCTTTATCATCGAACCATACTTAGTCTTTATTATAATATTCTCTTCTCTATATATTGTAGTTATTAAGAGCATCATTATCAATGTCACTAAATGGGGCAAGTCTTGAGACAGCAATGTAAGTACTGCTACAGCATCAGTCAACACCACCAGTACTTTATTAAACGACTTCTCAATGCCGACCCTTTCTATGTCCTCTATGCTTACAGTCCTTTCAAAACCTTTTCCAGCAAGTATTAACTTGCCACCTTCTAAGCGTGCTTCACGTATTTTAAGTTTTATGGTCTCTGAACTCATTTTTAACCCATTTTTACTTTCCTACTAGAGTTTTAATCGAGTTAGTGTTCATGAGCTTAACTCCTCAATACGCCTAACTAGCTTTTCTACTTTAGCAGGGTCTTTAAGGATGTTAAGAAATGCTTCTCCATAGGAGCCTAAGAGAATCAGGAGCGGCTGGAGGTACAATAGAGCTAATTGAGACCATACCCGTCCCATGGGACCAAATGATTCAAGCAAAAAAATAGCCACAGAATCCATTCTTATATCGATAATCTTCTTAGCTAGTTTCTCTATTAACTCATCCTCCGTAACGTCATGCATTTAGACCTGGACCTCCTTCTTATCTCAATTAGTATCGCTATCGTAGCTAATATGACTGCTATTACTGTTGCTTCCATGTATGGCTGAAGATATATCAAGTATACTGAGATCACGAAGCCTACTCTAGTCATTATAGTGTTAGCAAAGAGAGCACCAAACCCTATCATCATACCATACACGCCTATTAAGTATAAGACTTTATATACTGTGTAAGTAGCTGAGACCTTCCCAGTTTCAGGTTTCTTAGGAAATATTGTGAAGAGGAAGTACGTAAGACCTCCCATGGTTATTAAAAACGTTAGCCAGTTGTTGAATACTTTGAGTGGATCTGAACCCCATAATGGGACTATCGCAGCCTGTAATTGCCTTACTATATTGGCCATTGGTATGGTTCTTACTGCTAAAGCAGTCCCTATCGCCACGTTGAGGGCAATACCATACCTAGCCACCCAGTAATATCTTCTAGAGTACTTCAGGAACATCAAAACACCCAAAATGACTGGTATCAAATAATGCCATGACGCAGCAGGCTGTGCCAAGAGGCTCTTTATAGCGACTCTGTTTAAGCTGTCAAGAGCTAAGGCTACAGAGTATCCTGCTGCCGTCCCGACGAATATGTGTTCGGCTAACTTGTAGAGAACGTTGTCCTTAAATGCAAAGCTGTATATCCAGATTATTAGAAATGCGCCGATCCAAGCTCCAAAAAGCTCCCACGAAACCATCTAGCTCCACCTCTATTTTTTCTTAGTACGTAATCTCTTGCCCCAATACACAACATTGCCAGCTGCTATGAACACTAATATGAGCGCATGAGTTAAGCTCTGAGAATCCATGGAGGCCAGTCCAAGACCTTTCCTACCCACTAGTAACTCGTATTCTGCCGCACTCCTCTGCCCTACCAACATTCCTATAGCCTGTTTAGCACCGACGAACGGCTCCACTGATGGTGCTATAACACTTAAAGCAACAAAGAGAAGTGATACATTATACGGTGTGTACCATTGCCTCACATACCAGTTAAAGGTATCGGTTCCTGAGGACGCTATTATGGCGAGGCTGAAATCTGTGGCTTTATCAACTTCTCTCAACAAAGGTAACGTCTCAATACGATTACCATAATTATCGACACTCACAGTTCCTTTAATACTTTTTGCTAAAGAAGCTGCAGCTGCCTCCTGACCACTTACATAGCCTAAGTACACATAGTCAACTCCGTACTTTTTGGTGTTAAAGAGGTCCGCTGCCGTTGATCTGAGCAGCGAAAACACTATGGGTCCTGTGCCGATCAACGAAACGAAGACTATTTTGCAATCTTTATCGAATAACTGTTTCACTAAAGCAACAACATTCGGTTCTAACTCACCTCTAGCGGCAACCTCATAGTAAATCTCCATGTAGACGTAGCATCCTGGCTTAAGACTCTTCACATAGTTATAGACCTGCATAGTCCTGCTGGAGATGCTAACCGGGATACCCAAGGGTGATGCAAACGGATATATTAGTGCTGCTATTAGTAGTATATAGAGCAGGATCTTAGAACCGAATACCTTATCTACTAAAGCAAGAGTGTCCATATTCATTCACGCCTCCCTAACCAACTCACCTCACGCCATATAAGTAGTCTCAGACCAAGCGTTATTGCACCGAATCCAGCGCCCATCGTTATGGGCCTGAATGCTGCTGTGTTAGGTACTGTCATGATCCAGTCGCGGAGCGATAGCATGCCTGGCCATATAAGCCCTCCAAGGCTGGTGTTCCCAAGCATCACTATTACGGCTACTGCTAACAGTAATGCCGCAGTTGGGTTCTTTGCCGTGAATGCTCTATAAGACGCTGATGCTATGTAGAACAAAAGTATAGAGTATACGGCTGTGTCACTGGGAGCATACACATTAGTATACAGCCACGCGAACTGAGGCTGTGTAGTTATTGATATGCCGGATTCAGGATTAATATAACTGATGTAGAAGCCAATTAGCGCAAATGCTATCATCACTAACTCCAGCAATATAGTGACAATACTGAAGGGTGCCTGTTTCATGCCAGCTTTTCTGATCTGTATAAGATGGTACCTAAATATGTCAGCACCACCAACCATTAGAGCGAAGGCCATTATAATTATGGCCCAATCACTAAGTGCTTTATCCCATGCGGAGAATACTCCTGCTACGCTCTTATTTACGTAGAAGAAGTAGAAGACTATCATGACGATTAATATAATGCTAACGATCAATTGAGGTATAACTCTCTTAACTATAAGGCTCATGGCTATCACCCAAACTTCCAAACCCAATTAAGCAAATCGGTTAGACTATAGCCAGTAATCAGCATAAGTATACCCAGCAATATTAGCGCTATGCTCAGTAATTTCCCTGCATCCTGTCCTCTTATTGCTGCAAGTGACTCCTTGTCGCCTGATGCCATCGCTCCTGCAGCAAAAATCTCTTCACCTATGAAACTATAGTCAGCGACTAAGACGAAGAAGGGTATTTGTGTCTCACGAGCAGTCCCGGCCACTTGGAAAGCTCCCACCATGTTTCCAGCCTCCATGAATATCAGTGACTCCGCGTAAAAAGGCCCTACTACGATATTAGCACCTACATTCTCTCTGACTATTGTTGCCTGAACCGCTGAGGCATAAGCAAATTGCTGATCTGTGAGATACCTGACATTATAAACTGGATCAAATAACTCAGGCTTGCCTGCTGATGCATAACCTTCCCTAACTAATTCCTCCACAGAAGCTATAACTTCAGGGACTCCGAGAGTGGTTATGAGCTTCGCCCCGTATTTGCCGGCCATTCTAGCTACGTGAGAAAGTATGCCTAGGCCAGCTATGTATTGAGGCGCCATCGAGCTCGATATGGAACCATATCCTATAGTCATATGTATAGGCCTTCCCATTTCAACCGATCTGGCAATACCTTCTTCTATAGCATTAAACGCCGCTATGTCCCTGACGGAAAATGTACCGCCCATTTTGACACGATGAATTGACAGATAGCCCGCAATTAACAAAAACAGAAGTACGATAAATGACGAGAGTGGACGAGTAGGGTTGTAAAGCTGTATTTTAGAGACCCAAGCCACTATTGATATCAGGATTATAGATAGTATTATAGTTATTAAAATAAAAATATCTTTCGTTATTCTCATAGGTATTCACCAATAATTTATGTTTAACTAAAGTATATAAATCTTACTACTAAATGGACAAGACTGTCCAGATAAGCCACCAACCACAACAACACTATTACATACTAAATGGACAGTCTCTTTTGTTCTGTAGAAAAATATTTATAGGTTTCTCGCCTTAAAATATACAAGGTGATGTTTGTTGTCCTTGTCAGATGAACATGTTGAGTTCGCTCTTGAAGTCTTAAGAAGGCTCATCTCGATACCCACAATTAATCCACCAGGGCAGAATTATAAGAAATGCGCTGAGTATCTTGGAGGAGTGCTTGAGGAATTAGGCCTTGAAGTGGATCTCGTAGAGATACCTGAAGAATTCATGGAGTTGTATTACCCTTACTTCCCGCTGAATAAGGGGTATCCTAGGTACATAGTGTACGGCAAGACGAAGAAGAAGGGAAGAAAGATTGTTCATTTTAACGGCCATTACGATGTTGTTCCACCGGGAAGCGGGTGGACTAGAGATCCATTCACGCCCTATGTCGAGGGTGACAAGCTATTCGGCAGGGGATCTACAGATATGAAAGGAGGCATAGCCGCTTCGATAGCTGCTATAAGAGCAATTCTTGAAAAGGATCTTGATGTGGGAATTGAGGCTGTGTATGTTCCTGATGAGGAGGCTGGCGGGACTGGAACAAGGTATTTTGTCCATAAGAAGGTCTCAAAGCCTGATTACGTAATAATAGCGGAACCTAGTACCTCTTCGAAAATTATCATAGGACATAAAGGGCTTGTTAGAGGTATCGTAAGAGTTTTCGGAAAGCAAGCCCATGGAAGTTCCCCTTGGAAAGGGGTGAACGCGTTTGTGAATGCATCGAAGCTTGTAAGTGAGTTCGTGGAGAAATATGCTGAAGTCCTTAAGAGCAGAATCACTAAAGCGCCAGTGATGGAGCCTGAAGCAAGACATCCAACCATAAACTTAGGAGGATATGCGGAATCCATCAGCAGAAAGGACAACATAGTCCCAGGTGAATTTGTCTTTAGCTTTGACAGGAGAACAATACCTGAAGAGGATGTTGAACATGTAACGAGGGAACTGGTGGAAATATTCACCAGCATAGCCGAAAGGCAAGGTGTGAATGCAGAAGTGAAGATTCTTAGTTCAGTTCCTGCTTCTCTAGCCATGCAGGAATCAAGTCTTGTGAAAGTATCAGTCTCCTGTGTAGAGAAGGCTCTGGGCTCAACACCTACAATTTTGATGAGTTCTGGCAGAAACGATAGTGTGTTCTATAGATTAATGGGAATTGACACTATAACATATGGACCTGGAGTTGAGGAGACCGCGCATGGGCCGGACGAATATACTTCTATAGAGGATCTGAGAAAAACAATTATCGTGTATAACTGCATAATAGAAAACTTGTCTAGGATATAAAGAACAATGTCTGAAGCCCTAATCATTTCTTTTACTCTTAACATGAAACTGTTGAAGTCCTTTAGTATTATGTTCTTCAACTCGTACTTAAATCTAATATTATCGGAGGACAATTATATATGGTGAAACTCTATGAGGTACGATCTGATTATCAGGAACGGAATCATAGTTGACGGATCAGGGTCTCCTCCTTTCAGAGGAGATGTTGGCATAGTCGGCGACGTTATACGGTCTGTTAAGGATCTTTCAGGCATTGATGCAGAGTCTGTTATTAACGCTAAGGACTTAGTTATAGCTCCTGGCTTCATAGACATTCATAATCATAGTGACATCTCTATTTTCGAAGTTCCTACAGCTGATAACTACATCCTTCAGGGTGTTACAACTATAGTGATAGGTAATTGTGGCTCCTCACCTGCTCCTCTAACCGATGTCAATAAGGCTGAATATGTGAGCATGATTAAGAAGGTTCACGATGTTAACGTGACATGGACTAGCTTCAGTGAATATCTAGAATCACTTGAAAGACTAAAACCCTCAATAAATATAGCTCCTTTAGTCGGACATGGCACTGTTAGATCAGCTGTCTTAGGGTATGAGGACATTAAGCCTAGTGATAAAGACCTTGGAGCTATGAAGGAACTTATTAAAGAAGCTATGGAAGCAGGCGCTTTCGGGATGAGCACAGGCTTAATTTATGTCCCGAGTATGTTTGGTGACACAAGAGAGATAATAGAGCTTTCTAAGATAGTTGCAAAGTTTGGTGGATTATACGCGACGCATATGAGAAATGAGGGTATAGGGCTTGTGGATTCAGTTATCGAGGCTCTGACAATAGGTTTAAGTTCTGGTGCTGGCGTGGAAATCTCCCATCTTAAGGCAAGCGGGAGACCTAGCTGGGGAAAGGTAAACATAGCACTAGACCTAATATCAGAATATGCATCAAGAGGTTATGATGTCAGTGCAGATGCTTATCCATATGAAGCATCATCTACATCTCTTACTGCTGTCCTTCCGAAGGAGTTAAAGAGAGGCTCTAGTGAGGAGATCATGAAGAAGCTCTTGGACCCTGCGGTCTTGAAGGATCTGAAGAAAAGGTTAAGCAGTGTAGCCATTGAAGAGAGGTTCATACCTTGGTTAGATATAATGATTGCATATTCTCTTAAGCACAAAGAATTTGAGGGTTTGAGAATCACTCAAATCGCTGAGAGGTTAGGTCTGGATCCTGTAGAGGTTGTCGTCAGACTGTTGCTCGATGATGAACTGAGTACTCAAATGATAATATTCGGGATGAGGGAGGAAGATGTCGACAAAGTCATATCGCATCCGCTCGTAGCGATAGGTAGCGACGAATCTGTGAAGAAATACGGTATTGGGAAGCCTCATCCGAGAGGATATGGAACGTTCCCAAGAATAATATCCAAGTATGTAAGAGAAAAGAAGCTCATATCATTGCCTGAGGCTATCAGAAAGATGACTTCATTACCGTCAAGGAAGCTAGGATTATGGGATAGAGGCTTGATCAGACCTGGGTTTAAAGCTGACTTAGTAGTCTTCAATTACAATACTGTGAATGATACTGCTACGTATGAGAATCCGCACTCTTACCCTAAGGGCATAATATGGGTCGTGCTAAACGGCAAGATTGTTGCTGAAGATGGGACTGTACTTAAAGACTCCAGGTACGGAAGAGTACTTAGGAAAACAATACTGTTACGTTAAACTTTGTTTAAAGCAAACTGTTTTATGATGTTGATAATAATATTTCAGTTATATACTACGAGACTGTCCACATAAGAATTCACCGACACCTCACCACAAGTAGTACCGCAAACTCACATAAAGCTTACGTGGACAGTCTCTATACTACATTCAAAATAAATAAAAATCTTTATAGGAGTTACGCAGTTGGGTCCAGTTTATAAATTAGATTACCAAGATATGTACTTACGGCCGACCTGATTATTCTAGCTTTTGCTTCATACCAGCTAACTCCCACCATAAGCCTGCAACCTCTAGCCTGAGAAACGCCCTTATTGAGAAGCATACATGATTAAACACCTTAATCCGGGTAGTCTCTACAGGTCATGGTAAAGTTTAAATGTATTCTAAAACATATTACATACATGAGAACCGGTAGGCCAAGAAAGTACGGGCAAGCCATATGCCCAGAATGTGGGTCAGACTGGGTGATAAAGAACGGAAGGCAGAGGGGAAAACAGGCATACATGTGCAAAAGGTGCGGAAGACAATTCCTACCAGAAGCAAGAAAACACAAACACCCAAAAACAAAAGTAAAACAAGCACTCAAACTCTACACAGAAGGCATGTCAATCTCAGCAATCTCAAGAATACTAAGAGTACCACTCAGCACAGTATACAGCTGGATCAAAAAATGGGGAAGAAAAGCATACACAAAAGTGAAGGAGGTATGGGAGGTGTTGAGGGGGAAGCACGCTGACGTGGTCGACATCGATGAGATGTGGACGTACGTGAGGCGTAGGTTGAAGGATTGCTGGCTCTGGATTTGGACTGCAGTTGTTGATGGTAAGGATCTCGTGTTTAATGTTGGTGGTAGGGGTTCTGAAGATTTTGTTGAACTCTTCTCTAGGTTACCGAATGCTAGCGTTTATTGTACTGATGGTTACGCTGTTTATGGTGTGCTTCCTCGTGGGAAGCATCTTATCTCTGGTCGTGTGAACGTGAATGAGTCTAGGCATTCTGTTCTTAGGGATTGTTTGGCGCGCCTTAGGAGGTGCACGAAGGCTTATACGAAGAGTGTAGAGCTCCTTAAGTATTCATTAGCCCTCGTCACCCTTCATAAAGGAGCGACTTTACCATGACATGCAGAGACTACCAAAACTCAGGTAAGGAGAGCTTGCAAGAATGGATAACGGGCCTGATTTCTCATTTTAGAGAAGAAATGGCAAAGCTAACACTAGAGGAGCAAATGGCTGCTTCACGAACTCTTGACGATTTGTCGAAACCATGCCAGTTTGTGGTTATTTGGGCAGAAGAACCTGAATTCCAAATAGTGCTTATTACTCATCTAACTCAATTTGAAGACAAGCGTATTGAAATATATGGACCTATCGAAAATTCCAAACTCATCGAATACATCGAAAATGAAGTCCTGAAATCACCGATTATTGAATTCCTTGGAAAAGAACACGTTGAGAATTTTTTAGTTGGAGCATTAAGGAACATTCAAAGTTTCTACAATCCCCTTTACGGTGTCCCGAAACCCTTTATAGGTAATAAAATGCGAATAAGTTCCGATATATACGCCGTTGGCTGGCTGGTTATAGGCAACCTATCCAATTTAGATTTAAAGAACATGGTGGACAAAGCTATCCAAGAAATTAAGTCAGACGCAAAGCCCCAACCCCCCATCCCTCCTCCTATTCCTATTCTTGAAGGGTTTGGAACATACATTTACCCACCCCTATGGATCGGAGAAATACCCAGACCAAAATCTTTTAGAGAAAAAATTAGTGGGCGACCCTTATGGAGCTTTTCATGGGAAAGGGCGATAACGGATACTTACAAGAATCGCCCAATCATTATTACAAGGGATGGATATATCGCCATTGGAGAAAAAGATAGGGTAAAAGCTCAAGAACTAATAAATGAAATAATAAGCACCATGCTCCTGCGTGGTTTATTCGCTCAAGTAGTAAGGGATAGATTTAGGTCAAGCAACCTTTACGGAAACTGGATTATCGCTTAGCTAGAATCCATTTAGTTCAAGAACGATGACTTTTCCTGCTGGACGATTTTTCCTTGAATCGCTTCCTACGGGTAGGATAGTTACTGAAGAAAAAATCAGGAAAACTATAAGACTTGCGGAACTTCTCACAACAGACGATAGGATAAAGACACTTTTATCATTATACTTGGAAGCTTCCACCTACTTCGCGAATACAGAATTCAAGCAAACTTTGATAATGGGATGGATAATTCTTGAAGATTTCTATATTAAGGATTTATGGACTTCTCGAATTTCCAAAGTTGTGACGGACAACAATCAATTATCTAAACTTGGAAGTTGGAATATTGACCAGCGGTTAGAGGCACTTAATCTTTCTGGCGAACTCTCTAATGATGACTATGATTTACTTATGAAAATTAAAGACGCACGTAACGAAGTAGTCCATGAGGGAAAATTCCCACCAAAAGAGATAGTTGAAAAATGCATAGACTTGGCATCTAGAGTTGTTCAAAAATATGTGGGAGATCATCTTGGAAAGAGAATTGTTGAACTGTAAAGAGCTATCTTATACGTGCGATAAAAAACGCTTAGTTGAAAATTATATTGGTGAAAAGCGATGATGCTGAAGAAATGCAGACTAAAACCGTGAAAATTTTACGGTTACGGAGAATTTCTTCAATCGGGCATCTCCTAAGCCCTTCCATGTAATTTTTATGGAGGTGCTTGATGTTACTTTTGTTGTATGCAATTTTATTTGCGAATATGGATTTTATTAGTAGTTTTGGTAGTGTCGTCTTGTTAGGAAATATTTGCTGGTGATAAGAAAATTCTAGTTTAAATAATGCTTGAAGATATAATGGAGGATGTACCATTTGGATTAGTTTCCATACTATCTCTATGTAATGGTTCCAATGCTTTTTTGTAACGTAAGTGGTGGCATGTAGCCCATTAGAGAAGCTGCGCTAACTCCGATAATCGCACCTACATAACTTACGAAAGGGAGAGAACCCAAAGCTGCAGCTACTCGTAAATCTTCTTTCAAGCTCTTGTCTACCGCATACCTTTTTCTAAAGTACATTTTTAATGTTTGTGAATTAAAAATAAATACTTAACATAATTTTACGCTGTTTCTAGCTTTGAATAAAATAGTGGTGCAAGAAGAAATCCTGAGAGGAGACCAAGAATGATGAATACAACAAAGGGAACAATGTTAATTAAATACTCAACAAATGAATCAATGCTTTTAATTATAAATGGGTGGATCAACAACAACATTATAACAATGATTCCGCTTGTAATACCGCTTAAAAGTATAAAATATTTTGCTTGCTTAAACATTTTCTCGGCAAAAAATTCTACAAAAGCATAGGCGAGACGGAATGTTAACGCACTTATAAAACTGCATATCCATACCGTAACTAAACTAAAGACAATGTAGCCTAACAAGAGAGAAATAGTCAGATATAAGGCACAGATTGTAAAGAGAAATGCTCCAACCCAATATCTTGCAAGCAAAGCTTTTTTGGCTATTAGCATGTTTATGACCTCCGTTGATTAAAAATCCCCGCTCTTAAATATAAATGTTGTGGCTGCCCTGATTTGTTGCATAATTCGTGCGTGAACTCACGGAGCACACAGAAAACTTTATCACAAACAAACACACTTAACACCACATGGCAAGCATAAACTAGAAAATACAACAAAAACTCATAAAAAGAGGAGAAATCCTCCTCGACCTCACAACATGAAAAGCGAAAAGCTTAAATATTTTAAAACCATCTCTTTAATAAGAGTGAGGAGGTGGTTAATTAAATGATTTTGTTCAGGATTAGTTTATCTTTCTTCTTTATAATCTTAATCCTAACAAGTTCTTTAGTAATACCAGCAAGCGCTCATTATA
>ERZ1669248.765-NODE-765-length-13932-cov-16.828565_pt1 | contig 13932 bp, 13 predicted proteins | sample MGYA00579296_ERZ1669248 | MGnify/ENA primary metagenome ERZ1669248 (study PRJEB41166, sample SAMN08046057) | hot springs metagenome | biome: hot spring; feature: neutral hot spring; material: thermophilic sediment; isolation source: thermophilic sediment from...
GAACGGGACAATGTCAAAATTTCTTTGCGCAAAAGTCAGATTTGAAGGTCTGGAGGGATGAGCCTTGATAGATATTGCCAATGTCCGTCTGACCAACGAGCAAATCTTGCGTTACTCGCGACACTTGATTTTGCCTGAGGTTGGCATGGCGGGGCAGAAAAAGTTGAGGGCAGCGAGCGTGCTCATCATCGGTGCTGGGGGGCTTGGTTGCCCCATCGCCCTTTACTTGACAGCGGCTGGGGTTGGACGGTTAGGGCTTGTGGATTTTGATGTCGTTGACCGAACAAATTTGCAGCGACAAATTCTTTACGGCGAAAGCGTTGTCGGCGTCCCTAAGGTTGAGGCTGCTGCCGAAAGGTTGAGGGACTTGAACCCTGATGTGGAGATTGAGACTTATCCTGTCAGGCTGACCTCTGAGAACGCTCTGCAAATCATGGGCGATTACGACATCATCATTGACGGCACCGACAACTTCCCAACACGATACTTGACTAACGATGCAGCAGTGATTTTGGGCAAGCCTTACATTTACGGCAGCATCTTTAGGTTTGAAGGGCAAGTTTCGGTCTTCCTTTCCCAACCCTTCAACGGTTTTGAACGAGGTCCATGCTATCGTTGCTTATTCCCAGCCCCGCCGCCTCCTGGTGCAGTCCCCAGTTGCGCTGAAGGGGGCGTTTTGGGCGTTTTGCCTGGCATTGTGGGCGCTCTTCAGGCAGCGGAAGCCATCAAGTTGATTGTCGGCATAGGAGAACCGCTCATCGGCAAGATGATGCTGATTGACACTTTGAGGATGGAGTTCAGGACTGTCAAAATCCGCCGAAACCCCAACTGCCCCGTCTGCGGCGATAACCCGACCATCCGAGAGTTGATTGACTACGAGGAGTTTTGTGGGTTGAGAAGAGGAGAAGTTCCAGAAAGCGACGAAATTTTCATCACGCCCCAAGACTTGAAAGCGAAACTTGACGCAAATGAGCCGTTGCTTCTCCTTGATGTCCGAGAACCGGAAGAGTTGGAGATTTCGGAGTTCCCGCACCCATACAAGCACATACCCCTTGACGATTTGCCTGAAAGGGTCAACGAACTGGATTTGACTACGGACATCGTTGTCTTCTGCCGAAACGACCAAAGGAGCAGGTTGGCTGCTCAGATGCTCCAGCGAATGGGCTTCACGAGGGTGAAAGTCCTCAAAGGCGGAATAAACGCTTGGGCTCAGGAAATTGACCCATCGGTGCCGCAGTATTGAACCGAGACGGTTCTCACCCAACTAACCCTTGACCTTTAAGACTGCTACCAATCCGAGATGGTCGGACGGGTAAACTCCGCCCAAATCTGGCACATCTCCGACAGTTCTGATTTCCTCAACCTCAAAGGCTTCAGGGGGCGAGAAGAGCACATAGTCAATTCGGTGCTTTGGTGCGTGGCTTGGGAAGGTGAAACCGCCTTCTGCGCCGTTGAAAACTTGCCAAGCATCGGCAAAAGGCGGGTTAGCGTCATGGAGCAGGAATTGCAAAGGCGGGGAGTTGGGCTCATCGTTCAAATCTCCGACCAAAATCTTAGGGACTCTGCTGATTTGCCAAAGCCATTTTGCCAATTGCCGAACACTCCGTTCCCTCGCTTTCCTTGAAAGCGAAAGGTGCGTGACGCAAAATTCAACGCCACACCCTAAAGCAACCCGAACCCAGACCGCAACTCTGTCCTCAGTGTCTTTAGGGTCATTGGGGTCACGGGGAAAGGGCAAGATGTCAACGGCAGTTATGGGGTGCTGGCTCAGAACGGCTTGACCTATAGTTTTCGTTTGACTGCGGTGAGCGGGAACGAAGTGCCAAAACGGATAACCAGCCATCTTAGCCAAAACAAACGCCTGATTTTCACCGATCAAACCTGAACCGCACAAATGGCAAACTTCCTGCAAGCCCACGATATCTGGCTTCTCGTGCTTCAGCAACTTGGCAATCAGTTGACACCTTCGCATCCAATCGCCAGACAAGCCCCATATGTTCAGCGTCATCACCTTCACTTGCACGCTTCTTTTCACCGTGCGAAAAATCTAACACCGTCCCTTGAGGGAAGATGGTGCCTCACCCTTGCTGGCAGAAGCGGGACATAACTTCATGCTGACATCGGCAGAAAATCTACCGATGAACCAAATTTTTGCCCTCTCACTAATGCGATGCTCACTTTCTGGTCGCTTCCCAACGGGTCGTGCCGTTGATGGTTCCGACAATTCGGTCGCCTTCAACGACGCCTTCGTAGACTTCCCCTCTTGCCCTGTCAAGGGTGAAGTAAACTCCCGCACCCCAAGCGTAGAAATCACTGATGGGGATGGCGCGACCGCCATCAATGTAACTTGCCACCAAGCCGTTGTTTCGTCGCTCAATCCTGATGGCTCCGCCTTTCCATTGCCATGTCCCAACCAAGTTCACTTTATCCCGCTTTGCGACCCAGTCACGCTTGCCAGCGAATTGCCCACCTTGAATGTCAACCGTTCCTGTAATCGTGTCTCCAGCGACTTGCCCGGAGAACCTCATCGTCACTTTCTGACCGCCAATTTCCCGTGTGGCAGTGAAACTCAATTGTGTCCCGACAAGTTGGGCATTGGTGATGGGAGTTTCTTGTTCGCCAACGCTAAGTGTGCCTGTCACTTTCTGGAACCTTTGCCGCAGTCGGAGGACATACTCCCGTTCGCCGCGTGGTGTTTGAACAGTCCAACGCCATGTCCCAGCGACGCCAGCGGGAATGACCCAGTAGTAGACGGTGTGCTCTCGGTAGGGACCACGCACTCGCAAAACTTTATCGGGATGCCAACCTTTGATGCAGTTGGGAGAACCCTCGCCTTCGCACTCGTCGCACATGTCAAAGTCGTGGGAAACAACTCGTGAGCCGGGACGAAGTTCGGAGAACAACTTCGGTCGGAGTTTCAAGTTGATGGAAGGGAGCAAGTAGAGGGTGACGACTGTGGCTTCTCGGATATCGGTCTCAAACAGGTCTTGCTGAAGGAACTTAACACGGTCTGCCACGCCTGCTTTCCTTGCGTTTTCGTTGCTTTCGCGGATTCGTTCTGGGTCAATGTCAACGCCGACCCCACGCTTTGCTTTGAAATCCTTGACAGCAGCGATAACAATTCGCCCATCGCCGCAGCCGAGGTCGTAGACGACATCGTCTTTGCCGACTTGAGCGACTCTAAGCATTTCTCTGACGACCTCGTGGGGCGTTGGGACAAAAGGGACATCGGGTGGGCGCTGTTGCGCCGTCAAAGCAGCGACTGTCAATAGCCCTGCAGCAAGCCAACAAATTGTGCGCAACGACTTCATAAGCACCGACCTCCTTGACTTTTTGTTTTGGCTTAGTCAACCATATCGCCGAACAATCATGAGGGCGGGGATACCCGCCAACAAAACTGCCACACCAACCAAAGCACCGACACCAGTGTAACTTAGGCTTGACTGGAGCATGTAAACGCAAAACACGCAAAAGAGCAACGGAACAAGCGGGTAGAGGGGGACGGAGAAGGGACGATTTGTCTCTGGATCAGAGGTTCGCAAAATGAAGAGCGATAACCCTGTCAGCAGGAAGAAGAACCAAAAGACGGGAGCGGTGTAGTCAACCATCGTGGAGAAACCTTGCCTCGTCCATGCCCCTAACGCCACAAGGGCAAGGGAAATCAGACCTTGAACCAAAAGGGCGTTCGTGGGAGTTCCCGCTCGTTCATGCCAAAAGCCGAGGAAACGCAATGCAATAAAGTCTTGCCCCCAAGCGTAATTCGTTCGCGCACCGGTGAAAATCGTTGCATTCATCGCACCCAAAGCGGAGATGGCGATGAGGACGCTGATGAATTTAGCGCCAGTTTCACCTAAAGCGTTGCGGAGCAAGTCCGCTGCCACAACTTCGGACTTCGCCATACCTGCCAGTCCCAAGCCTCTCAAGTAAGCGAAATTGACGAGCAAGTAAATGGCGGTGATTGCGAAAATTCCAAGCATTAACGCCTTGAGCATGTTCCTTCTCACATCCTTCAACTCCGCTGAGATGTAAGCGGCTTCGTTCCAGCCACCGTAGGTCAACAAAACGAAAATCATCGCCAAGCCGAAAGCGCCCTTTGAAGGTTGAGTTGGTGCGGCAAGAGGTTCTTGAGGCATGGCTTTGAAAATTCCGACAGCGAACACAAGCAGCAACCCCAAGACTTTCGCAGCAGTCAGCAGGTTTTGAGTCCATTTGCCTTGTTGAACTCCCATGACATTGAGGGTCGTTAGCACAATTGCCGCCAACGCTGCGTAAATTGCAGGCGAGTGTGTTCCGAGCGGGAGAAGTTGGGAGGCGTAATCGCCGAAGACGAAACCGAGCATCGCTATTGAACCCGTCTGAATAACCGTTGCGCGAGCCCAAGCGAACAGGAAGGCGATGTCTCGCCCGAAGGAACGATGAAGGAAGTGATATTCGCCACCAGCGTGGGGGTAGGTTGTGGCAAGTTCAGCGTAACAAAGTGCGCCGATTAGAGAGACAATTCCGCCAAGCAGCCACGCAAAGAGAAACCAAAACTCACTTGAAGCGTTGGCGGCGACAAGGGAAGGGGTTTTGAAAATGCCAGAACCGATGACGATACCGATAATAATGGCAACCGCATCCGCTACCGAAAGAGTTGGTTTTGGCTTAGCCACTTCCGTCGCCATTCCATCACCACCCATCACAAAATCTGCCTGTCCAAAACGCAACTATACCGCACCTGCACCTTTTCTCACTAAATTTGCAAGGCACAGGCACTACCCTCGCCGACCGATTTTTCAACGCAGGCAATGCCTGAACCTTAAACCGAAAGTTGCAAATCCCTTAGACGCACTGGCTGCAGATGCGGTTGCCAATCGCAATTCACTCACTTTTGAGTTTATTGCTGCTGAGTTTGTTGTTGCCTCTGTCTTGCTTGGGTTCGCTTTTGATATGCTTGCCACTCGCTTTCGCCGTAAACTTTCCACGATGCGTTGTCAAAAACTGCCCTTGCCCTATCGGGAGCGGAAAGAACTGCAACAACTTCCTCGCCACCCTTCCAGACCGCTGCTTTGCCGCGATGGGCTTTACCGCCAGCGTAACAGCACTCGCCTCGTCCCGGCAAGGTCAGTTTGTGCTCTTTACCCTCGGCTTCAATGACGATGGTCAAAGTTGCTGGGTCAAAAGATTTGACTTTGCCCTTGATGGTGGGGTAGCGCAAGAAGGCGAAGAATGTGGGTGGGTCGGCAAGGTAGCGGACTGCATATTCGCCGCGCCTTAGAGAACGCCAAGTGACGATGACTTGCTCGCCTTCCTTGAAATCGCCCAGTTTGGCATCTTTGCCCTCTTTCATCAGTTTGCTGTCCGATTGAACCAGAAGTGTCCGCTCAACTTCCTGCCCGCGATAGACACCCTTGACAGTGACGGTGTTTTTTGCGGTGTCAATTTTGACGATGGTGGCAGTGGAGTGAGGGACAGGGCGGTAAGTTCTCGGTCTTTGCCGTTGAGCCTCTTGAGCCATCACCATCCCAGCCATCAACCCGATTACTAACCCGATGCACCACAGACGGCGAAACATCTTCGTCACCCCCTTAGCGAATGTTGACACTACCATTTTGGCACGCCACTCAATTTAGCGTCAATTCCCTTCCGAAAGTTCCTTCTTGCCTTTCGGTGAGCCACCCATTCGCCTGAGAAGGTCTGAAACGGTCTCAATTTCGCTCAAGGCTTTGCGGAAGGATTCTAACTCCGTCTCGGAGATGGGCTTGATGGGAGTGCTTTCCTCTTGCAGTTCGGCAGGTGGCGGAGGTGGTTGAGGCGACGGAGTTCTCTCAGTTGCTTGAGTTTCTCGGAGGCGCCTTATCCTTTGCTGAACTTCCTCGCCATAGGTCTCAGGGTCAATTTCACGGGCACGCTGGTAAGACTCTATGGCTTCCTCCCGTTCTCCCAACATCTCGTGAACCATTCCCATCCAGAAATGAAGCCTTGCGTCCGTTGATTCCCTTCCAGAGTAACTTAGCCCGTTTCGGAAGTCCTCCAGCGCTTGGCGGAGCAAGCGCTCAAAAGCATCTTTGTCCGTTACGACCAATTGTTGTCCGATAGGCTCCCAGCGAGCGTATTCTGTCAAGGCGAGACGGTGGCGGTTGTAACCCAAGACGAAGTAAATGAGCGGATGGGTCGCACCGTGCCTAATTGCCTCCTCAAGGCAATTGATGGTCGCTTCAAGTTCGCCCAATTGGTAGTAGCAATGGGCTTTCAGGAGTTCTCGGACGACAATTTCGTCGGGCGAGTAAGCGGCAATTCGCTCCAACTTCTGAACCAGTTTCAGCAAAGCAGCCCTCATTTCCACCCCGAGCGGGACGAGGTATCGCATCTGCAATTCCTGCGAACCCGCTAACTTCGTCATAGCCTTGTGGTGCCAAAGTTCGTAACTGACCAGCGCTTCAAAAGAAGTCAGCAAGGCTGTGCAATATGGTTGGCAGTTTTCCAAATGTTCGTAAGCGACTTGCAAGTAGCGAATGAGAATTTCGTGAACCGTTGGGAAGCGAGCGAGCCTTTCAATGTCGTTGCGGATTTGAGTCAGCCTTTCTGTCCAGTCCATCTTTTCATCACCTGCCGCAAGTTTTGCGGCTGTTTTTATTTTAACCCAAGTTTTCGCTCACCTGCGAACATCAACACCAAATCTCTTGCCTGCGATAAGATAAAGACAGGCGCAACGCTTGAGCGGGAGAGCAATTTGATGCACCGAGGAGATTTCGCCGCCCAAAACCGATGTTTAAATTTGCCTTGAAGGCAGGTGAGGGACATGGTTGCTGCAGAAAAACTCGTTCGCAAGTTTAGCCAAAAGGAGTTTGAGGCGATGAAGGAAGCAGGTTTCTTTTGCGGGCAGAAGGCTTTTCTGGTTGACGGAGTTGTTTTTGTGGAGACGGAGAAGGGTTTAGTGCCTCGCAGGTGGACGAGAGGGGAATATTACCGCATGGGAGAGTTGGGGTTCTTCAACGGGCAAAAGGTGGAGTTGGTTGAAGGCGAGGTGATAACCGTGAGCCCGATGGGTGCCGGACACGCAGCAACAATAGCAAAAGTTACCCGCGTGCTGTTTCAGGTTTTTGGAGAGGGCTTTACAATACGGGTTCAACTACCTTTAGCAATTGAACCTGAAAGTGAGCCTGAACCTGACATTGCCGTTGTTTTGGGTTCTCCTGACGATTACATTGACGAACACCCTTCAACGGCGATTTTGGTCGTTGAAGTTTCCGACACTTCTTTGCTTTACGACCGAACGGAGAAGGCGAAAGTTTACGCCAAAGCAGGCATCCCAGAATACTGGATTGTCAACCTCTTGGACAGGCAAGTTGAGGTTTACCGAAGACCGCAAGGTCAAGGTTATGCAGAGGTGCAAGTTTTGAAAGGGGGCGAATTCCTTTCGCCTCTGTCTAAGCCTGAGGCGAAAATTCCCGTAGACCATCTATTGCCCGCACGGTAACTTTCGCTTGAAGAGGTGAACGGCGATGACTTTTCAGGACTTGCTAATGACGCTGCAACAGTTTTGGGCAGAACAAGGTTGCCTGATCGTTCAACCTTTTGACATGGAAGTCGGTGCTGGGACGATGCACCCAGCGACGGCGCTGCGGGTGCTTGGTCCTGAACCTTGGAATGTCGCTTATGTTCAGCCGTCTCGTCGCCCAACTGATGGGCGCTACGGCGAGAACCCAAACCGCTTGCAACATTACTACCAGTTCCAAGTCATCATGAAGCCAGCGCCCACAAACATCCAAGACATCTACCTTGACAGTTTGCGAAGGCTTGGCATCAACCCTGAAGAGCACGACATTCGCTTCGTTGAGGACGATTGGGAATCGCCGACTTTGGGCGCCGCTGGAGTGGGTTGGGAAGTTTGGCTTGACGGGATGGAAATCACCCAGTTCACCTACTTCCAGCAAATGGGCGGCATTGAACTCAACCCCGTCAGCGTTGAAATCACTTACGGACCAGAACGCATCGCCATGTATTTGCAAGGCGTTGACAGCGTTTTTGATTTGGAATGGGCGCACGGAATCACCTACGGCGAGATACACAAACGCACCGAATACGAGGGCAGCGTCTACAACTTTGAACTGGCGGACACAGAAATGCTTTTCAGGCTCTTTGAGATGTTTGAGCGGGAGGCGGAACGAATTCTGGACGCTGGTTTGGTTTTCCCCGCTTTTGAATACACCCTCAAGTGCTCGCACACTTTCAACTTACTTGACAGCCGAGGGGCATTGAGCGTGATGGAACGAACCCGCTACATCAAACGGGTGCAAAGACTGGCTCGGAGATGCGCCGAAGCGTATCTGCGAATACGAGAGGAATTGGGTTACCCATTGCTTAGAACGGTCATGGCAGGGGATGCACTCGCTCGTTAAATGGATAGCAAGGCATTTCACAGCCGTCCTCTCAGTCGCTCTCTCAAAAAACTTCTGCTGATGACTCGCTTAATTTGCCCTGCTAACTGTTCAGGCGGTAATTTGTTCACCAGTATGTCATCGGCGGTGAGAACCCAAAGGGGTCGCGAAGCAAACAAAACTGTGACGCCATCGGGGGTCACTTTTGTTTGAAAGTCAAAAGCCTGTGCGCCCAATTCTATGGCGTCGTCCAACCTCTTTGCCGCTTCCTGTGCCCGTTCAAGGGCGTTTTGCCTCTCCAAAGAGGCGAACCGACACACTTCTTCCCCGCTAAGAAGCAAAGCCGCCAATTTCCTCCCGCCATCCTCAATTTCCTTGACCTCCACTTGCAACGCTTTTGTAATAGGTCGTCGGTTAATCGGCATTCCTTCAGCGACGAGCCACCTTTTGACGCTGTTGATGCGTTCCTCAAGAGCAGGATGGGTTGTCCAATACCCCGGCAGAAACTGAGGAGGGGTTGACTGTTTCTCCAGACGGGACAGTTTTTCAAGGAAGGTCAGCAAGCCAACGGGGTTGAAACCTGCTCGTTGCAGGTAGACAAACGCTGCTTCGTCTGCTTCCCTCTCCATGTCCCGAGAGTAACCCAGCATCAACACCTGAACGACTTGGGACACGATTTGCGCTGCCTGCATGGATGTTTCACTGCGGATGAACACCGCAGCCAGCATCGCCAGCAAGACGGGAATGCTCAAGCGGCTTTCCTTCTTTATCATCCGAATTGCGTGCAGGCGGGCGTTGTGGGCGATTTCGTGAGCGAGAACCGCTGCCAATTCGTGTTCGCTTTCCACCAATTTGAGCAAACCTGTCGTGACATACATGAACCCGCCGGGGAAGGTGAAGGCGTTGGGCTCTTCATCGTCCACGACTTTGACTGTGTATGACATTTTGGGGCGCTCGGTGACAGGTGTGAGCCTTGCTATGATTTGCCGAATTTGAGGAAGCATTGGATGGTCGTTGACTATCTTCACCTTCTGCTCAAACTCTTTGACGGCTTCCTCGCCCAACCTCTTCTCCTGCTCAGTCACTTCTTGAGGAAGGGGCGATTGAGGCAACACTATGCAAGCAAGTAGCACTGTCAAAGTTGTCAGCGCCAGCCATCGGTTCATTACTGTGTCCTCCATCTGCTTCGTGAATGGTCTCGCAATCCCAAATGGTTTGACGCTTTAGGTTTACGGAAGTGGCTCAATTTTTCACTGGACTTCAATTTCCTGCAACTTTTCCATCGCCCGTTCGGCGGAACGGATGCGATAGTCAATCATCGCCCTGAAGGCTTTGAAGACTTCAATTTCCGCGTTGATCAGGTGCTGAGTAGCGTCGCGCCCGATCGCTTTGACAATCAACTCAGTCACAAATCGCTTCAAAGTTTTGGGTTTGCGCTTCGGCTCTTCCCTCACTTCCTCCTCAACGACTTCAACTTCTTCTTCCGGTCTTGGTCGTCGTGCCATCGGGAATCACCTCCGACAGCAAGTTTGACTGAGCCGTGTAAAAATTATGCGGCTTGAATTTGCCTCTTGCTCTCAAAAATGCTGGAGGTGGTTTGAAGTGAGTTCAGTGAGGATCGGCTTCATTGGATGTGGCGGCATTGCAAACTTGCACATGAACAACTTGAGCAGAATTGAGGGCGTGGAGTTGGTCGCTTTCTGCGATATTGACGAAGGCAGGGCTAAAGCGGCAGCGGAGCGCTTTAAAGGCAATGCCTACACCGACCACCGGGCAATGCTGGAAAAGGAACAACTTGAAGCAGTCTACATTTGTGTCCCTCCCCACGCCCACACCGACCAAGAAATCCTTGCCGCTCAGGCTGGCATCGCTATCTTCGTTGAAAAGCCGATCGCCCGCAATCTTGACAAAGCGCTGGAAATCTTAGAGGCAATTAGAAAGTCGGGGGTCATCAACTCGGTCGGTTACCACTTCCGCTACTTTGACGGAACCGACTTGGCAAAGGAACGATTGAACGGGAAAACCGTTGGCATGGTCATGGGCTATTGGATGGGTGGACTGCCCGGAGTTTATTGGTGGCGGAGGCTTGAAATGTCGGGAGGTCAAATTGTTGAACAAACGACGCACATCTTTGACCTCGCTCGCTATCTTGTGGGCGACATTGTCCGAGTGAGTGCGGCGACAGCATTGAGGGCGCTTCAGGATGTGCCCGACTTGAATGTCCCTGATGTAGGTGTTGTCAATGTTTGGTTTGAAAACGGGGCGATTGGTTGTATCGCCAATACTTGCATGCTGCGAATGGGTTACACCACTGGTCTCCATGTCATCACCCCAGACCTCATCGCTGAAGTTTCGTGGAACGGGGTTAAGTTCATTGAGCCAAACCGAACCGAAGAGGTTCGCCACCAACGCAACGGTCATTTTTACGAAAGTGTCGTTTTCGTTGAAGCGGTCAGGACGAAAAATCAGTCGCTCATCCGAAGCGACTACGCAGACGCGGCGAAAACCCTCGCCGTGACTTTGGCGGCTCTTGAATCTGCGGAGAAGCAAGGAGAACCCGTTGAAGTTCCCAAAATCTGACCGCAGGCGAAACGCATCGTTTCTACTCAACTGCGACAAAATTTTTGGTGGTAGGCACTGGGCGCAAAGCCACCACGCCTGCCGGTGAGGGACATGTGCCGAATTTTGGCTCTTTCTTTGACGCTTCTCGTTTCGCTTTCGGGGATTTTGGCGGCACAAAATTCAAAAACTCTTTCAGTGCCGAAAGCCATTCTTGAAGCCAACGCTTCCGTCAAACTCGGCATCCCTCAAGGGGCAAGAGTGTTGCTGCGCGAGGTTATCGTTTTCGTTGACAACTATCCCGACCCATCCCTTCGCTCTTTCGTTGAGCCGATGCTCAAAGCGGCATTAACGGAAGCGGGTTTCACCGTCGTCGCAACCGCTCAGGATGTCCGTCGCGAGATTGAGGAGAGGAGGTTTGAAAGGGAATCCGAAGAAGTTCACAAAGGTTCGCTCCCGCCTAAAGGGATGATTTTACGCGAGACCGTTGAATTGAAAGCGACAGTCCATCTGGTTCGCTCCGCAAGACAACTCGGTTTGCTCCTTGGAGAACTCAGGCGACAAAGAATCAACATCGGCGGTTTTTACATCCGCAAGAACGAGTCGGGCGCTTTGGTGTTTTTGGAAGTCATTGACAACGCAACTTTAACGACCACCGCCCAACTTGTCAGTTTCGCCACCGATAAGGACGAAACTTTCACAATCACTGGCACCCCTTTCGGAGCAATTCTCCTCGGTCGCGACAACCAGCGCCAAAGGGACATGAAGGCTCTTAAGGCAGCGATAGGTCATTTGAGCAGCCTGCTCAAAATCAAACTCGCAGACCGAGAACCCATCAAAGGCAAAGTTTTAGGCAAGGTTGAGGGCGTTACTGCAACCTACATCGTCATCAATGTCGGTCGGCTTGATGGTGTGCAAAAGGGAATGCGATTTGATGTCCACCCTGTCAGAAAAGTCGGAGACGAATTGGTTGCGCTCCCGCCTATCGCTAAAATCCGAGTTTTGATCGTCAACGACACGAACTCTGTTTGCGATGTCGTTGAGGGCAGCGTTGAAAGTATCAGTGAAGGCGACGAGGCAAGAGAAATCATTCAGGAAGTCAAGGTCATCGCAAAATGACGAGATGACCAACAGGGCACAAACCTGAGTTCCTGCCAGAGTTCATTTCTGCTCTTTCACAGGCAATAAGACCTTTGAGCCCACACGGACGATTTCGCCGGGTGCGCTTTCAACCCTTCCGCTCGCTTCGTTTTGTTTCACTTGAGTCACGGTAAAGTTGCCCACGACTTTATTGGTCGCAAAATCAACGATGGTCAGCTTCATCCCAACCTTGACACCTTGCAGAGTTCCGGCAGATATCGTTCCCTTATCGCCCCTCAAAGATGTCAAGAGTGCAAACTCGCCTTCAGGAGAGACTTCAACAGCAGCCTCCGAAGGTGTGACCACTTCCCGCTTTTCCTCTTTAGGCGACCACAGCCCGAAGAACCTGCCCTCCAAAATCAAAAACCTCGCCCGCTCCTGCGTTTCCGACCAACCACCGCCGACTCCCCACTTCGGTGGGTAACCTCGTGTCCAATGGAGTGCCAGCATGCCGTTGCGAGAAGCCAGCCACTGCAAACTCAAAACCCAATATCGCTCAAAGTCTTTGTTTTGCGTCTTCCTGTCAAGCCAACTTCTCGTCAACATGCCGCTCACTTGCAGTCTCGGCATCAATTGCCACCGACCCCAGATGGTGATGACCTTTGAGTCCGGACCAGTTGGATAGCCCAATCCGATGCCATGGTAGATGTAAGGTGCTTGCCTGTTGTGGGTGTATGTCAGTTTGTCAAATGTGGCGAACTCTGCGCCCAAAGCCCATTCCTTCGTCTCCTTCTGTGCGCCGAAAATCAACCCAATCTTGCGGGTAATCTTCTCTTCCTTTCGCCACCAACGCAACTTGAAGTCATCAACCAGCCAAATTCCATAAAAGTCAAGCCAGTCGCTACGGTAGGAAATGTCCAAGTTGAAAATCACTTGGTCGCTGTATTCCCTCCGCCAATCGCGGTTAACAGCCAATCTCGTAGCCGGGTAAATGGGCAGGAACAGAGCCAGCGGGTAAAGGGAGCGAGAGAGGTCAACTTCAGTCACGCCCAAAGTCCATCGGCTTCCAAGATTTTTCTCCCAACGGCGGGCAACGAGAAACCTGCCCGGTAAGTCGCCGTGCAGGTAACCCATGAACTGCCTAATCCGCCAACGACCTATGAGCGGCAATTTCGCTTTGAGGCTAAAGGAGATTCCGTCAAGGGGGTAACCGTGGTCGGAGATGAGAGTCGTCCCAAGAAGCCCTGGACCCCATCGGTAATAGTTTCGCCCAAACTCCCACACTGTCGTGCCGATGAAGCCTCGGACTGTAGCGACTTCAAGGGAAGGCATTGGGTAAGCGTCAACGAGGGGCAGAAAATCTCGGTGCCGAACCTGAACCAAAACTCCCCAGCGTTTATTTGGCATGTAACTGAAAGTTGCCGAACTCAACCGCTCCCAACTTGTCCCGTCGCCAACCTGTCGGGCAGCCATTTCACGGGCACGAACTGAAACCGAAAGCGGAGGTGGCGAACAGGTTTTAGCGTCACTCCAATTTTCCGAGAGCCACCATTTCGCCAGCGATAACGCTTCCCAATTGCCGTTGGTTTCTTCCAGCCAGTTGAGCCAACGCTCAACTTCAAAAGGTTGCCAAACGCTTTTGCCGGCAGCGCCGAGGGCAAGTGCCAAGTCGCTGGAATTGCCCGCTGTTTGAACCCAACCGCCGATGGGGGTTTTTGCACTGAACCCCACCTGACCGCAAACCAACCCCGCCAAACCAAAAACCAAAAACCAACACCAACTCGCCCGCATAGCCTTTCACCTCGCCCCGAAAGTTTTGCACGGTTAAAATGATAAGCCAATGGCATCAAATCGTCCATATTCCCGGAGTGTGTTCTAAAAATCTGCCTTTAGGTTCGTTTCGCCTCACAGCAAAATCACAGGAGCGGCTTAA